>Ga0272441_10016899_pt1 | contig 10030 bp, 10 predicted proteins | sample SSMProp6N_FD_193582 | JGI IMG/M metagenome (GOLD analysis project Ga0272441, IMG submission 193582) | Marine sediment archaeal communities from Little Sippewissett salt marsh, Falmouth, MA, United States - SSM-Prop-6N | ecosystem: Environmental > Aquatic > Marine > Wetlands > Sediment ...
GGCGATCCTGGTGGCAAGTGTGGCCAATTTGTTCGACAACCTCATACAGCTGGTCAACATCATCGGATCCATCTTCTACGGAAATATTTTGGGAATCTTCCTGCTTGCATTCTTTTTCAGGCAGGTTAAAGCGAATTCAGTTTTCAGGGCAGCCCTGGTCACTCAACTGATCATTATCGGAGTCTGGTTTGCAGACATTCTTCCTTATCTCTGGTTGAATCTGCTCGGATGCACGATCGTTATCGTCCTGGCTCTGATCTTGAATGGATTTACAGGCAAAGAGAGAATCCAAAAGGCATAAAAAAACCCCGGGATACCGGGGTTCTATTTTATTTAATTCTTATTTAGCGATTTGAAATCCTGTGATTTCGCATCACTGTTATTCCACGGGGATATTCAGACGCGCCTTTTCCCAACCGAACAGAATTCCTTCATTGGTCACAGCATACATCAACTCTTCCTGGTTGTCATCCACCATCTGAGGCGCTACGGAAACACGAAGTGCATCATCTGACTCAGCGTATGAATAGGCTCCCCAGCCATCGTTCTTCTTGTTGAAGATAACGATCCAGTCTCCTGTTTCATTTGGGATAATAAAGAAGCCATACTTTCCGGCCGGCAGGTCCTGTCCGGCTACTTTGACATCTTTGTCGAAAGACACCGTGGTGTTCTCGTTGGCCCCGGCTCTCCAAACCTCGCCGTACTTTTCAAGACCACCCCAGATTTTTCTTCCTTTCACACTTGGAGCGCCGTAGTCGATTTCAATTGTCGTTCCTCCTATTACGCCCTTGGCATTATTTCTCGGGCTTTTCTGCGCACAACTGACCGAAGTGATCAAGACGAGTGCCAAAAAAAAACTTAAAATTCTCATCGTTTCTTATTTTTTATCAACTTGATGCAGCAAGTTTTACTTGCTCCATTCCGCTATGGATTCCTTGTTCATTTTCACATAATCCTGGTTGCCGGCCTTTTCAGCCATAGCCAAAGACATTTTTGCCGATTCAAGGGCTCCTTTCTTGTCTCCCATATCCGCCTGGATCAAAGATTTGCGTCTCGACATCCAGAAGGCATCCGGATTCATTTCCACCGCTTTGCTCACCCACTCCAGTGCCTTGTTCATGTCTTCACCCGCTTCGTGATAAAAGGCAGCTGCCTGGAAATAATCATTGGCAGTGGGCTCACCGGCCATAACATCTTCAATGCTTTTCATGGCCATTTCTTTGGCGGGAGTTCCTATCTTAAGGGGTACACGCGTTTTTTCCCACATGATGTACATCATTCCTGTCGAACCATCTGCGAGATCTCCAAACGCGATAGTGAAGTTCTCCATGTCGTATCCGGTGTTTTCCGGTTTGGCCTGAACGCGGAGGGCAACTTTGCTCTCATCGAGTTCCTGCGGAGCTCCACCTCCTTCGGCTTCCGTGTAAAAGATGATGTCCCAGGAGTCCTTGTTGGGCACGGATAGAATGCCATACGTTCCTTCTTTGAGTTCTTTTCCCTGTACCGTGATGTCGGTGCTCGTTGAGAAAGTCGTTCTTTGGTTGGCACCTGTTCTCCATAATTTGCCATAAGGAACCAGATCTCCATAAATCGTTCTTCCTCGCATGGCAGGTCTTGAGTATTCCACCTCAATCTCGGTCAGACCGATTACCTGCTCAATTTCAGAGCCGGGACTTGGTTGGGGGGTTTGAATCTGCGCCTGAACGGCAAATGCCACAAGCGCCATGAATAGTGTAATGATTTTAGATTGCATAGAATTTAGTTTTTGTTAAAGATTGTTTAAAATTAAGTCAATTCTCAGGATGGTTAAAAAATCCGCATTTTTTTAACAAAACTTTATGAGCCTAACGGGCATAACGTCTGACACGGATCATTCTGAAGATAATGCTCAGTGCGAATAGCAGTACAAGAGGCAGAACCAGGTTGATGATTTGCCAGCGTCCACGTTCGCTATAAGCTTTTTCCTTGTCCAGGAATTGAAGCTCCAGGCTTTTGGCCCTGAGCCGGATGATTCCATTTTCGTCGAGCAGGTAATGCGTGGCATTGAGCAAAAAGCTCAGGTTGCCATAGGGTTGCTGTGTCCATTTGTCTTTGTCCAACGGCAGAGGCTCTCCCCGGTAGACCTCATTCGCCGCGATGTCCCCATCACTGATCACCATCATTTTGGTCATTGGGCTGTTTTCAGCAGATTCAGGGTGTTCAAAAGGCTTGATCCGGGCTGTGTAAGCCGATTTGAAGCTGCCTTCCAGCAGGACTCCGAAGGGAATCGCGGCATCATTGAATTCATTTCGATCGATCTCCTGGGCAATTTCGTCCAATGCGACCGGAGTGGGTGTGCCAATGATGCGTCCGTTCGCCGAGGAGCTCAACAGAATTCTTTTTTTCAATCCATTTTGAAGTGTATCCATGCTGCTGGGAAACTTGAGTAGAACAGGATCGATGTTTTTGGTTATCGGATGCTGGTCATCCGTAAAAATCAATGGAAAATAGGGCCAGACAAAATCCTGGTATTGCACCTGATTGCCGGTATTGCCCGATGCGAGCCGAATCGTCGAGCTGTAAAGATCTTTGGTCACATTGTAGTTGATGCGCACCCCATAGCTGAAAAACAAATCCGTAAGACCCAGGTCCCGATTGTAGGCCAGGGATTTGCCCGTCGTCATGAGGCTGTCCATCTCGGCGTGAACATTGTCGATCAGCCACATGGTCTTGCCTCCTCCGATCAGGTACTGGTCCATGAGGTATTTCTCTTCCTCCGTAAAGGGGATGGTAGGTTTGGCGATAACTGCCAGGTCATAGTCGCGCAGCTGTCTCAAGGTCGAGACGGGGTCCGTTTCCGCGGAATCCAACGTAAAGGCCGCCAGGTGATAGTATTCTCCCAGTTTCTTCAGGAAGCTGTAGAGATAGAGGTCATCGAGTTCCCCGTTTCCTTTGAGTACTGCAATTCTCTTGTTCTTGTCCTCTTTTATCTTGGCAAAGGCATGTGCGAACTCGTATTCCAGGTTCTCAATCGAATTCTGCAATTGCTTTTCCTGACTTTCGGCCACAGAATTGACAAGCAATGACACATTTTCTTCTTTGCCCTTGTAGGAGACGATGGCCCAGGGGAAAATCACGGCTTCAGACACTTTTCCCCCTTCCTGAACGGTGAGTCTGCTGGGTTGCAGCCCCTTGTCGATCAATTCTTTCGGGTTGCTCAAAGGATCGATGAAACGATAGACGATCTGATTGTTGATCGCACTGAGCTCTTCCAGGAGCTGGTCGGTTTCGGCCTGCAGTCTTTTGAACTCCGAAGGAAAATCCCCCTGCAGATAGACTTTGACAATGATGGGCTCTTTCAAGCTCTCGACCAGGGAAATGGTTTCATCCGAAAGGGTGTACCGGTTGTCACGGGTCAGGTCGAATCTCTTGTAGAGCGAACTCCCTAAAAGGTTAACCACGATAACCAGGCCAAGGACGATTAGGATTTGAATTGGAGCTTTTTTCATTTTCGCACTGCGTTATACCGGCATTTATTTTTGTTCGAATTTCAGCTTGGTCAGATATAGAAAGACAAAGGCAACACTCAAAAAATAGAGTACATCCCGGGTGTCGATCACACCGCGTCCCATACTTCGGTACCTGGCGCTCATGCCCCAATTCTCTAAGGACAGACCGGGAAGCACATCCAGATCCCCAAGGGCCTGAAACCCGTAATACATGGCAAAAGAAAGAGCTACTCCGATGATGAAAGACACGATCTGGTTGCTCGATAAAACCGAGGCCAGAAGTCCAATCGCCGTAAACCCGCTCGCCAGGAACATAAGCCCGACGTAGGATCCTATGATGCTCGCAAAATCAATATCGGCAGGAGTTGCAGCCAATTGGATGACCGTATAGACATACGATACGGTTGGAATCAGCGCGATAAGAATCAGGAGCAGCGACCCCAAATATTTGCCCAGGATGATCTCCCAGCTGCTAACAGGGCTCGTTTTCAAAATCTCAATGGTGCCCAGTCGAATCTCGTCGGAGAAGCTCCGCATGGTCATGGCGGGAATGATAAAGACAAAGAACCAGGGTGCGAGGAAAAAGAAACTGTTCAGGTCGGCAAAACCTGCATTGAGAATGTTGAAGTCGCCATTGAAGACCCAGAGAAAAAGACCATTGACCAGCAGAAACACGGCAATGACCAAATATCCGATGGGGGTCGAGAAAAAGACGTCGATTTCCTTTTTTAAGATTGCGATCATGGTTTAGCTGATTCTGATTTTATCGAGGCTCCAGGCCTGTGCCCGCTCCGAGAACATCGATTTGGTTTTCTTCCAGACTTTTTCAAACATGGGCGATTCCCTGTAGGTATTGAGATCGTCTTCCGAATCCCAGTAGCTGTAGGTGAAAAATCGCGTCGGATCCTCCTGGTCCCTGTAGAGTTCGAGCTTTTGGCAGCCTTTGAATGAACGTATTTTCGATTTGATGGAGTCAAAATTCTCCAGGAAGGAATCGATCTCTTCCGCTTTGAATTTCATATGTACGATTCTGACGAGCATTTTCTATACCTGCTTAGTTCTTAAAAAAACTTGACCGTTATCGGATCCCTGTACTTCAGCCCCAGGAGCACCGAGGCTCCACCTACGGTCTTCAAATTGCTCCTGTACAGGGCAATTTCCAGGAAGTTGGCCGAGTTGAACAGGGCCAGCCGCTTCCCGTCATCTTGTCTTTTGTCCGAAGGGATCTTATAATCCACGACTTCATTATATCTCTTGTAGACCTTCGTAAATCTGTAATTTCTCGCAACGATTTCAAAGTCCCTGCCTTTTCCAACTTCCGAAAATACGCTTTTTGAAATATTGCTGACCACATTGCCAAAATTGTCGATGTAGATAACGCTTCCCAGGATCTGGTTCTTTTCAGAGTTTATGAAAGGCCGAATCTCCACGATTTCCCTGATGCTGTCTATTTGCATTCCAATCACTTCCAACATTCCTCCTCGTGCTATATGACAGGCTACTTTGATGAATTTGCCCAGGATGGCGAATTGATATTCCTCCGGATCGGGTATTGTGATCTCCACCATCTTCTCCGGTCTGATTTCATTGGTGATCAGTGAGAGGATGCCATTGTCACATCCTATGAAATACTGTCCGTCGAGCAAAATAGCGATGGGTTTGTTCTCGACACTGATCTCGGAGTCTACCCCGATGATGTGAATCGTTCCCTTGGGAAAATTTTTATAGGCATTCTTGAGCACATAGGCCGTCTCGGTGATGCTGAACGGAGTGATCTGGTGGGAAATGTCAATCACCTTGGCCTCTTTCAGCTCGTTGTAAATGGATCCCTTTACTGCACCTACAAAGTGGTCCTTGGTACCAAAATCGGTTGTAAGTGTTATGATTGACATAGGCTGATCGCAGGTTCGGAAAGACGGTTTACAATAATTTCAAGGATTGGTGAATTGCTTGTAAAATGTGCTATTTTTGCAGTACAAATCTAATCAAATAATAGTATTTTAAAAGTCCGCCACGCTTAATTTTTAAACAAGACAAGAAAGCTTGAACGAAAGAATAATTGAACTGGAAGATATTGCCGCCAACGACTTTTTTGGGCCGCACAACCGAAACATGGATCAGGTGAAAAAACACTTTCCCAAGGTCAAGGTCGTCACGAGGGGCAACAAGGTGAGAATTTACGGGGAACCCGCTCTGCTCGACGATTTCGAAAAGAGGTTTGGAGAGCTGGTCAAATACTTTCACAGGTACAACAAACTGGACGACAACAGCATCGAAAGGCTTCTCAGCGACGATAAGGTGAAATCGTCTACCGGCGGATCAGATGAGGTTCTCGTTCACGGCGTTTCGGGCAGGCTGATCAAGGCCATTTCGGTCAATCAGAGAAAGATGGTCGAAGAGATCCGTCGCAATGACATGATTTTTGCAGTGGGTCCTGCCGGTACCGGAAAAACCTACACGGCTGTGGCCCTTGCCGTAAAAGCGCTGAAAGACAAAGAGGTCCGTAGGATTGTCCTGACCCGACCTGCGGTCGAATCCGGTGAAAACCTGGGCTTCCTGCCCGGCGACCTAAAGGAAAAGCTCGACCCCTACATGCAGCCGCTTTATGACGCATTGCGAGATATGATTCCTTATGAGAGGCTTCAGGCTTATTTGGAGAAGGGGGTGATTCAAATTGCTCCGTTGGCCTTTATGCGAGGAAGAACGCTGGACAGTGCCTTCGTCATCCTGGATGAGGCGCAGAACACGACCCATAACCAGATGAAAATGTTTCTCACGCGCATGGGCAAGCATGCCAAATTCATCATCACGGGTGACCCGGGCCAGATCGACCTGCCCCGCAGACAGGTGTCCGGTCTAAAGGAGTCTCTGCTGGCTCTTAAGGGGATCAAAGGCATTGGAGTGGTCCACCTGGATGAACAGGATGTCATCCGGCACAAACTGGTCAAAAAGATCATAGATGCCTACACGAGCATAGAAACCGATTAATCCATCCATATTCGATTCCATTGTATGAATACCATTAACAACACCAGCTTTAATTTTCCCGGTCAGAAGAGCGTTTACAAGGGAAAAGTGAGAGAAGTATACAACATAGATGACAAGTACCTGGTAATGATTGCGAGTGATCGTTTGTCGGCATTTGACGTGATCATGCCCAGGCAGATTCCATACAAGGGGCAGATTTTGAATCAGATTGCCTCTTATATGCTGGAGGCGACAAGTGACCTGGTTCCCAACTGGCTCATTGCCTGCCCGGATCCCAATGTGGCTGTGGGGCACCTGGCAAAACCCTTCAAGGTGGAAATGGTCATCCGGGGTTACCTTTCAGGACATGCCTGGCGCGAATATCGCGATGGCAAGAGGACGCTTTGCGGGGTTCCGATGCCAGAGGGAATGAAGGAGAATGACAAGTTTCCTGAACCCATAATCACGCCCTCGACCAAGGCAGATGATGGTCTTCATGACGAAGACATCTCAAGAGAGGAAATCATCGCCCAGGGCCTCGTTTCTGAAAAGGACTACGAAACCCTTGAAGATTACACGCGAAAGCTGTTTCAAAGGGGTACGGAGCTGGCTGCTGAGCGTGACCTGATCCTGGTGGATACCAAATACGAATTCGGAAAGACCTCAGAGGGTAAGATTATTTTGATCGATGAGATACACACGCCGGATTCCTCTCGATATTTCTATGCCGATGGCTACCAGGAAAGACAGGACAAAGGGGAACCTCAAAAGCAGCTCTCGAAGGAATTCGTGCGCCGCTGGCTCATCGAGAATGGATTCCAGGGCAAAGAAGGGCAGGTGATTCCGACCATGAGTGATGAAAAGATCAAAGAGATCTCCGACCGCTACATTGAGCTCTATGAGAATATCACAGGAAAAACCTTTGAAAAGTCCGACACTTCAAACCTCGAGGGCCGAATCCAAAAAAATGTGACCGAATATTTAACTTCCTTGTGAATCTTCCCTAATCATCTTTGGATAATTTTTCCAGAATTTTGATGTTATAGAAGTACAAAAAGGAAATATTTGAGTTAAATGCTTTTCAATTCGATTGATTTTGCGGTTTTTCTTCCTATTGTTTTTGCCATTTATTGGGTGATAGGAGCAAAAAATGTTAGGTATCAAAATCTTTTGATTGTAATTTCTAGTTACGTTTTCTATGGTTGGTGGGACTGGAGATTTCTCTCTCTTATTGCATTCAGTACTTTGGTTGACTTCTCCATCGGTCGGTTGTTGGAGAGGAACAAGGAGCACCGGAAAAGAAAAATGTTACTTGGGGTCAGTGTCTTGGTCAACCTCGGCTTTTTAGGATTCTTCAAATATTACAACTTCTTTCTTGATAATTTTATTTCGGCATTTAGTTTTTTCGGATATCAGTTACATCAGAATTCACTTGAAATAGTCCTTCCCGTTGGAATCAGTTTTTACACCTTTCAGACGCTCAGCTATACAATTGATGTCTACCGCAAGGAGTTGGATGCTACCCATGATATTGTCGCCTTTTCCGCTTACGTGAGTTTTTTTCCACAGCTGGTCGCAGGACCTATTGAAAGGGCGAGTCAATTGCTTCCTCAATTTAGCAATCGAAGGTATTTTGATTACAATGATGCCGTTCTGGGTTTAAGGCAAATGCTGTGGGGTTTTTTTAAAAAAATGGTAGTCGCTGACAATTGCGCTCGATTTGCCAATGAAATATTTAATAATTCGCAGGATTTCAATGGAAGTGCTCTAGTATTGGGCAGTTTGTTTTTTGCCTTCCAGATTTATGGAGACTTCTCGGGTTACTCCGATATTGCCATTGGCACTGCGCGACTATTCGGAATAAAATTGATGAGGAATTTTGCGTTTCCTTATTTCTCAAGAGACATGGCTGAATTTTGGCGCCGTTGGCACATAAGTTTGTCCACATGGTTCCGGGATTACCTGTACATCCCTCTTGGAGGAAGCAGGGGAGGGACATCAATGAAAATTAGAAATACCTTTATCATTTTCATTATCAGTGGATTCTGGCATGGAGCCAACTGGACTTTTATAGCTTGGGGAGCTCTAAATGCTCTTTTCTTTCTGCCTCTTATGCTTGCAAAGAAGAACAGGATCAATATGAATATTGTTGCATTTGAAACGAACGTTCCATCCTTGAAGGAATTCCTTTCTATACTATTGACCTTTGCGCTAACTCTACTTGCCTGGATTTTTTTCAGAGCGGATGACCTGACTCATGCCTTTCAGTATTTGAATGGTGTTTTTAGTCCATCCTTTTTTCAGGTTCCTAATTTTGACATGAATTGGAAGTTTTTCCAAACAATTTTCTTTATCAGTGTTTTAGTTGTAACCGAGTGGTTCTACAGGACACATGAATTTCCATTTGATTTTCAAAATGATCGATTCAAAGTATCAAGACCTATAAGATTCTTGGTTTATGTGATCTTAGTCATTGTCATAGTTGTTTATAAAGGAGGTCAACAAGAATTTATTTATTTTCAATTTTGATTTGACAATGAAAAGATTTTTAAAAAATGTCGCATTTTTCCTGCTGGTGCTCGTTGTAGTTTCATTGGCACTCACGGGTTTGAACAGAATGTTCTTGCTTTCTGCGGATTTGAGAAAAATAAAACCGGATAAGAATATTCTGGTGCTAGGAGATTCACATTCCAAATATGCTGTGAACGATAGTATATTTTTTAAATCGGCCAATTTCGCTCAGGATGCAGACAGCTATTTTTACTCTTACTACAAGCTCAAGTATTTCCATGAAGCCAATCCCCAAATAGATTCTGTTTACATTTCTTTTTCCAGGCACAGTTTGCACAAAAGCATCGAGAAAAGGTGGTTATTGTCACCTGAGCATTTGGCCACCAGGATTGACCTTTATTTACCGTTGCTTGAATGGTCCGATTTATGGTTTTTGCTAAGGCAAATGCCAAGTGAAATACTTTCAGGCTTTTTCACCCAAATGAAATCCCCCTTCATGCTGGCATCCCGAGGAGGAAAGGTCTTTGGGGGTTTTGAATACCTCGATCAGAATAACTTGAAAGAAGAAATAAATTCCTTGCGTCTTGGTGAGTTGGGAGAGGAGTATCAGTCATTTGAGATTTCCGAGTTGGAAACAGGTTATCTTGATCGAATTATAAGTTATTGTGAGAGAAATAATTTAGAACTGGTCTTGCTTGGGACTCCAATTCACAGGTCGTTACATGATCATTGCCAAGCATTGTCTGACTTTCGGGAGTCTAATTATCCGACGATACCATTTCTTGATTATAGAACATTGGACATGAAAGATGATTGTTTTGGCGATCTTGTTCATTTATCTCCAATGGGAGCTGTTTCTTTCTCTAAATTACTGCAGCTCAAATCACAATTGAATCCATAGCTTTGCAAGCCGAAAGGACATTGATAGATTATCTCGCTACCCTGTGATTCAATTCTCTAGATTAGGCCTACCGCCAAAAGTCAGACTCGTACTTTCTGAATCACATCGAGTTCCACGAGGCAGCGTTTCATCTCCTCGTAGGTGCGCTCTATGTTGTTGTCGA
>Ga0272441_10016900_pt1 | contig 10030 bp, 9 predicted proteins | sample SSMProp6N_FD_193582 | JGI IMG/M metagenome (GOLD analysis project Ga0272441, IMG submission 193582) | Marine sediment archaeal communities from Little Sippewissett salt marsh, Falmouth, MA, United States - SSM-Prop-6N | ecosystem: Environmental > Aquatic > Marine > Wetlands > Sediment ...
GACATCATAGGAAAGCGCCGGGCAGTATTTATTATGTCAGGCATATTAGTCTCTTCCCCATATAGAATTACCTGGTTAAACGATTTCTCTTCCTCCTCCAGAATATTATCCTCAATAAAGTCAATCAGCAGATCAATATAATAGGGTTCATCACCATGAAGGAAATATACATTCTTATATATTTTCTTCCTGAGATCAGAGATTATCCGGTTATAGTTTTCCTTCATGCTAAATCTTCAGGTGTTTGACAGATATTGCATTATCCTTGATTTCCTTTAATGTCTCAATGCCGATGTTTAAATGAATATCTGTATAATGATCTGATATTTTCCTGTCGCTCTCTTCAGTTTTGATACCTGTCGATATCATTGGTTGATCCGAGACCAGCAAAAGGGCCCCGGTGGGAATCTCATTCGTAAAACCAACAGTGAATATGGTTGCGCTTTCCATATCTATCGCCATGGCCCTTGTTTTTTGAAGATATTTCTTGAATCGTTCATCAAATTCCCATACCCTTCGGTTAGTGGTGTAAACGGTGCCAGTCCAGTACTCCATTGAATGCCTGTTGATTACTGAGGCAAGAGCTATCTGTAACTTAAACGACGGGAGTGCAGGTATTTCAACCGGAAGATAATCATTTGATGTTCCCTCACTGCGGATGGCAGCAATGGGTAAGATCAGATCCCCAACCTTATTTTTCTTTTTCAGACCGCCACACTTGCCAAGGAAGAGAAGGGCATTTGGTTTTACTGACGATAGCAGGTCTGTTATAGTAGCTGCATTCGGACTGCCCATACCGAAATTTATGATAGTGATACCATTTGCGCTGGCATTAGGCATATTCCTGTCCATGCCCAAAATATCCACATCATACTTTTCCGCGAACGACTGAACATAATTCTGAAAATTGGTGAGTAAAATATATTTACCGAAGTCCTCAATATTCCTTCCTGTATATCTTGGAAGCCAGTTATCCACTATCTCAGCTTTTGTTTTCATTACCTGTCTGTAATTGTTTTTATCTGAATATATTTGTTCCCTGAAGTAAGTCTTCAAAAATACAAAAAAGAACAGTGAAAGAGCTTAATCTGCCTGAATATTCATTTAAGCTTAAATCGGATGATGACGATAAGACCCTGATATTTGATGATATAAGAAAGAAATTCGTAGTACTTACTCCTGAGGAATGGGTGCGACAGAATTTCGTTAGATACCTCATTGAAGAGAAGAATTATCCGAAGGGACTGATCGGGATTGAGGTAATGTTTAAAATGAATAAACTTGTCCGAAGAGCTGATATCCTTGTATATGATAAGATGGGATCCCCGGTTTTGATCGTTGAATGTAAAGCTCCCGAAGTAAATATTAATTCGGCAGTTTTTGACCAGATAGTATCTTATAATCTTAAATTCAGGCTGAAATATATCGTGGTCACCAATGGTTTACATCACTATGCATGCTCAACAGATCTTGACAAGGGAGCCTGGTCGTTCCTGAAGAGTATTCCTGGTTATGACATATTAGAAGGTGGAGAATGAATTATGATGGATGTTAGTTGTGCCATAATAAGAAATGAAGAACTGAAGATTCTTATTGTACAGAGGGGAGAAGATACAGATCATCCTTTGAAATGGGAATTTCCCGGAGGCAAAATAAAAAGTGGAGAAACAACCGAGGATAGCATTATCAGGGAGATAGATGAAGAGTTATCAATGGATATAATAATTACGGATCAGCTAGGCGAAGTTGAGTACGATTATGGTTTCAAGCAGATTCGCCTTTATCCCCTGGTTTGCGAAACCCTTTCAGACGATCCTGTATTGACAGAACATATAAGCTTTAGATGGATCAGGGATGAGGAACTCAGGGAAATTGATCTATGTGAGGCTGACGTTCTTATAGCCAATAAGTATTTACAATGGAACAGGTCTGATAGCCAGAGTGATAATAGCATCCCGGAGAATACTTTTGAAGTCAGTAGTGGTTTTATGGATCATCTGAAAGATATGCTTATGGAGAAGGGGGGATATTTCGCGGTTGATATCATTGCTGAAACAATAATTGATAAGCCTGAAGTGTTGCAATTGATGATCCAGTACTCATTATCTGATGACAGTAGGCTTGCGTTCAGGGCATCTTATTGTCTGGTCAAGGCTGAGGAGAAACTGCCCGGGATAGCAGAATCATATTATGGCACCTTTGCACGTATGTTGCAGGACCTGGAAAATGAGTCAGTAATCAGGGCATTCCTGAAAATCCTTAATACCTATGATTACAAAAATCTGGACGAGGCCCACCATGGTTATATAGCCGATAATTGTTTCAGATATCTGCATGCCGGGAAATATGCACCTGCTATTATTGCATATTCAATGGATGCTCTGTATAAGCTCTGCCAGATTTACCCCGAACTTACACACGAACTACGTTCAACTATATTAAATATAATGGAAGAGGGCTCGGCAGGTGTTAAGGCCCGCGGGCAACATGTCCTGAAGATGCTTAATACTAATTCGCGTTAATTCGCTCTAATTCGCGTTAATTTGCTCTAATTCGCGCTAATTCGCGTTATCAGAACCATTGCCTTCTTCTCTTATCCTTATCGTTAATATCGTTAGCGTCAAGTACCCACATACCTCTTCCATGGGTAGCGATAATAATCATATTATCCCTGGGATGTATCTGAAGATCATGCACATATGCGAAGGGCAGATCTCCCAGTACCTCATAATTCTCACCCCCGTCCTTACTCACATACACGCCTGCATCGGTACCCACGTATAGAATATTCCTGTTCACAGGATCTTCCCTGATTACATTGACCGGCCCAACAGGTATATTACCGGAAATATCAATCCATGTATCCCCGAAGTCAGTGGATTTCCAGATGTATACCTGGAAATCATCATCGCGCCGACCGGTCTGGGTCATATAAACCGTGCCGAGATCATATCTTGAAGCTGTCAGCCTGGATACCCATCTCTCGGGTACAGGATCACTTCTGATCTCTGTCCAGTTTTCACCACCATCCCTGGTTCTCCATATTCTTCCATCATCCGTACCGGCATAAAGAAGACCGAATTTCAGGGGTGATTCATCAAAAGCTGATATTGTCTGGAAACTGATATCACCCATTTTTTCCGGATTATTATGACTCAGATCGGGGCTTATATATTCCCAGGTATCTCCTCTGTCTTTCGACATCATAACATATTGCATGCAATGGTATACTATATCCTGGTTATGAGGTGAGAGCAATGTAGGTGCAACCCACTGTCCTCTCAGGGGTGTTTCATCACTATACCTGACCGGTAATACTCTCTCCTGGCTCTCGGGATATTTATCAAGTTCGGCCCTGGCAAGGTTGCCATAGAAGGAGCTGGCATAGATTGTATTATTATCATCTTTATTTACGGCATGTGTTGTTCCTTCTGCACCCAGGGTATGTGGCCATTCAGTCGGTTGTACGTTATCACGGCCTCTGCTAAGGTCTACCTCTGTATAAAAGCTGTGATGATCCTGTATGGACCCGAAAACCCTGAAGGGAGTACTCATATCATACTCAATATTATAGAATTGGGCAAGTGGCAGTACTTCAATAGGATATTTCCATGTTTCTCCCTTATCATAAGAAATGGTCAATCCCCCGTCCTGTACATTGAGCAGGTAATTTCCGTTATCAGGATCAATCCACAGTCCATGATGATCGGCATGCGGCCCTCGCAGCCGTTTGAAGGTTTTACCACCATCAGTACTCTGGCTTAGGGGTATGCCCATAATATATATTGTATTCTCGTCAGATGGGTCCACCCTGATCTGTCCGAAAACCCATCCATAGGTTGATGAATGTCTTTCCATATATGTTTTCATATCCGGGGTAAGTCCACTGACCTGTTTCCATGTTCTGCCAGAATTGGTTGTTTTATAAACTGTGGCCCCTTTTATTACATCTTCTCTCTGTCGTCCATAAGAATCGAGTGCTCCTTCCTCGGCTGGATACGCAACTTCATAATTGTCGACCAGGACATAAAGGATGTCAGGATTGCTGATAGCTATATCTATACCTATCCGGCCCAGCCTGTTGGCTTCGGGTAAACCGTTTACAATCTTTTCCCATGTTTTACCGCCATTGGTTGATTTCCATATTGCATTATTCATGGTAGATTCGTATGTGCGTGGATCATTCCATTTAAGTCTCATTCTTTCCCATGTGGTACAATAGACCGTATTGGGTTTACGCGGATCCAACACAAGGTCATATACCCCCGTCATTTCATCAATATAGAGTATTTTTTCCCATGTCTTCCCTCCATCAGATGTTTTAAACAGACCTCGCTCTTCATTGGGCGTCCATTCATGACCCGTAGCGGCGACATAGACAATATCCGTGTTTTTAGGATTTATTCTTATACGACCGATAGTCATGGTGTTTTCGAGTCCCATATTCTTCCAGGTCTTGCCTCCATCGGTGGTTTTAAAAACCCCGCATCCGGCATTTGAACTCCTGAAAATATTTGCTTCTCCTGTTCCTACCCATACAACATCGGGATTCCCGGGATCGATTGCTATATCACCTATAGAAGCTGTTGGCATATCATCAAAAACCGATTCAAAAGTGCTTCCCTCATTCACTGACTTCCATACTCCTCCGGTAGCCGAACCTATCCATATGGTATATGATTCGCCTCGTGGTATAACTGCTTCAACATCAGTGCAACGTCCACTGATATTGGTAGGTCCTATATATTGCCAGTGAAAATCTTTATAGGATGACTGTTCTTTCATAGCAGTATGACTGGCAAACATACTTACTCTTTCTTTTCCTGTTAGTACGGGCTGCCTGGTCTGAGCCTGCAGGTTATGGCAATAAACCAATACAATCAATAGCAGGAAAATCGTTTTTATAGTTTTGTTCATAGTAAAAGATTAAATTAGTTTCAGGTGTGAAGTTCTGATTATTATTATCACATAAAATTACATGAAATAATGTGAAAAAAATATACCATTATTGTGTTATGTAAAACAAAAACAGGTTTGCCGGGGATGACAAACCTGTTTTAAACCTAAAACCTATGAATCGGTGGGAAAATCGTATTACTGTTTTGCATAGATATTAGTGAAGTCTTTTACAAGCTTTGGATAATAAACTGAGATCAAGCATAGATAATCTGTTTCTGTCATTGATTCTCTTGTTATCACTCTCTGATGAAAATACTGTTGCCTGTCTAATTTTTGATCAGAAGTTGAAAATCCTTCATCAGCAAAGCGCTCACCAACAGTTCTTGCTCCAAATGAGTTTCTATCGTTGCAATACTCAATTACGAGCTTATGTGATATGACGAGGAATCTGCTGCTGCCATCCTCGTTCTCGTCGATGGCTACAAGAATTGAGTCAGGTGAATTTTCATAGATGATATAATATGCTCTAAGAGGGCTACCCTCAATCATCTCGAGAGTCCCTGCTTTCACAATTGTGTATTGTCCAAGGTTACATCTGGTATCTCCCTGCGCAACAGGAGCTTTAAAGTCTGTGGCGAATGAGAAGGATATGATGAGATTAAAGATTATAAGACTTAGTATTTTCTTCATGGCTTTATTCATTCTTACTTTCTGATACTATAACAAAGTATGTTAGATTCTATCTTCAAGTTAAAGACACATGAAAGCGGAATATGTTGCAAAAAATTGTGTTATTTTTCGTTAACATTAGGTTACTAAATTGTTAAGCGCGAATTGCAGCCTGAAGACCAGGATATGGAAGTTTGGTTCTTCGGTAAAATCTTCAACTGGCCATTAAAATCCCTTTGATCATTAATATAAGGAGCAGAACGAAGATTATTATTAATCCTAAAATCAACCATACCCTGTATTTCCTCAGCCAGTTCTGTCTTGCTTCAAGCCTGTCAAGTGCATTATTTAGCAGGTCGGTATAGAAGTCACGATACCTGTTGATGGTCATTACCAGGCTGATCTTATTAAGACCATATATAAAGAAAAACACGAAGGACATTATGGCTGTGAAGAGAAAAACGTTATTTATCCTGTAAGTCCCTTCAATATTATCTGTCATCATGTTGAGTGAGAGTATCAGTATTAGCAGTGATGCTGAACAGAACCATAACCACAGTTCCACATTCACTTTCAGAAGCCTGAGCTTTTTTTGTACTGCATCAAGTAAATCTCTGAAAACATAATCTGATCTGCTGAGTTTATTCAGTGTACTGATACCATAGACAAAAAACAATGAGGAAGCAGTAAGCATTGAAATTGTTATAATAAGGAGAGTATTATTATTCCTGAAAATTGAAAGGTTATAGGCCAGCATTATCATTGAAGCAAACTGAACTAACAGGTAGGTTACTATATTAATCTTTATGGATAATAATGATTTGTTAATCCTGGGTTTAAGTATCTGTCTGATCTTTTCAGGAGAAAGATCCAGTTTATTGTAGTTTTCGGTGTGGCTGTCTTCCCAGATTGTAAATATATCTGTACTTTTCATGGCATTTTAGTTTTTATAATTCAACATCAACAGTTGCTGCAAACCTTTTTAATTCATCCTTGATACGCGTAAGCTTAACACTCACATTCTTCTCACTTATGCCCAATATCCGGGATATATCCCTGTAAGACTTCTTTTCGAGCCATAGCAATATTAGAGCTTTGTCGAAGGCTTTCAGCCGGTTAATCAATTCGTATAGAATTTTTGTAAGATCATGTTGCTCTGTTTCATCTTCCGGCAGTTGAGAATAATCATTATATTCACCTGAATCATGCAGGGCTTGTTTCTTATTGTTTCTGATGAATTGGAATGCTGTATTTAGGGCTACCCGGTAAATCCATGTGGACAGGGCTGATTCATTCCTGAAACTTCCGTATGATTTCCAGAGCTGGTATACTATTTCCTGACTTAGATCCTGCTGGTTGCATGCACCGGAGCAATATATCCTGCATATTTTCTGGATGATATCCCTGTTATCATTAACACGGGAAATAAATTCATTTTTATCCTTTTGCATGAACTGTTTTCTTGGTTAGTTACAGGAAGGCTCTTTTTACTACAGGTTTTTATAAAAAACTTATTCTTTTTCTTCCTCGTCATCTATTTCAAGCTGGTATAGTTTACCAGTGTATGTTATGGTGCTTCTTTTGGATGAGGATATGGTTAGAGATGCATCAAAATTTGGTGCTATATCAATGGTAACCTGGTATTTATCGTCACTTGTGTCTACGTCAAACTTTACAACGACCCTGTGCCGGTAGTTCTTTTCTTCAATTACAAGGTTTTCTAATTTACCCTCTATATTTATTCCGGGTCTGTTTGGCAGTTCTGCGATATGCACAGTACCGAAGAACGGCAAATAGGATTCCACATCATAATACTCTACCGCCAGGTAACTGTTGTAACCTGTTAGGTCACGTGGAGAAAAACCTGCGCCGGGATTTACTCTTCTTGCCTTGAATATATACAATCCTGCAAATACTGTTTTCTTAACCTCCTCGAACCCTTTCTCAATTTTCTCTTCTCTTCTTTCGCGGCGGTCTTTTGCATTCTCACGAAGTGACGCACACCCACAGATGAACATCACGAATATGAGTAATACGGCTATATTAAATCTGTTTTTCATTTTGTTTTGTTAAGCCTATAAATTAATAAAAAATCCTGATATCATTATATCCTTATGTTTATTAAATTAGATGTGAGAAAACTAAATCAATCAATATGAAAGGCCTTTTATTTGCTTTATCTCTTACATTTTTACTTTTCTTTTCATGTAAGGAAAGAAATGATCAAACTGGAACAATAGACACTGAAACCCTTCTGAATGAAATGATCTCACCTGAAGGGTTAACTTATTTCCCATTACATAATTACCGGACTGTTCAATTCTCCTCATTCGACCGTAGAAGTATTTCACCCGGTCTTCCGGGATGGTTTGAAAACTCAGATGGTTTCGGAGGAGAGCCTATGCCCGGGTTTATAGCAACTATCTCAGAGCCTGATTCCTCGGGTATGGGCGAGTATCTTCTTTGTGATGTAGATGGACCGGGTGCAATAGTTCGCACCTGGACCGCCATGATTAACGGGGAGATGGATGTTTATATAGATGATTTGAAGGAACCACTCTACAAGGGCAGTGCTGAAAAATTCATGTGGAATACTGCATATGCCGTTAGCAACAGGAATGACAGTGCATTCCTTGAGTCGGTCTTCAGGCAAAACGATGCATGTTATTTTCCCCTGGCATTCAGCAAGGCTTGCCGCATTGTATGGAGAGGAGATATCAGGCGATTACACTTCTACCATATAATGATAAGATTATATGACCCTCAGACAAGGGTAAGAGGGTTCAGGGTGGATGAAATCGACAGGGTTTATGATAAAATAAATGAGATTGCTGACATAGTAAAAAATCCTGATGTTCTGAATAGGGTAGCGGATAGTATCAAGCCTCATTAGATCATTATTCCTTCAGGCAATAAAATAGTTCTTGACACATTTATGGGTCCGGGTCAGATAACAAAACTCAGGATAGATATAAGGACAGGTGATATTAACCAATTGTTAAGAAAAAATGTATTGAAAATTTTCTTTGATGATGCTTCTGTGCCACAGGTGTCAGCTCCACTGGGAGACTTTTTCGGAGCTGCACCGGGAATCAACCCTTATAACAGTCTTCCATTAACTGTTTCTTCAGATGGAGTGATGACATGTAGGTTCCCTATGCCCTTCAGGGAAAAGGCAGTTATTAGTATTGAGAACCATTCTGATGAGGATTTTCAGCTGGCTTATTCTTGCAGTCTTGATGATTATAACTGGATAGAGGGACGATCGATGCACTTCAGGGCGAAGTGGAGGATTGATCACGATATAAATGCTTCAAACAGGGAAGCCCAGGATATACCATATATAATGGCCAGGGGCAGGGGCAGGTATGTCGGTACATCAGCATTCATAAAAAACCCCAGCAAAGTACCATCCTCATGGGGTAACTGGTGGGGTGAGGGAGATGAGAAGATATATGTTGATGAGGATACCATCCCATCAATTTTTGGTACCGGATCAGAAGACTATTTTAATTATTCATGGTCGTCCAGCAGACTATTCGATCATTTGTATTGCGGCCAACCCCGAAATGATGGTCCGGCAAACAGGGGCTTCGTTACCAACTATCGGTTTCATATTATCGATGATATTGTATTCAATTCAAATTTTTCATTCTTTATGGAGCTCTTACATCACGGTGAGGTTTCTGGATTGGATTATGGTCGGATTATTTATTACTATGCCCCGCCAATGACTATTGATGATATTATGCAAATATCAACCGATGATCTGCGTAGCCAGGAAATGCCTTACTGGCCAGGACCTGAGCAGTATCTTGGCTCAGCATCCTATGATTTCATCGAAGCTGAAGATATTGTAAGTCTGTACCCCGCTGACCGATTATTCTATTCTTATTTGTGGAGTGAGGGAAGAGCATTTTTTAACAGGTTCAACCGGGCAGGTGAAAGCTTCAAACTCAGGTTCAGAGTGCCGGATAAAAGATCGAAGAATATTATCCTTACTTTGGCTCATACCCCTGAAAGCGGTAAAGTAAAGATATATATAGAAGGTCTGGAGAACGAGACAGTCATTATAGCTGACCTGAGATCAGGCTATGGGATTTTTTCAAGGAACCATACTCTAAAGGTTCCCGAGCTGATGCCTGGCAATTATTCAATAATAATCGAGAACGTGGAAGAAGGGATCAACAGGGTGGGAGTTGACTTTATATGGTTGTAAAAAGGCACTGGGTACTGGGTCCTGGGTCCCCGCCTTCGTTGGCGCGGATCTGACTCACTCTGCTGGCGCGGATCTGACTCACTCTGCTGTCGCGGATCTTACTCACTCTGCTGGCGCGAATCTGACTCACTCTGCTGGCGCGAATCTGACTCACTCTGCTGGCGCGGATCTCCAGATCCGTGCCGCAGAGGTTCGTCGAGCTCACAGCCCTCGCTTGCTACCGCAAGCTCACGCTGTTCGGTT
>Ga0272441_10016901_pt1 | contig 10030 bp, 8 predicted proteins | sample SSMProp6N_FD_193582 | JGI IMG/M metagenome (GOLD analysis project Ga0272441, IMG submission 193582) | Marine sediment archaeal communities from Little Sippewissett salt marsh, Falmouth, MA, United States - SSM-Prop-6N | ecosystem: Environmental > Aquatic > Marine > Wetlands > Sediment ...
TGTCGGAAAGCACCACCAACGGTTTTTCCGCCTCCACCGCCTTGCGTATCGCCTCGGCCGGAGAAAGCCTTTCGGAGATCCAAAACTCCTCGCGCAGCTGCCAAGCCAGTTCGGCCAGCTCGGCGGCCAGGGAGCGGGCGAGGGCGGGATCGTCTTCGGTGTACACGGTCACGGTCCAGCCGCCCTCGCGTACATCGATCCACGGCTGCATGGGATACAAGGACACCGAAAGCACGCCCCTGCCGTGCTCGATCCCCCGGGCCCGGTCGAACCAACTCTTCATCGGCCCGGTGGAGGTGAGAAACTGATCCTGGGGAGCGATCATCGGAATTTTCACCCACCCTTTGGCGATCCGGGGCCGGCGTTTCAGCAGATCGTCGAGGGCGGCGGCGGCCTTGCTCCCGGTGGCGGGCGGATCGTGGGGTTGTGTTTCATGTCCCACGGTCAGATCGCTGTGCTCTACGATGCGGCTGGTGATGTTGGCGTGGTGATCCAGAGGCACCACCAGCGGAATGTCCGCACCGATCGCCTCCCGTACGGTTTCCAGGATGTAGCCGCAGACATCATCCTCCTCCTCCGAGACCGTGGCCCCGTGCAGGGAAAGCAGCATCGCGTCGAAGGGAGGAAGTTTTCGCAGGCCCTCGGTCAGTTTCCGCACGAAGAAAGCGACGGCCTCCTGCTTGAGCTTGCCGCCGGACACGGCTTTGGCGGACAGCACGGGCAGCAGCTCGACATCCTTTCGGTCGCGGAAGTACAGACGCACTCCGTCCAGCACGCCGTTACCGTTTCTTTTCTCAAGAATATCGTGACCGGCCAGCAGGGTCGATTTTTCGAAGCTGGAAACATCGGAGGGCAGGGGGGTGAAGGTATCCGTTTCCTGGCTGAACTCGGCGATGGCTATGCGCATGGTCTACACTCCTCGGTGTTTGATTGATCTTTCCCTTGTTGTGGCTTTCCGGTGTTTGCCGCGGTGCTCTGCCCGCCCGGGCCCGGAACCGGACCTCAGCCGCCGGACCGGGACCCTGCCGTCATGCCGGCGGGCGGTAATTGCCGCCGAAGGGTATGGCTGTATTCTCGAAGAAATTGTCTCCACCGATGCACGGTTTGGATATCTCGAGGATGAGGGAGGTTTCCACGGCGTGGAAGCGGTGGTATTTGTCCAGGTGGATCAGCAGGGCATCCCCGGGATTCAGAATCGTGTCCTTTCCATCGTATTCCATCCGTACTTTTCCCTTTACGATGAAAAACGTCTCCAGTTTTTCCTCGTGGTAATGGTTGGGACAGGTCTGTCCTTTGAACATGAACATGAACTTGCCGCAGTACCCGCCGTCGACCTCATTGGCGATCCAGTATTCGGTTTCCCCGATTTCGTCGAACTTGCCCAGACCGAAATCAAGGATCAGCGGCGGGACATCGGGCAGGGCCAATCCCCACTGTTCGACCTGTTCCTGGATTCTGGCGGCGATGGTTTCGGCGCGTCTGCCTCCAAGCGAATGATCCAATACCTCCGATAGTCCTTCCATAACAATTCCTCCCGATCAGGTTTTGACCGCTCCGGCGGTCAGTCCTTTGATGAAGTACTGCTGCATCAGCATGAAGATGATCAGCGGCGGCAACAGCGACGTAATGCTCAACGACATGAGCGTACCCCAGTCGATTCCGTATTGGCCTTTGGTTTTGGCCAGGCCCACGGTGATGGTGCGCAGCGCATCTTTGGAAACCACGGTTACCGAGAAAAGGAACTCGTTCCAGCTGTTCAGGAAGGAGAAGATGAAAATGGTGGCTACGCCGGTGAGCACCAGGGGCAGGATAATGCGTATAAAGATGCCCAGCTGGGTACAGCCGTCCACCGTGGCTGCTTCCTCCAGATCGCGGGGGATGCTGTCGAAGAACGACTTGATCATCAGCGTGGAAAACGGCAGATAGAACACCACGCGGGTGATGATCAACGCCAGGTAGGTGTTGTAGATGTGCAGGCCCTTAAGCAGCAGAAAATATGGCACGATAAACATGATCGGCGGGAACATCTGGCAGGCGATTAGGATCGTCAGCCCGACATTGCCCCCCTTCAACCGGTAGCGGGAGAAGCCGTACCCACACGGGGTCGCCAGGACGATGACGATCACCGTCGAAATCAGGGAAACACCCAGCGTGTTGACCAGGTAACGCATCATCACCGGATCGGTGAACACCTTGCGGTAATTCTTCAACGTCGGATGCTCGGGAATCCAGCGGATGTCGAGCTTGAACAGCTCATTCGCCGGCTTGATAGAGGTGACGAATGCCCACAGCAGGGGAAACAGTACCACAGCAGCCCAGATCAGCAGGAGGATGAACAGATACGAGTTCTTGAAGTTGCGCGGGTTGAAAAACGGTCGTCGCTGCACGGTGTTATTATTCATTCATCGCCTCTGCTTTTCTGGAGAAGTAGATATAGACCATGGCAACAATAAAGTTGATGACCAGAATGCAGACCGAGAGAGCCGCGGCTTTTCCGAATTTGTAGAAACGGAAAGCCATTTCATACACGTAAGTTGTCATCAGGTGCGTGGAGTTGATCGGCCCTCCCTTGGTCATAACCCAGGGCAGGTCGAAGTACACGAAGGTCCACATGAAATCCAGCAGCGCGACGGTCAGCACGATGCTCAGCATCTGCGGTATGGTGATGCGAAAGAACTTCTGTGCGCCGGAGGCTCCGTCGATGTCGGCCGCTTCGTACAGTTGACCGGGTATCATCTGCAGGCCCGAAAGCAGCACGATGAAGGCGAAGGGAAAGGTTCGCCAATTGTGCGCGATCAACACGGAAATCATGGCGCTCTTGGGATCGGCAAGATACACCAACTCCTTTTTGATGATGCCGAGGGACTTGAGGATATCGTTGATCGGGCTCAGCTGCGGATGATACATCCAAATCCAGATCATGGCCACGGCCACTCCGGACATGGCCCACGGCATCAGGTTCACCGTGCGGAAGAACAGCCGGCCCACGATGCTTCGGTCCAGGGCCAGGGCCAGCAGAAATCCGAGCACCAGGTGGAAGCTTACGCTGGTGATCACGAAGATGAAGGAGTTGCGCACCGAAATGGAGAACACCGGATCCTGAAACAGATTTCGGAAATTCTCGAAGCCGATGTATTTCACCTCTCTGCCGGAGGTCAGCTCGATGTCACGAAACGAGTCATTGATTCCCCGAACCATGGGAAATCCGATGAACAGCATAATGACCAGCAGGGTGGGAAGCACGAAAATATAGCCCAATGTGTTGGAACGCAGCGGTTTTGGTTTCATCATCTCCCTATCGTATCCGTAGGTTAGAATAAAACAAAATAAAAAAAAGGCACATGCGGGTAACTCCCGCATGTGCCTCGAAAGCTCGAGTTGTTATTTGATCTTGTTCCAGGAGACGGCCGCTTCGTCAAGCGCTTCCTTGACGGTGGCCTGACCCATCATGGCCTTCTCGATGGCGAGGCGCATGATCTTGGAAAGCTCCACGACCTTGGGATGCTTGGGCAGGGCGTGGTAGTTGGGCACGGTGGTCGCTTTAACGTACACCGGCCACAGGCCCTTGCTCCAGTACGGATTGGTCGTGGCCACGTCGATGCGCGGCGGCAGCAGGTTCCGTGCCTCGCAGTACTCGGCGATGAACTCGGCCTCCCCGAGCTGTTCCACGATCAAGGCGGCGGCCAACTCGGGATGCTCGCTGTTGGCGGCCACCGAATGAGCCACGAAGGCGGCGCTCCCGCCCATCTGCGTATCTACAAAATCGGAATTGTAGGGCAGCAGCACGGCGCTGTACTCGAACCCGGCGGCGGCGTCTCTGATTGACGCTTCGATCCAGTTTCCACCTTCGACCATGGCGCCCAGACCGTTGGCGAACTCCTCGTTTCTCAGTGTGTGGGCTTTGCCCAACGCACCGGCCGGAACGGCCTTGTGTTTGACGTTCAGGTCGACCAGCATCTGCAGGGCGGCGATGCCTTCGGGCATGTTCATGGTCGCTTCCATGGTATCGAAATTCACCAGATTCCGGCCGGAAGCGTACATGTAGGAGCGCAGCTGATGATAACCCTCCTCGTCGCCGTAGGCATCCATATACCCGTACTGTTCGGGCGTTCCGTCACCGTTGTTGTCCACGGTGCAGGCGATGGCCGCTTCGACCACGTCTTTGGTGGTGGCGGGTCCCTTCGGATCCACACCGGCATCACGGAACATGTCCACGTTGTAGAAAAGGACGTGGGCGCCGTTTCGGAAGGTTACGCCGTACGGTTTGCCGTTGACCACGGGGTGATCCCACTGTCCGGGGTAGAACTCTTCCTTGAAACCCTCGGGAAGGTAGGGGGTCAGATCCAGCAGCGAGCCGAAGCTCACGAAACTTCCGATCGTCGCGTCGTACTGCGCCACTATATCGGGAAGGGATTCGGCCATCTGGAATTTCACCATGGAGTCGACGAACTCGCCCCAGGATACGTCGGACATCTCGACGGTTACTCCCGGGTGATCCATCTCGAAGCGGGCGAACGCGGCGTCATACGCGGCTTTGCCGGGGCCGGATCCCCAGCGGAACAGCTGGAGAGTAACCTGTTCCTGTGCTGCTTCCTGATCGCCTCCGGCCAATGCCAGCATCGGCGCAAACAGCAACACCAGCAGCACAAAAAGAATCCATTTTCTGCCCATACACACCTCCTTTTATCAGTATGTGTTGAATGATTCGTTATACTAATCCCGCAGTACTCTTCTGTCAAGATTGAATTGCGATTGTTGATAAAATTAAGCATATGCATACTGAATATGGATTCTTTTTGATAATTTTGTTCACACTTGTCTAATTTTTTGTTAGCGCGCTTGACCGGGAATTTCGGGGTGAATATAATCGGTATCTACTATGTCTCTGTATTTTTCAGATCAATCGTGGCCCCAGCTGGAACGGGCCGTGGCCGACAACACCCTGATCCTGCTGCCCATAGGACAGACCGAGCAGCACGGACCCCATCTGCCGGTAAAAACCGACGCCCTGATCGCCGAGGAAGTGGCGCGCCGGGCGGCCGAGTCTGTGGCCGCCGAAATCCCGGTACTGGTGATGCCCACGGTCTGGTCCGGGTATTCCATGAAACCGGTGAGCAGTTGGCCGGGAACCATCCGCCTGAAGAGTGAAACCCTGATCCACATGGTGTATGACATCTGCGCTTCGATCATCGACATGGGCTTCAAAAAAATCATGCTCATCAACGCACACGGAAACCATCCCGGTATGCTGCGTACCGTTGTGCGTCAGATCATCGATTCCCACGGCGTGTACATGTCCCTCACATTCCCCAGTGTCATGGCCAAGGAAGAGTTTGCGGCCATCTCCAAAGCGGGCAAAGGAGGCAGCTGCCACGCGGGGGAATACGAGACTTCGCTTATGCTGTACCTGGCCGAGGATCTGGTCCATATGGAGGCGGCTGTGGCCGGGGATAAGATCACCTATGAATCGGAGTTCTATCCCGCCAAGGTGTTTTGGTCCACGTGGGGGATCCAGCGCTCCGAATCCGGGGTGTACGGCGATCCCACGGTGGCGAGCAAACAGAGCGGCAAGGCCATCATGGACGCCTTGATCAACAATTATACGGCTTTTATCAGGGAGTTCTACAGTTTTCAGCCGCTTGCAGAGTAGAGCGGACACACGGTAGAGCATTCCGCCGGCCGCGGTTCACCGCCCTGCCTTACATCACCAGCGAATGGATCCCGAATATACTCAACGCGCCGATGGCCGCGGCCACGATCGTAAGCAGAATCCCCGCCTTGGCCATGTCCCAGATCGAGTAGTAACCGGCGGCGTAGGTAATGACGTTGGTCGGTGCCGAGGTAACCAGGATAAAGGACAGGGAAGAGGTGATTGCCGCGGGGAGAACCGTCTGTAGAATCGGCAGATCGCCCTGGAGAGCAAAGGAGATCATGATCGGAACCGTGATGGTGGCCGAAACGGAATTGCTGGACAGCACCACTTTCAGCGCGGAAACCAGGAGCACGGTGAGAAAGATCAGCAGGATCGGATGAAGATGCGCCAGTCCTCCCAGCAGGTTCTGTGAAAGCCAGGAGGCGGCACCGCTTCTGTGCAGAGTGACGCCCATGGAAATGCCGGCCAGTACCAGGAGGATGCTTCCCCAACTCATGTCCTTTTCGATCTGTCGCCAGCGCATTCCCGATATCGAGGGGATAAAAAACAGCGAGCTGGTGAGGATGACGGTCATGGAGATGGGTATACGGATCTGCAACCACCGTTCCAGCACACCGGCGCTCAGCCACAAAACCACGGTCAGAAGAAAAATCACGACGGTTGCCGTTTCGCTCCGACCCATGGGCGGGAGCTTTGCATAGTCCCGCCTGAACTCCTCCCGGCTGCGGCTCAACACAGCCTGTTCCGGGGGAAACAGCAAGATCAGAATCAGCCAGGCGGGAACGATCAGAGCCAGGCAAAACGGCAGGCCGAAGAGCGTCCACATGGGAAAGGAAAGCCGGAAGCCGGCCAGGTCGGCTAGAAATCCGATGGCGATTGGATTCGGCCCTGCCCCGGCCGGGGTTCCGATGCCCCCGATAGAGGGTCCCCAGCCGCAGGCGATCAGCAGGGCTTTGCCGAAGTTGCTCTGCAGGGGTTTCAGCCCCTCCTCCTTGAGGATTTCCCTGGCCAGGGGCATGAGGATGGCGGCCATGGCCATGTTGCTCAGCCACATCGAAAACACGGCGCCCACCACCAGGAAGCCAAGGACTACGACGCGGGTCCGGTTGCCGATCTTTGCGAGCAGGAACAGAGTGGCCCGCTTCCCGAGTCCGGACTGGTTGACGAACGCCGAAAGGATGAGAACCCCCACCATGAAAAGCGCCACGTCGTTGCCGAAACCCACGGCCACGATGCTGCGGAAGCTGTCTACTCGGAAAATCGCCAGCAGGCCGATGGCCAGAAATCCTGTGATGTGAAACGGGAAAGTTTCGGTGATCCAGAGCACCAGGGCAAAGGCCAGCACGGCCAGAGCCAGTTTGCCCGAGCGTGTCAGGGGCGCGGCATGCGAGGGGGGTGTGGTTGGCAGAGGAATCAGGGTGATCGCGATCAGCACCACGATCGCCGCCGCCAGAAATACCAGTTTCCTGGTATCGTACTGTTTGTTTGTTCCCGCAGGGGGCATGGGGTATTTTCGTTTTCGCCTGGTCTATACCCGGTCGAAACGCTCGGCTCTCAGTCCCGGGATATATTTGCAGGCTTCCTCCAGTGCGTCGCCGCAGTGCTCGTAAACGGCCGAGCAGTGATGGATATACGGTCCGTTCATAATCGTGCGTTCCCAGCGCGGCCAGTCATCAACCTCCATCCAGACGTGGGACTCCCTGGTGACCGGGCCATCCACCGTATGTCCCTCGCCGATGCCCAGGACATAATCACCGCTTTCACCGTCGAAGCGGCATACGGTGAGCGGGCCGTCTTTGAGCCGCATCCTCGGGGAGGCGCCGGGCAAATCCTTCAGGATCCAAGGGGGATGACACTCAAGGGTTTCGATATCGGGATGGCGCAGAGACAACGGCGCGCTTCCATGCCAAAGCAGGATGGCGTTGTCGTTGTCCGGGTGCCGCATCGTGAACTCGGGGAAAAAGCTGGGCTCGCTCACCGAGGCGGCGGCCTCCAGCAGTACCGAGGTCACCGCACCGTGCAGATCCGATTCGGCGGCGATGGGGATCTGCTCCTGGGTGAGCATATTCCCGATCGGCAGACCGATGCCCAGCTGGTCCTGGATCGAGGTGAACGTCTTGATGGAAAGGCCGTCCAGTCGCTCGCGTTCGACGATCTCCAGCAGTTCGTCACGCAGGGCCAGGTTGTTGATCGTGCCTTCGGCCTGCAACAGCTCGGAATCCTGAAACAACTTCCGGTATCCCTCCAGCTCCTTGGCGTACGTCTTCCGATTCCGCTCTCCGCGTTTCTTCACCGCTTGGAGGAAATCCGCCATATCGAAGGGCAGTACCTCTATGCCGAAACGTTGCAGCAGCTCACTCTCGTTGTCGATCGTGGTCCAGAAGAAATCCACGCGTACGCCGAACTGGCCGATACGCATGCAACGCATGGCCTTCACCATCGAGGCGGCGGAGATGAACTTTTGTATACCTGTGCTGAAAGGAGGATCGTCGATGCGGCAGTTCTCGATGTAGGTGAACGGCACCCCCAGCTTTCCGATCACCTTGCTGGAGGCGAACATACCGCAGAGGGAATCCCGATAGCGGGAGCCGTCGGCAAGCGGAGCCTCGTCCCGCGGACCCCAAAGCAGCAGGGGAACACCGAGCTTTTTGGCGATCATGCCGACCGCCCCCTCGGTGCCGAAGTTGCAGTGAGGGACGAACAGGGCGTCGATCTTTTGGTTTTTGAAATGTTGAACCACCGGATCTACGTGCTTCTGATCCCGAACCATCCCGTCGGGAATCACCCCGTCGACGGTGCGATACTCGATGCCCAGCTGTTCCAGCCTGGCCAGGATCGCCTGTTTCTGTCTGAGTGCATCCTCGTGGGAAAAAACGAACTTCCCGATGGGACATACGCCCAGGAGCGCCTTCTTCTTCTTGTTCATATCCGTTCTCCGCTCGTTATTTGGTTTCCTTAAGGAGCTCGACCGCCGCGTCGACCAGCTGTTCCCCGCTCTTTCCGCAAAGCATCGAAGCCCCGGTTTCATAACCACCGGCAGAATAGGCGCGCGCGGTGGCGGCGTAGCCGGGAAGCACGCCGTTGGCCAGCTCGATCACGAAGCTCTTCACAAACGGAGCGCGGTACTGGATGGTGAGACCGTATTCCACGAAGATCTCTCCCTGAATCCCGACGATGCGGGTCTCCCCGATACCGATGACCTGCACCTCCACGGGAAGATCCTCCTTGAGGATATTCAGCCGTCCCTGCTCTTTGAGAATCACCATGGCCAGGGTATCCTCGGCGCCGAGAAAGCGCAGCTCCGCGTTCCAGATGTCGCGCTCCACCGCATCGGTGGCCTTGATCTCCTCCCACTGCCGCTTGAGCTGTTCGGCGTTGGCCTCCGCGGTCTCTCTGTCCGGCAGCTCCCGCAGCGTAATCTCCACCTGTCTGGATTTGACCAGCAGGGGTACCTCGGTGGACAGGGCCATGCTGTTCAGCACGCGATCGGCTTCCTTGCCGATGGCCGTACCGACCCTCTCGGCTTCGCTGAAAACTTTTCCGGAGCGGAAATAGCGCGGGCTCTGGTTGCCCGAGGTGCCCTGGGCGAACAGGAAGACCATGCCGGGCTTGCTGCCTTCCAGATGTTTGCGGATGGAACCCGGATAGTCGGCCGAGACGTGGAAGTTGTCCGAGTGCAGGAAGGTGGGATGAAGCGCGTACTTGACCAAAGCTGCCTTCCAGTTGCCCTCCAGATCCTGGACACCGATGGTCCAAACTTCCGGATCGGCGATTCCCATCGGATCCCTGCGGTTTCCGCCCACGCCCTGCTCCCGTCCGCAGAATCCCTTCTCGATGCCGAGCTTCGCCGCGAAGGGTTTACTTGCCGCTTCAACGATCAGATCGACCAGCCGGCCGTTGAGCGATTTCACGTACTCGGTGTCCGGATCCTGGCCTCGCTCCAGGGCGTCCATGGTGAAGTTCAAAGACGCTCGGGGTGCGGAGTGGGAGTGGGAGCAGCAGATCGCGATGTTCTCCGCGGGAATACCTGTTTGCTCCGACGCCCGGCTGCGAACCTCACGCGCGTAGCGCTTGGAGTGCATGATGATATCCATGCCTACGATTGCCAGCCGCGTCGAACCGTCGTCCAGGTACAGGCAGGAGGCATACAGCGGATCATGGATGCCTTTGTTGGGTCGTGGATGGTGCGGGTATCCGGCCAGGGATACTCCCGGTGGCGGGGACACATCTACGATCGCGGTTCCCGCCTGAAGTGTATGGCTCATTGTTCTCCTCCATGGTGTAGAGGCTCAGCCGCCCGGGCGGCGGCGAGCACGGATTTTTCGAATTTTCGATACTCTTTGTATAGCTCTTCGTAGCGCTCAACGGCCGCCTTCA
>Ga0272441_10016902_pt1 | contig 10030 bp, 9 predicted proteins | sample SSMProp6N_FD_193582 | JGI IMG/M metagenome (GOLD analysis project Ga0272441, IMG submission 193582) | Marine sediment archaeal communities from Little Sippewissett salt marsh, Falmouth, MA, United States - SSM-Prop-6N | ecosystem: Environmental > Aquatic > Marine > Wetlands > Sediment ...
AGCGGGTGGTTCGGGGAAGGTGTATATTGACGATATCCGGTTCTATCGATCGAGGTAAGTTGTCGGCAAGTAGAGACCAGGATCATGACCACCAGTTGTTTCAGGGCCTATACCGATTCAACCGGTATGGGCCCTATCTTTTCATCCGCTTTAATATCGTTGTGCTGGGGTCAGTAATTGGTTCATCTCGACAGCCAGGGGATCACCACGTCGTGGTTCGGCAGAGCGTTGCGATGCCATCTCAAGGTCCATAGTTCGTACAAACCGACCTTCCGCGTCGAGCTGTCCATAAAGCACATGTTGATGGCCCGGCTGTGCCGGTCGAGGGCGAAGCGGCACATGCTGCTTCGCCAGGCCGCCGAGGGATCGACCTCCCACCAGTCGCGCATAATCGGAGGACTCGACTCGCTTTCAAACGAGGGATGGGCGGGATGTGGTGCGTTCGCAGGCTGGCCGCCGTACCAGGTGCAATCGCCCAGGATGGGGATGCTGCTGGTGTTCTTGCAGAGGTCGGTGTTCCAATGCAGCTCCGGCGCATCCAACCAGCCGTCGTCGCCCTCCTCCAGTGTGTTGATCCAGTGATTGACGCCGTAGCTACCGTAATCCTCTTCATAGAAGTAAACTGTCGGGATACCCGGTCCCCAGACGCGTTGTGCGCTACCGTAGCGCCTCCAGTTGGGATCGCCGGATACCGGGTCTTGAAGGAAACAGGGGCGGGTGGCCTCCGGGCAGACGCGGAATTTCCCCATGTCGCCGTACTGCAGCTCCAACGCCCGCATCCAGGTCCCGGCGGGGTCGCGCCTGAGGCAGTATTCGATCCAGTACTCGTTGTTGTTATCCATCGTGTACATGGCGATAACGGTGGCCCACTGCTTGAGATGAGTCCGGCAGGCCGCACTGCGCGCCTGCGCGCGAGCCTTGGACAGCGCCGGCATCAGCAATCCCATCAAAAGGGCAATAACGGCGATGACAACCAATAGTTCGATGAGCGTAAAAGCGTCTCGCTTTTTCATGGTCAGGCCCTTTATGATTGACTATTGACAAATGACGATTGACTATTACTAACTGTTTACGATCTATCCGCGAGATTCTTTCAATAGTCAATATCAAACTGGATTATACAACATTCAGAGCTGAAAAGCAAAAGAATAATGGAGGCTCTATGGGGAAGGATAAATCAGGTTTGTACTTGATCGATGGCTCCGTCTCAGGTATCATTTGTTGAAACGCAGGAAAACGCCAAGTCGAAAGCCATAGATGGACCAGAAATGAATATAATATGTCAGGATTAAGGTTTGCTATTGAGTTTTCACTTTATCTTCTGTCCTGCTTGATTGCCATAGGTTCGTTTATATATATAAATTACAGTTTTGCTCGTAAATCATTTCATAATATTATCAGTGTATTAAAATTTTACATATTTTATTTTTGCATGCTCTTTGTTGTTTTTTTTCTACCTCATATATACATTGGTATTATCGCTTGTTTTCCATCATCGGCTTGGGCATCCAATGATGCAGCTATCAGCTTAGTGTTCTGGATGTGTTTCGTGCTACCTTGCTTTTCAATTTCACATGTAACTCTTTTTATCATTTTAATAATAAAGATTTTAAGCCCGAAAAAAGAACTTCAGACGAAATCAGACTCCGCTGATGCTTCATCTGAGTAGATGAGCTCAAACGCTAATTTATCAATAAGAAATCGGGTTGATGGGCCCTGTCGGCAGTTGCTTGACATAACCGATCGAGTCTTGTAGGATAGGTAGCTTGTTTGCCCATGCTGTTCATTTAGCGTAATCCAAATTTGGTTATAACTAAGAATGTTATGTTATAAGGAGAAAGCCCATTGGGAAGATATAAAGGAAGTTGCCTTTGTGGCGCTGTCACGTATGAATTTGACGATCCAGTGGCAGGTTTTCACTATTGTCATTGTCCGCGTTGCCGAAAGGCAACGGGCTCAGCCCATGCATCCAATATCTTCGTCACACCTGATCAGTTCCGGTGGGCCACCGGAGAGGGGCAAGTGAAGCGTTATGACTTGCCTGAAGCAAGAAGCTTTGCAACATGTTTCTGCATGACCTGTGGCTCACCGCTCCCACACGCAACAAGGTCGGGCAAGAAAATCGTGATCCCGGCGGGTTCTCTTGATGACGATCCCACTATCAAACCACAATGTGGCATTTGGTGGTCGGCGAGAGCGCCATGGTACCTTGGAGCGACAGAATTACGAGAGTATGAAGAAGAACCTTGCTAACGATACGCACAAAGGAATATCGTGACGCCATTAGGTGACATAACCATTGAAAAGGCCTCAATCGAAGAGGCTGAGGACATCCTTGCGCTTCAAAAGCTGTCCTATCTCAGTGAAGCTGAAATTCTCGATGATTTCACGATCCCGCCGTTACATCAGACCCTTGACAAGATACGGTCTGAGTTCGATCACCAGGTTTTTTTGAAAATTGAGCTTGAGAACAAGATCGTTGGCTCGGTTAGGTGTTATCTGGAAGCGGGAACATGTTACATTGGCAAATTGATCGTCCACCCGGACCATCAAAATCGTGGTATCGGGACACAACTTCTGCTCGCCGCCGAGAATCAGTATCCCGATGCAAAACGGTATGAATTATTCACGAGTCAAAAAAGCGAAAAGAATCTCTACCTATACAAAAAGAATGGGTACGAAATTTTCAAAACGAAAGCTATATCAGACAAGCTGACATTGGTTTTTCTGGAAAAGATTCAGAAAAACGCATAATGCCGGATTTTCATGGTCATTCTTCCGCGCCGCTATTCATTTTGTAGGATCGATCAAAACCTGCCAATGATATTTGCTCTAACGCCTTCGTGGTTATGCGCCGCCGTGCGCTTGCCAAGCCTTGTGGAGTTTCTCATAATGGATGCATCATCGGCATATCAGAATACCGGGATCAGCTTTTTCTTGACAACGTTTAATAATATGTCTATTTCAGATAGTGAAATTGAATTGGTGCGAAAAATCGCACCCGACATTTTACTTTTGGATATATCGCATGCAGATCAGTGAATTTCAGGACATCATCTCTCGGAAATATGAAAAGCGTGACCGCGAGCGAGGGATTCCGGGCACGTTTATGTGGTTCGTCGAGGAGGTCGGCGAGCTGGCCACGGCGCTGGCGTCGAACGATCAGGCCAATCGAGTGGAGGAATTTGCCGATGTGTTGGCCTGGCTCTGTACGCTGGCGAACATCAGCGACGTGGACCTGGAAGAGGCCTGCGCCAAATACACCGGCGACGATGTCGATGGCTTCAAGCCGAAATAGCGTATAGCGTATAGCGTTTAGATTTTCTGTACAAGTAAATATCTATTCACTATCCGCTAATTGCCCTCGTCGCCGACTTCATCGGGATGCTGGATGCCCGTATCCTGATTGGCGGCGGACAAGGCGCGATAGAAACACCAGCCCAAACCACAAATGATGAGCAGGAAGACCGCGCCTAAGATGATATAAGAAACCGTGCTCAGCTCGTGTTGCGGGGCGTGAACCACTTCCTCGCTCTGGCCCGTGCCGGTGGAGTAGATCAGGGATAATGCGATGAAGCCGCCGACGTCCATAATCGCGATCATTCCGGCCCAGCGTGCGTACCAGGAGGCCTGTGACGTCGAGCTGTTGTATTTATTGAGCAGGTAGTTGCCGAGTATGACGGCGGCGATAGCCGGAGGCAAGGACAGCCACAAAATCGCTCTTTCGTGGCGTTCGAATATGGCCCATCTGAACAGCAGGATAATCAGCACGCCGGCCACGCCGGCGAGGGCCAGCGCGGCAATCCCCCCGGATCGGCCTTTGATTTCAAGACGGGCTTCCGGTTTGTCTTGCACCTCTTTGTCCCGGCGGCTTTTGAGGCTGCTGATAATGACGGCCGCAATCGGGACGATGGCCATCACCGACAAGCCCACGCAGTTTGTCAATATCCAGCTTCCGTCGGGGGCGCGAAGGAGGCCCTCGTCTCGCGTCAGATCGTCGAACAGGCTCCAGAAAAACAACGCGCCGAGGATGACCGGGATGAAGATTCGGATCAGATATTCCCACCACTTGCCCAACCGCCAGTCGCTTCGGTCGTTGGCGTGCCGCCGGAGGATATCGACGCGCCAGAGCCATCCTAAGACGATACATTCGAGCAGGCCGAGAAAGGCGATGCCCCACGTTCCGTCGATGAAGTCTCCGATGACGCCGAGCCAGTTGAGTCCCCCTTCGGTGATATAGATCATCGCGATGGCGGCGCCGACGACGCTGATCACCGGTAACACATACCGCCTGCGCCAGCCCGTCTTATCCACCACCGACGCCAGAACGGATTCGGTGATGGAGAAGGCCGAATCGATACCTAATGTCACCAGTGCGAAGAAGAACACGAAACTGAACCATGCCGAGTAAGGCAGTTGCGCCAGCGCATACGGAAAGGCGACGAAAGCCAGTGCGGGCCCGCCCTCCGCGACATTCTGTACGGTGACCGGGTGGCCGGCCTGCCGGGTGACGAAGGCCATGCCGCCCAGTGTGGCAAAAACCGCCAGCCCGGCGATAAAGCTGGTGGAAAAATCGGCCAGGCCGATGATGGCCGCATTGTTGTTGAGGTCGCTTTTGCGATGGAGAAAGCTGGAGTAGGTGATCATGACGCCGCCGAAGGCCAGAGACAGTGAGAAAAACGCCTGCCCGAAGGCGAAGCGCCACGTGGACGCCTTGGCCAGCTCCGTCCAGTCGGGATTCAGGTAATAGGCCAGACCTTCGATACTCCCCTCCAGCGTCAGACCCCGTACCGTCAAGATAAACAGCATCAGCCAGGGTAGCGGAACCGTCAGCCAGACGATCTTACCGACCAGCTTGACGCCTCGGAAGATGCAAAAGTACATCGCGATCCACGTGACGATCAGAGGTAGAAAGATGTTCCATCGGATATGACCGAGGGCGGGGCCTTCGATCTTGCCGAGAAAATCGTTGTTGAAGAAAGAATCGGCTTTCTCGACGCCTTCAAGCCCAACGCCGGCCCACGGCAGCTCTCCTCCTGACACGATGCCTTTGATGCTGAACCAGAGGAAACTGAAACAATACGCCAGAATCACGGTATAGAAGGTGATAATGACGAATCCTAAAATGATACTCCACCAACCGACGAATTCCAGCCTTTTGTGGCTGCGCGCGAAGGCGTCGGGGGCCGCGCGCTGCGTGAAATGCCCGAGGCTGAACTCTAAGATGAGCATCGGGACGCCGATCACGAAAACGGCGATGATATAGGGAATGAGAAATGCGCCGCCGCCGTGATCGTAGAGTTCGTAGGGGAATCTCCACAGGTTACCCAGTCCGACGGCCGAGCCGACGGCCGCCAGAATGAAGCCGCCGCGCGTTCCCCAGCTTTCTCGTTGCTCTTCCAAAAGCTCTGCCATGGTTGTTCGTGTTCCTTATTTTTCCTGCTTGAGGTCGATTTTCTTGCGCTCTTTGGTTTTCTCGGCTTGTTCGATCGATATGTCCGAATCGCCGGTTTTTATTCCGAGCAATGTCAGAGTGTCACGTTCGATGATATTTCGAATACTGCCTCGCGGGACGGTGGGCAGATTCGTGTCCGCCAGGAGCATGTTGAAACCGAGCAGGGCCTCGATGCACTGGCCGGCGTTTCCTGACGGGAAGCCGCTGCCGAACAGGAGCTTGTCCATGACACCCTGCTCATGTGCGGCGACGACCATATTGTACGTCTGCCAGACGTTTTTGGGCCGTATGGTTAAATCCGCATAGACGTTTTTATGCCGGCTCACCATCGACAAGGTTTGTTCGACAAAAGGGATGCCCATGTTTCCAATGACGATTTTCAGGGCAGCGAATTCTCGGGCCACTTCGTCCAGCAGATACGGTTGAGCGTACTCCAGAATGACATGCCCCCCGGGCGTATTTGCCGCGTTGTGAAAGAATACGGGAAGCCCGAGCTCCTGGGCGGATTCGTAGAACCTTATGGCCCGCGTATGAGCGGGGTGAACGCCGCTGGCCGAGCAGTACAGGACGACTCCCTTCAATCCTAATTTTTCCGGGATGGGTTTCAGGTGATTGAGGTCGATCTTATCTTTGCTGGGCTCGACGACGGCGAAGCCGATCATTTTCTCCTTGTGTTTACTGACGTACTGGGCCAGTTTTTTATTCATTTGTTCGCTGGGGCCTTCGGGCGTGGCCAAGACGATGGAAACATCGACCGTCTCGGCGGCCGCACAATGCTCCGACGCCTCTAAGTCATTGGCCTCAAGATGAATATGTGTATGACAATCAACGATCATAATCCAACGCCTTTATTTAACACAACCATCCCTGCGCCGTCAGTCAGGCTCCTGCCGTCTGACGCCCTGGTGTTGAGCTTTTGTCTTCATTATAGGGCCATCAGTGACGGCCGCCGCCCATCAATAATCAATTCCCGTGTCCTCGTCAAGAATAAATATTTCGCCGCCGGTAGAGCCGCCCCAGACGGCCCCATGAGCAGATGTTTTGCCTCGAAGTGCGGGTTGCCTAAATGATCCGGGATCGTGCATTTTATTCTTGAATTTTTTGTGCAGTTATGCGTCTTTATATGATAGAATACTCCGGCGACGCTGGAGTCCTTTGTAATGGAGTTTGTCGGAGCGCTCGCGGCTCCGGGACTTGTGAGTGACGAAGAATGGATTGTCCCGTTTGTAACAATGCGATGATCACGCTTGAACTCGAGGACGTGGAGATCGATTACTGCACCGATTGCGGCGGTATCTGGCTGGACGCCGGCGAGCTCGAGCTTCTGCTCGGTGAGCCGCAGAAGGCGAAGCAGCTTCTCAATGCCTTCACGATCGAATCGACATCCCATGAGAGAATAAGGCCGTGCCCGATCTGTGATAAGAAAATGCAGAAGATCAAAGTGGGTTCTTCGACACCCGTTTTACTCATCGACAAATGTCGCCGGGGGGACGGTCTGTGGTTTGACCGGGGCGAGTTGAACGCTATCTGTGATAGGGCAGAATTGGATAAAGACAATAAGATTCAGACACTACTCAAAGAGATGTTCAGTCACGATCAAGATTAAGGAAAGGAGAAAATTATGGGCAAATACAGTATCATTTTTATCGTTGTGGCTGTGGTTATTCTTGGCGTAGCGTTCATCGCAAAAAAGAGATCGTAGGTCGAATCTAAACGTCTATAGGCTTCTGCAAAATTGAAGGTTAGGCATACTGTTGGAAAGAGAATCGTAAAACAGATTTTTTCAAATAATATATGCCTAACTTTCAATTTTACAGAAATCATTAACAATCTATATAAAGGAGAAAGCCTATGGGAGCCGTAGCCATAGCCCTGATTGTAGTCCTGGTTGTTCTGGTACTGCTTGTTCTTTTTGTGATTGGCATCTACAACGCATTGATTCGCCTTCGCAATCAGGTGGATAACGCGTGGTCCCAGATCGATGTCCAGCTCAAGCGCCGGCATGACTTGATCCCCAACCTCGTCGAGACGGCCAAAGGCTACATGAAGCACGAGCGTGGGACCTTTGAGGCGATCACGCAGGCCCGCAGCCAGGCGATGGGCGCGAAAACCGTCTCCGAGGCCTCGAAGGCCGAAGGGGCGCTGGGCGAGGCGCTAAGCAAATTCATGCTGGTTGTCGAGAACTATCCCGATCTGAAGGCCAATCAGAACTTTCTTAACGTTCAGGAAGAGCTGACCAGCACCGAGAACAAAATCGCTTTCGCCCGGCAGAGCTATAACGACCAGGTCTTGTCCTACAACAACAAGATTCAGATGTTCCCCTCGAACATCATTGCGGGCATGTTCGCCTTCGGGAAGCGCGATTTCTTCGAGATCGAAGTGGCCGCCGAGCGTGAGGTCCCCAAGGTGAGCTTTTCTTAGGGGTTTTTTCGACGGATCTTTCGGTGCGATTGACGGACGATGTGGGAACTGATTAGAGCCAACAAGAGAAATTCCATCATTTTGATGGTCATCCTGGCGGCGGTACTTTTGCTTCTGGGCTTCGTGGTCGGCTTTGCCGTCACCGGAGCGCCGGGGGGAGGGATGATCGGATTGATGGTCGCCACCGTCATGTGGCTGGTCCTTACGCTGGTGAGTCTATCGAGCGGCGATCAGATCCTTTTGGCCGCCAGCCGGGCTCAACCCGTCACCCATGACGTCCATCCCCAGCTATTCAACGTTGTGGAAGAAATGAAAATTGCCGCCGGACTGCCGAAAATGCCCAAGATCTACATCATCAACGATCCGGCGCCCAACGCCTTTGCAACCGGCCGGAATCCCGAAAACGCGTCAGTCGCCGTGACGGCGGGACTGTTGGCCCGGCTCAACCGCGATGAGCTCCAGGGTGTGATCGCCCACGAGATCAGCCATATCCTCCATCGCGACGTACTTTTTGTCACACTGGCGGGTATTATGCTCGGATCCATCGTATTACTCTCGCAGGTTTTCCTGCGGGGCATGTTCTACAGCTCGATGGGTTCCCGCCGGCGATATTCATCCGGATCCGGAGGTGGAGGATACGGTCAACTCATCATGCTTGTCATTGCCATCGTCGCGGCCATTCTGGCACCTATCTTTGCGTATCTGTTGTACTTTGCCTTGTCCCGACGACGTGAATACTTAGCCGACGCCGGGGGGGCCCGGTTAACGCGCTATCCGGAGGGCCTGGCCAGTGCTCTGGAGAAAATCGCCAATGATCCGTCACCCCAATTAGCCGCGGCCAACAAAGTGACCGCCCCGATGTACATCGCCAATCCCTTCAAGAGAAAAGGACAACGCAAATTATCTGATTTAACGAGCACGCATCCGCCGATCACCGAAAGGATCAAGATTCTCCGCAATTTGACTCAGGGAGCATCTTTCAAAGAATATTCCGACGCTTTTACGAATGTGACAAAAGCCAAAACGGTGGTTCCCGTGGCTGCCCTTGCCGAAAAGGAGGACGTCGCCCTGAGCCAGGCCAGCCCCGAGGCCCCGAAGAAGGACCGGGTAGAAAACCAGATGCGCCAAGTCGGTGACATAATGCGGCGGGTCAATCAGTTCGTCTTCCTAACCTGTGCTTGCGGCCTGAAGCTAAAAATCCCACCCAACTTCAAAGGCAAAAACGTCAAGTGCCCCCGATGCAACAAGATGCACGACCTTCCCCGTGGATAAAAAACAAGAGATCGACGTATATTTGAATGTACCGATGGTTCAGAGGGTAACATAATATTACGCCGCTTGTAAATATTTGTAATCCTGCTTGCCGTGTGATTAACGCTTGCGAAGCATCTGACGAAACGTGTGAGTAATCTGCTTTCAATGAAACGTAGCGGAATTAAAAGTCAGGTTCATTCAATTGTGATGCGCAAATCCTCCTTGACTTGCCATTTGTAATTCTCTTTTTCATTTGCCGGCACAAGCTTATAGGCCACTCCGCGCTTGAGCTTGCGGTATTCTTCAGGGGCTATAAGGATCTCGAACTCCCGGACATTGGCACTCTCATGGGTAATGTAACCCATAGAGAGGCTTCCTTTGACCTTAGGAACCTGTTCTGCCACCAGATTGAAATTAGGATCAGCCTTAAGCATGAAATATTTATACTGAGTATAATGCTCACCCTTAAACCATTCATCTCCATGGACGAAGAGAAGCCCTGTACCAACAGGTCTTGGCCAGTCGTTCTTCTTCACCAAATCAGGGGCATCCTCTGAGTTATGCCAGTATGCTTTTGTGATGGTAATGACTTTATGCTCTTTGATTTCCACGGTTGGATTTGCCAGCTTGGCGTGGATCCCGAATCGGTCTGATATTTCCAGGGTTCGGTACGGATTGCTCGTTTGGAATATCTCGTCGCGTTCACCTTTACCGTATTTCCAGCCCCATGTATTAACAAGCCCCGATTCGCTAAGATCATTGAATGTATGGACGTGTGTAAGCAGCCCCATGGCTCCATTACCATAAATGTTCTGACCTAATGTTTTGTAATTCAATCGTCGCCAACGGCCACCCACATACACTTCATTAAAAGTATGTGCTGAGAAACCATGCAATCCT
>Ga0272441_10016903_pt1 | contig 10030 bp, 6 predicted proteins | sample SSMProp6N_FD_193582 | JGI IMG/M metagenome (GOLD analysis project Ga0272441, IMG submission 193582) | Marine sediment archaeal communities from Little Sippewissett salt marsh, Falmouth, MA, United States - SSM-Prop-6N | ecosystem: Environmental > Aquatic > Marine > Wetlands > Sediment ...
TGCCGCAGCCATTGTCCCTGACAACCAGTTTAATCTGACCATCCATCCTGCGGAACAGAATATCGACGCGTTTCGCTGCGGCATGACGGGCGATATTGGTCAGGGTTTCCTGAAATATCCGGAATACGGACGTCGACAGTTTCTCATCCAGATGGAGATCCGCCGGCTTGATGGACAGACGGCATTCAATGCCGGTTCTTTTTTCAAATTCTCCCGCCTGCCATTCAATGGCCGCTGCCAGACCCAGATCATCCAGAAGACCCGGCCTCAGTGCGGATGTGATTCGCTTTACAGTCTGCATCGTGGCGTCAATGAGTACGGTCATGTCTTCCACTTTCATATTCAGCGAGACATCATTGTCCGGCATCTTTTTTTTCAGCAGGCTGAGATCCATTTTAATGGCTGTCAATGCCTGGCCGAGTTCATCATGAATTTCCCTGGCCACAGCGGTACGTTCGTCTTCCCGTACCGACTCCAGGTGGGCCGTCAGATTCCTGAGAGTCTCTCTTGAATTTTCAAGGGCCTCTTCAGCGGTTCTGCGGTCTGTCAGATCACGGGCAACAGACTGGATTTCGACCATTTCTTTCCTTTCGTCAAATATGGCATGATTCATCCACTGATGCCAGTGTGTGTCGCCCGCTGCATCCGTGAGACACAAATCGACGGATGTGAGAGGATTCCGGTGATTCAATTCTGAAAGCAGTTTCTGAAAAGTCATATTTTCCCGGACTGGCAGCAGATTCTGCAGGAGAGTTCCTTCCAGAACGGACACCGGTTTGCCGAAGAAGCGGCAGAATGCCCTGTTGACAAAAGTCAGTACGCCATCGGGACGGTAGCGGCATATCAGATCCATCTGATCATTGACGATGGCATGATACCTGGCTTCACTCTCTCTGAGCTTTCTTTCCATTTTGTGCTTGTACAGAGCCATCTCTATGGCGCTGTACAGCGTGGTTTCCTCAAAGGGTTTGACCACATACCCGAAAGGTTCTGTGACTTTGGCTTTTTGAAGTGTGATTTCATCTGCGTGCGCCGTGACATAAACGACCGGAATGTGGTACTGCTCACGGATTTTTGCGGCAATCTCAAGACCGTTCATACCGCCTTTGAGGCGGATATCCATGAGGATGAGATCCGGTGCAATACGTTGTGTCAGCTCGAGGGCTTTTTTACCGGAAGAGGCGATACCTGTCACCGCGTAACCCATTGTGGCCAATCGCAGTTCCATGTTTTTTGCGACGATGGCCTCATTCTCAACAATGAGAATCTTTTTTTTCCCTGAATTCTGCATGACAGGTGGAGAAAACTCCCGCATTTAATCCGGCACGGGCGTGGAATCCGCCATATGCGATGATTGATTTTCCAGAAGCGTGCTGATTTTTTCCAGTATGGTTTCCGGTGAATTTTCGCCCTTGATGCGATAGTCATCCGCTCCGGCTTCCTTGCCTTTTTGGATATCCTTGTCGGATCCGAGAACCGAAAAAACAATGACCGGCGTGTGTTTGATTTCTTTGTCTTCCCTGATTTTTTGAAGGACTTTGTATCCGTTCATTTCAGGCAGTATCAGGTCCAGAAGAACCAGGTCGGGTTTTTCTTTTTTGACCATTTCAAGCCCCTGGCTGCCGTTTTGCGCTTCCATGACTCCGTACCCGTGGGCTTCCAGAACACTCCGGTAAATCAATCTGAATCCCGGTTCATCCTCGATGATGAGGATGCGCGCCTTTTTATCGTCTGTCATTCATGTCTCCTTTGGTCTGATTCCGGTGACTGAAGCCTGCCTTTTATTCTTCTGCCCGACAATGCAAATCCGCCTTCCGCGCCTGGTATTACCCTGTTTTCCCCGGGGCCAGGGGGATGTGAAAAACAAACCGGCTCCCCGGGATTCTTTGAGGATCCGCCTGAATGTCACCGTTTTGCAGTTTCATAAACTCTCTGGCGATATACAAGCCCAGACCACAGCCGGTATTGGCGGCCGGGCCCCCGCTCAGCACCTGGTCCTTTCGGAACAGTTTCGGCTGCTGTTCCCGGGGAATCCCGATACCTTCATCCTCCACCTCGATTCGTGCGTTACGTTTGTTTTTCCAGGCCCTGATTGTGATGGTCCCTTTTTCAGAAAATTTAACGGCATTGTCAACGACATTGCTGACAGCTTCCACCAGCTTGTCTTTGTCCGCCATGATCCAAACCGGTTCCTCAGGCAGGTCAAGGGTCAGGGACAATCCTCTGTCGTGGATCACACCGGTAAATTTTTCTTCAATCTGACGAATCACCGGCTTCAGCAGAACAGCCCGGATATCCACGTTCACGATGCCCCGCTCAATGCGCGAGACATCCAGGAGGCCGGATATCAGGCGGTGATTCCGTATGCTGATGGATCTCATTTCATCGATGAATGTGATTTGTTTTTCGGTCAGTGGATCCGCCAGTCCTAGAAGCAGGGTGTCGCACAATTCCCTGATTTCCGCGGCGGGTGTTTTGAGCTGATGGGAGACCAGAGACACAAAATCGGTTTTCAGTTGTTCCACTTTTTTACGCTCTGTAATATCCCGGATCATCCATAACCAGGCTTTTTCGCCGTCCCATTCCGTCTCGCTGATCCGGAATTCGGCGATGCCGGATTGACCGTTTTTCCGGCGGACAGGCAGCTCTCTGGGATTATATTCCGGCAGATCATAGGAAAATTTATGACCAACAATGGTCTGTGGTGATTTCTGCAGAAAATGGCATGCTGTTTGATTCGCAAAACGGATGGTGTGCCGGCTGTCCAGAATCATAATACCGTCTTCACTTCTTTCAACGATATTATGGAAACTGGAACGGCTGCCTTGCAATGCCCTCCTGGCGGCGCGATGCTCGCGGACTTCCCTGCGCAGGTTGCGATTCGTTTTTTTGAGTTCCAGTGTTCTGGTCTCGACTTCTTCCTCAAGGTGACGACGGTGCGCTTTCAGATCTTCCTGCATCCGCAGCCGCTCCAGCGAGCCGGCAAGCTGAATGACAGCGGATTCCAGAATCTCAACAGCGCCGTCAGGCATGGGTTCCTGCGACGGGTTGGCCATGTGCAGCACGCCGAGGCAGCGATTGCCGTTTTTCAGGGGCATGATGACGGCTGTCCTGCATCCGGGCGGGAAAATATATTTTGTGTCAAATGCCGGTATTTTTTTTAAAGGCTGTTTTAAGCCGCGGGGAAGCATTACAGTGCCCAAATGGCTGTGACGGAGTGCGGTCTTTTCCTTTTTGCGCCGTATCATGGCATCCAGGAACGGCACTTTGGAAAGGGTATCCCGGCTGCATGCTTCACGCCACGCTTTTGGAAATCCCGCGGCATGCTGAAACGGCAGGTCCATGCCTTTCCATGTATAGAGGCGGATACCGGCGCATTTCCAGCCTGTCGATTTCCTGACCAGACGGATGAAGGATTTTAAAATTGCCGGACTATCGGTGTTCTGACTGGTGATTTCGAGAAATTGTTTGGATATGCGCTGCCATTCTTCCGATTTGTGTTTGTGAAGAGCAATTTCGATGGCCGAATGAAGATCCCCGATATCGAAAGGTTTTGAGAGGTATCCGAAGGGATTGGTCTTTCGGGCCCTTTCAAGGATATCCGTATCCGTGTAAGCGGTGACATAGATGACAGGGACATGCATTTTTTTGAGAATCCGGTTTGCGGATTCAATGCCGTCCATGGGGCCCTTGAGTTTGACATCCATCAGAATCAGATCGGGCGGGTTCGTCAGGGCCGCGGTTACGCCTTTTTCACCGGTGGATGCAATATCGGTGATCTCGAAATTGAGGCTTTCGAGAATGTTTTTGGTGTGCTCTGCGACGGTGAGTTCATCTTCAACAATGAGAATTTTTGCCGGCTCCTGCTTTCGGCTTTCAAATTGCATGATCACAGGCTTTCAAAATGAACCGGTTTATGGTTTAAGGGGAATCCCGCTGCCGGTGATTGTTCCGGAATCCCTATCTATATAAAAATCAATTAATAGCCTGCAAAATGTATGCCTTGACCTCTCAATTGAAAAACATGATTCTGCCCCGGGAGGAAGTTTTTCTTCTTAATCCGTGAGGCAGTTTCGTAATCGCCTGAGACAGCCGGCTTACTGTGCCGGCGGAAAATGCGCCAGAATATCACTTGCCGCTTCCGCCAGATTCCGGGCCGGATTGTCCCTGTCCAGAACGCCCTGCCCCACGCCCTGCCATACCATCTCTTTTCGGGCGCGGTCAACAATATCGATGATCAGCGTGCCTTCCTTGTAATCGACGACATGCCCCGGACGGGCTCGCCATACACGTCTCCACCGGCCGATCCGGTATGTCGGCGGCACATATTCCCGTCTGTTCTTCACAAAGGCATTGAAATGTATTAAAATGTCCGCCTCATCCCGGTTTTCAACCTCGGTGAAACCTTTGGCTTCCATGACGGGACGAATCTGATACATGACATCTTTCGTGAAAAGCGGGTTGTGAATGCCCTTTCCGCCCCTGCCGGGTGAATCTTTGTCACCGACAAACTGGAATGTTTGATATTGGCTGAAATCAACTTCACGGTCGTAATTGGCCATGATCTTCATGGAAGAACACCGGATCAGGACCGGAATTATCATAATGACGAAAAGAAAATATTTTTTCATGATGCCCTCCATTTTAAGGAATGAATCCTTGAACCTTCGGTTTCTGATACCACTCGAAGAGTGGCTCCTGAAGTCATACCCGGGACGGGATTTCAGACACCTGGAAAATCGATACCGGCGTGCCGTTGTTCAGTTACCCCCCCATACGGGCAGTCTGATAAATACCGCCTCCGGTATCGCGTGTTTCCCATGAAATGAATAAAACCATTTCATCCAATAAAATCAAGAAAAAACACAGGGTGCTGTTTGTTAAACGGAGAGGATCGTATTATATTGTCACAGAACTGCGCTCTGGCATGGAAAAATATTCTTGAAATTGAACTTGTGAAATCCTATTTTTAACAATATTCTAACATATATTGATTAATTTTCCCGAAAAAGGTAAAACCAGATGGGAAAAGAACATATTCTGATTGTCGACGACGAAGCGGATATCCTTGAGATGATCAGGTATAATCTTGTCAGGGAAGGATACCGCGTGAGTTGCAGTCTGTCCGGGGAAGAGGCGGTGAATATCGTCAAAGACCGGTCTCCGGATTTGATCCTTCTGGATTTGATGCTGCCGGGCCTGAACGGTTTTGATGTATGCAAACTGTTGAAGAATAACAGCCGGACTGCAGCCATACCGATTATCATGCTGACGGCCAGGGGGGAGGAAACAGACATCGTCACGGGCCTCGAGCTTGGAGCGGATGATTACATGGTCAAGCCGTTCAGCCCCAAAGTCCTGCTGGCCCGTATCCGGACCGTGCTCCGGCGGCAGCGGCCGGGCGGGACAAAAGAAGGCGGTCCGGTCCGCATCCATCATATCACCATATTTCCGGAAAGATTCGAAGTGCGTGTGGATGATGAAACGGTGGATCTGACGGCCACGGAATTTCATATTCTGTCTTTCCTCGCCCGGCATCCGGGATGGGTGTTCACACGGTCCCAGATTATCGACGCGGTCAAGGGAACGGATTATCCGGTTACGGACCGTTCCGTGGATGTGCAGATTGTCGGACTCCGGAAAAAGATGAAATCAGCCGGTCTTTTGATCGAAACCGTACGCGGCGTGGGTTACCGGTTCAGGGAGACGTTATGCCCCGAAGAAGAAAACTGATCTGGCAGATTTACCCGCCTTTTCTGCTGGTGGTTTTGATTTCTCTGGTCATTCTGATGGCGGTCAGCACTGCTTTGATCCGTGATGTTTTTTTGGACCGCCTGATTATCGATTTGCATGCCCGGTCCATGCTTATCGGACAGCTGATTTTTCCATACCTGCGGGAGAATAATGACTGCCGCATTCAGGCCATGGCCGACAGTCTGGGAAAGGTCCTGAATTGCCGTGTCACGGTCGTGCTGCCGACCGGAGAAGTCGCGGGTGATTCAGATGAAACGCCGGCAAACATGGACAATCACGGGGACAGGCCGGAGATCAGGGCGGCATTCTCCGGCGGTCCGGGACAGTCAAGCCGGTTCAGTTACACGCTGGGCATGGACATGATGTATGTGGCCTCTGCTGTGGACGACCGCGGGGAAATGATCGGTGCGGTCAGGACATCCATGCCGGTGGGTGAACTGAATGCTGCGCTGAAGCGCCTGTACCGTCCGGTGTTTCTGGTGGGTCTCTGTGTGTCTGTTCTTGCCGGATTGATCACTTACAGCCTTTCAAGACGGATCAGGAAACCGGTCGAGGCCCTGCAGCGGGGAATGATACAATTCGGCGGCGGCCGTCTGGATTATCATATCCACATAGAAAATCCGGAGGAGTTCGCGATTCTTTCTCAATCGATGAACGCCATGGCCGGTCAGCTGAATAAACGGATAGGCACCATCACGGAACAGCGGAATGAACTGGAGGCCATTCTCTCATCCATGGTTGAAAGCGTGATCATGGTGAACATGGACGAACGGATCGTCCGGTTGAACCGGGCGGCTGCCGTGCTTTTTCAGACCGGAGACACACCGGTTCAGGGGCGTGCGGTTCAGGAGGTGATCAGACATCCCGGCGTGCAGCAGTTTATTCACAGCATTCTGACGAAAAAGAATTCCGGCAGTGACGAGATCACCATGTATGACGAAAAAGAACGGTTTCTTCAGGCGCACGGCAGCATTGTTCACGATGCGGATAACCATCCGGTAGGCGCCCTGGTCGTATTGAATGACATCACGCGGATGCGCCGTCTGGAAAACATCCGGCGCGAGTTTGTGGCCAATGTATCCCATGAACTGCGAACGCCCGTTACTTCCATCAGGGGATTCGTGGAAACCCTTCAGGGCGGCGCGCTCAATGATGCCGAAAATGCGGGTCGATTTCTGGATATCATATCCGCCCAGACCGGCCGTCTCAGCGCCATTATCGAGGATCTCCTCCGTTTGTCCCGTCTTGAACAGGGTGCGGAGAATCAGGATATTTCTCTGGAAAAGCAGAAAATCGGCCCCATACTGGCCAGGGCGGTTCAGACAGCCCGTCAGAAGGCGGAAAAAAGCGGCGTGACGATCGTTCCGGAATGTCCGGAGTCTCTGGAGGCATTCGTAAATGCGCCCCTGTTTGAACAGGCCGTCTTCAATCTGGTCGATAATGCGGTGAGGTACAGCGAAGACGGCGGCCGTGTCGCTGTATCGGCCGGAGAGGAGAGCGGGGAGGTGGTGGTGACCGTGCAGGACCGGGGAAGCGGGATTGCGGCGGAGCATCTGCCCAGGATATTTGAGCGGTTTTATCGTGTGGACAAAGCCAGAACCCGCGATCAGGGGGGGACGGGGCTGGGACTGGCCATTGTCAAGCATATTGTTCAGGCACATGGCGGACGCGTGACCGTGGAGAGCCGCGTCGGCGAGGGAAGCGTGTTCCGTATTCATCTGCCTGCTGAAAAGAGTTGATTTTACCCTGCCATTTTTACCTGGATCATTTTATCTGCCGGAATGTTGCGGCCCGGAGAATATGGATGATGAAAAACAGACCAGACATTCGGTGTGTTGGCGTTCTGATACTGACGATGTATCTGACATTGTCATGCACTCGTGTGGTTCATCAGCCGGGGAAAAGACAAATTCAGGAAGTACTTGCCCTGTCCCGGACTATTGACGACTCACTGATGCATTACGGTGCTGTGATCATCATGGATGAATCCGATCTCGAAATATCGAAAGATCAATGGAATGGTGTGTCCGTAAAAAAACGGCATAGAATCATACAGATTATCGATGATCATGGATTTTCAAGCGCGAATGTCATGATACCTTACCGGCCCTACATGGATGTGAGTCACATCTGGGGACGCACGATTCTGAGTGCTGGCACCGAAGTGAAATTGTCGGACAATCAGATATTTGACACGAACCTTCATCCTGATTACATGTTCTATTCAAGTGCGCGTGCATACCGGTTTTCAATGCCTGCGATTGAACAGGGTTGTATTATTGAATACGGGTGGCAGGAAAAACTGAATCAATGGGCAGTGGAAAACCGGTGGCAATTTCAGCATGACTTTCCCGTACTGAATTCCCGCTATTCGATCGTTTTTCCCAAAGAGATGCCGATAAAATGGAAAACATACGGTATCGCCATCGATCCCGTTGTTGAAGAATGGAATCAGCAATCCCGGTACAGATATACATGGGAAGTGAACAATATGGAACCACTGATTCCGGAGGTGTCCATGTCCAGGGGCCTTGCTGAAATTCCGCATCTGATGTTTTCCCCGGTGCCTTTTGTTCAGTGGGATGATGTCGCATCGTGGTATTGGGCGCAGCTTGAAACACAGTGCCGATCTTCAAAAGCCATTGTGGACAAGGCCGGGCAGTTGACAGAAGGCAGCACTTCTCCGGCCGGACAGCTTCAGGCTCTCTTTGAATTTGTAAGGGATAAAATACGATATGTGGCTGTTGAGATGGGTGATGGCGGCTATCAGCCGCGGCCCGCTGGTGAAGTATTGAAAGACCGATATGGAGACTGCAAGGATAAAGTCTGTCTGTTGATTGCTCTGGCGAATGCGGTTGATCTGAATGTGCATCCTGTTCTGATATCCACCTGGGATCACGGCGTGACGGATACAAGTCTGGTATCGCACGCCCATTTCAATCATGTAATCGCCTGGGCCAACCTCCCCTTCTGCGGTGAAATCTGGATGGACCCCACCGACCAATGGACTCCTTTTGCATCCCTGCCCTGGTATGATCAGGGACGTTTGACGGTGATTGCCCGCTCCGGAGGAAAGGCGGACCTGCAGCGCTCGCCCGAGGTCTCCGCCTATGAAAACCGGTCACACAGGCAATGGCATATTGTTTGTGACAAGTACGGTGGGATTCAGGGCAGGGTCAGTATCTTTCTTCACGGCGCCATGGCCAAAGAGATGCGGCGTGAAATGAAAAGCCGGTACCCGGGAAATGTGCCGGCCTGGTTCCGCGGCCAGTTGATGATGCAGTTTCCGTTCACCACATGTTCCAGGGTACAAATCATATTCATGGACGATCTGGACAAGCCGCTGCTGATCAAGGCGGAATTTACATCTTCCAAACTGATGATACGGAATGGCGACCTCTTTTCCATGCTTCCAGGCCAGTTAAGCGGATTTGACTGGTACCGTCTTTTTACGGATACGGAGCGAAGATACAGTATTGAATTGAAACATTCACTTTCCGTTTCCGATCAAATTCATATCAGTTATCCGAAAACATGGACAGGTATTTCCGGATTTTCAGCGGATTCAATGGCAACCCCGTTTGGGGATTATCGCCGCAAAATGACGGCCGAATCATTCGGGGAAGCCTATTATCACCGGTTTTTTGAAATCACACAAACCCGTATATCGCCCTCCGGATATGCTTCATTTTTGTCGTTCCTGCATAAAATTGCAGAGCGGGATCAGGATCCGGTCGTGTTCAGGCAGACGGATACCAGAAATATTGAATAGCATTATACAATCTCCTGAAAATGAGAAAGGGACACCGGCATGAAAAACCAGTGTCCCTCGGGGAGGTAAAAAGGATGCTATTGGATACTATTTCATCAATAGCATCTTGTTCGTGATGACAATGTTACCGGCTTTGAGTTGATAAATATACATACCGCTTACCATCCCGGATGCATCCCAGGTTACAGAGTGCAGGCCGGCTTCACGCCGGCCATTTGCCAGACCGACCACTTTCTGCCCGAGCATATTATACACATCGAGTGTCACATGGGCTGCGTGCGGCAATGTGTAATCGATATGAGTTGTGGGGTTGAATGGATTGGGATAGTTCTGACTCAGATTCAGGCGGGAGGGTATCGTGCGTGTTGCAGTGAACGCTTCGGATACACCCGTTTCAATGCCGGCCAGGTTCTGATAGGCCGGACCGGTCACGGCAGGCCGGGGATCCAGGCCGTTGTCCTGTGCCCGGCTGATACCGTTGAGCACGGGATCGGCGAGGGCATT
>Ga0272441_10016904_pt1 | contig 10030 bp, 5 predicted proteins | sample SSMProp6N_FD_193582 | JGI IMG/M metagenome (GOLD analysis project Ga0272441, IMG submission 193582) | Marine sediment archaeal communities from Little Sippewissett salt marsh, Falmouth, MA, United States - SSM-Prop-6N | ecosystem: Environmental > Aquatic > Marine > Wetlands > Sediment ...
ACCAGCACCTACCGCAGCAACGCGCTGCTCCGGTTTGACCCGGCCGGCAAGCCGCTGCCGTTCGTGGGGACGAAGTCGGCGACGATCCGCACCAAGCCTTACACCTCATTGGGCCTCGGGCTCGGCCAGCGCGGACTCACCGTCGCGCCGAACGGCGACGTCTACTTCATCCGCGCCGCGGCGTCGCGCGGCGTGCAGGCCCGGGTCGACGTATACGGCCCGGACGGGAAGCTGAAGAAGGCGGCGCTGATCGACGGGATGGGGATCGGCGACTGCGGGATCGGCGTCGACGCCCGCGGCAACGTCTACGTCGGCGCCAACGTAAAGCCGCGAAGCAAGCTCTACCAGGCCGGCTTCGAGGGGAAGGTCCCGGCGACCGACTGGCTGTGCTGGGCGCAGTGGACGTGGCACTACCGGCCGCGCCCGTGGTACTTCTGCATGCGGAACGAGTACCTCTACCACTGGGGCGCGGTGTTCAAGTTCGGGCCCGAGGGCGGCGCCTTCTACGGCCGCGGGCCGGACAAGCACGGCCGCGGCGGCGGCCTCTCGAGACTGGCTCTCGTCGAAAACGCGCCCGACGGCGCCGCCGAGTACCGGACCGGGTATCTCTACCATCCGGTGAAGGCGGTGGGCGTGAAGTGGCGCTACGCGGGCATGGGCGTCGTGCCGGCGTCGGAGCGCTACTGGGGCGATCCGTCCTGCGTGTGCATGACCTCGCGACTGGCCGTGGACGGGTTCGGCCGCGTCTTCCTGCCGAACTGCTTCCGGTTCTGCGTGGAGATGGCCGACACGAAGGGCAACCTGATCACGCGCGTGGGCCGATACGGCAACGCCGACGACAGGGAGCCCGGCGCCCGGTTCGCCTGGCCCGCCTGCGTGGACTTCGCCGACGGCAAGATCTACGTCTCCGACAGCGTCAACCGCCGCCTCGCGGTCGTCCGCCTCGACTCCGCCGCCGAGGCCGACTGCCCGGTCGTCGCGCGGTGATTTCGGCGGGCTCTCACGCGCCGGCATCACCGGCGCAGGCGAAGTTCCCTTCCCCCCTTGCGGGGGAAGGTCAGGATGGGGGGAGTATGAGCCGTTCCTTCCCCACCCGTTCCCTCCCCCATCAAGGGGGAGGGGATGAACACAAGCCACGCCGGAGTCAATAACGAGGAACCCGGATATGATGAACAACGACAACACGGACCTCACCCCTGTTGTGCCGGAGGGCGGGCCGGTGCTGGCGTTCGATTTCCCGGCCTTCTCCGTCGGCGTGGCCGAGTATGCCGAGGGGCCGACCGGGTGCACCGTGTTTCGGTTCCCCGCGCCGGTCAAGACCGCCGTCGATCTCCGGGGCGGGTCCATCGGTTCGATCGGCAACCGCGAGTGGAACCACGCGATCTGCCTGGCCGGCGGCTCCTCCTACGGCCTCGCGGCGGCCACCGGCGTGGCGGCGGAACTCCTCGCCCGGAACGGCTACGCCACGGAGCCGGAGACCATCGCCGCCGTGTCCGGCGCCATCATCTACGATTTCCGGGCGCGGGAGAACGCGATCATCGCCGACGCGGCCCTCGGTCGCGCGGCCGTCCGCGCGGCGCGGCCGAACTGGTTTCCCCTGGGGCCGCGCGGGGCGGGGTGCTCGGCCATGTGCGGCCGCGGACCCGAACAGACCGGCCGCGAACACTCGGGGCAGGGCGGCGCGTTCCGCCGGATCGGCCCCACGAAGATCGCCGCGTTCACGGTGGTCAACGCGCTCGGCGCCATCTGCGACCGGCAGGGCCGCGTGATCCGCGGGCACCGCGACCCGCAGACCGGCGAACACCGGCACTACCACGAGGAACTCGACCGCATCCGGCGACGCGGTGCGGGCGGCCCACCCGAGGCCACCGGCGGGAACACCACGCTCACCGTGGTCATCACCAACCAGCGCCTCGATCGGCGGCAGTTGACCCAGTTCGCCCGGCAGGTGCACAGTTCCATGGCCCGGGCCATCCAGCCGTTCCACACGATCTACGACGGCGACGTGTTCTACGGCGTCACCACCGACGAGATCGACAACCCCGACCTCGACGAGGTGGCTCTGGGCGTGGAGGCCTCCGAAGCCGTCTGGGACGCGATCCTCAGGCTGGTCGAGGTTATGCAGGACGGGGGCTGACGAACCGTGTTCCCCACGCTTTCCCCCTCCCCCCTTGCGGGGGAGGGTTGGGGTGGGGGGAGAACCAAGTTCCGCGGCAGGCACGATCAACGTGGGCGCTGACGACGGCACGATCTACGGGGGCGTCTACGACTCTTGGCCCCGCCGAGTGGCTCACCGGTCGGTTCCGGCCTCAATCGTGAGCGGAGAGGACATGCTCCTGAGTACTGCCTGCCCTATCCTGATCGCACGCGGCCAAGCCCCCGAGCGCTTTTGCGGCTCCGGTTTCGGCCCGGCCCCGCCGGTTGACGCCGCGATAGGCAGGAATGGGCATACAGTCGCTCCGACGCTACAGATTCGTTCCGTGCTGGAGATTCGCAGATGAAGGCTCAGAGAGCCGAGATCAGGGCGCACCTGCGGCACTGGCTTGGGAGGCTGGTTGACGCGCCGCTTGGAGATACAGGATTCGCGCGGCGAAGCAACTCGCTGATATACTCGCGTCGGATCGAGAACGGCGTACAGCGAATTGATGTCTCGGTGGAACATCATCCGGTCGAACGTCCCAATGCCGCTGCGGCAGTGTACCCTCTCTACCGGGTCTCGATGCATGAGGTGAACACGCTTGTTCGTGAGATGGCGGGTGATGATGCACATTTGGCTGGAGACTTGCGCTCGACCCTATGGGGGCCGGTCGAGTGGACGTCACCCAAAGGTGTCGGTGCTCGTTGGTACGTGTATCAGCCGGACTCCGTGCCCGGGGTCGCTCGCGCCGCAAGGAGATTCCTGACCAAGTACACAATTCCGATGCTCGACGCGTATCGGACTTCGGCGGACCTGTGCGACGCCCCGCTGGACGGAGATTCGCGAGTTGTGCATCAAGACTGGGAAGTCCTCCGAGTCGTCGCAGCCCGGATCCTGACCGGGCGAGTGAGGGAAGCGAGAGAACTGATGGATGCGCGTTTCGGGCGCGCCGGGCCGCGACGACGATACCGCCCTGTGTTCGAGTTCTTGGATTCCCTGGCCGGTTAGACTATGAATGGTGGGAATCCGGAGGCGCAGTACGCGTTTGCATGGCTCTCGTGATTCGTGGGCCCGGCGGGCACGTCCGGCAGGAGCGGGGATGGGGCTGACCACAGAGACACGGAGAGCACGGAGAAGAGTGGATCAGAGGGTCAGAAAAGACAACAGGAGACGGTCTGTGAGGTCAAGTCCGGCCGAGCCGCTCTCGGTCCTTCTTCTCCGTGTTCTCCGTGCCTCCGTGGTGAATCCCGTTGCGCCCGTGTTTCGCAGGAATCCGTAGACGCGCCGATTTTCCCCGGGACTGGAACCACCGCCGGCCGACGGCCGGGGGCGCGGATAGAGAGGATATGGTCTTCGGAACCGCTTGTCTCATTCTGATCGCGTTGGGGGAGACCACCGTGGACGGCACGATGGAGCGGGCGAACCGGGTTCTGCGTGAGGGCGCGGTGGCGTACGGCGACCGGTACTACGACGAGGCGACGAGCCTGGTCCGGCGGACCGACGACATGTACCACGGTCGGCTGAACGTTGCCCAGCACAGCATCGAATATGCCGCGGCCCTGTTCGACTCGGGCCGGCGGATTGCGCGGGCCAACGCCGTCGTGGCGGCCGTGCTCGATCACCAGTGGACGAAACCCGGCCGACCGTGGGAGACCGGCAACTTCATCTGGTGGCACGACCAGAACCGCGTGGAGGACCGCAACGCCGTGGCCTTCCTCGCGCCGTGGCTGTGCTACGTGGCCACCGCGTGCCGCGACCACCTGACGGAGGCGAACCGGACCCGGCTGACCGAGGCGCTGACGCGGTGCGTTGGGGCGATCAAGGGCCACGGCGGCCGCGTGAACTACGACAACATCTGGCTGTTGCGGACGGCCTCGCTCGCCGCCCTCGCCCACGTGCTCGATCGGCCGGCGCTGCTGAAGGAATCCGAGCGCTGGCTCGACCGCTGGATCGCGCAGACCTCCCGGGACGGCATCTCCGAGTTCAACAGCCCGTGCTACGCGGCGGTCAACATCTATGCCCTGGAATGGCTGCTCCGCTACGCGCCGGCCGAGGCGAAGGCCCTGCGCCGCAAGACGGGGCAGGTGCTCGATTTCCTCTACGCCGACGTGTTCCAGAACTGGCACTGGCACGGCGGCATCGGCGCGGGCACCCACAGCCGCGCCTACCCCCGCGACGCCGACACCGGCCGCAGCCTCGTCTCCGCCCTCGTCTTCAAGCAGTGCGGCGGCGAACGGCGAACCCACGTCCGCTCGTTCGAGTACGTCTTCGCGGTGAACGACTACCGCGTGCCGGACTTCATCCGGGCGTACGCCGAGAAGAAGGGGGCCCTGCCGCTGTGGCTCCGGGCGTCCCATCCCGTCCACGACACGAAGGCGCGCGTGGAGCGCAGCCTGTACGTGGCCCGCGAGGTCACGCTCGGCACGCAGACCGGTCGGCGGCCGTGCCGCGAACAGGACATCGGGTTCAAGATCACCTACGCGGGCTCGAAGGTTGACCGGCGGTCGAGTTACATCCGGGCCGTGCCGTCGCACATCGGCGGCGCCTTCCGCGGCCCCATCCGCTGCGCCGCCCACCAGGAGGGGCCGTTGGCCGTCGTCCTCTACGAGGCGGACATGAAGGGGCTGAAACAGAGCGCCTACCTGCGGCTGAACATCGAACCGCGCGACGGCGGGATGATCGACGAGTTCCTCATCAACGGCGAGCCGTACACGCGCACCCGTCGGCGGCTGAAGGCGGGCACGGTCCTCGGCTGGCGGGTGGGCAAGGCCCTCGTGGCGATACGGCTCCTGGAGGGCCGCGCCGTCGATCCCGAGAAGCCCGACCATGTGATCAACAAGGGGTACAGCCTGTCGCCCATCAAGGATTCGGGGCTGTGCCTCCACTGCCTGCTGTGTTATCGTCCGAAGGCGCGGGTGGCGGTGAACAGCCTCTCGTGCGGGTTCGTCGTGCGCGTCGGCAGCACGGCCGAGTTCGGCAGCCTGGCGAAGATGCTGGATGCCGCGGCGGAGTGGGCCGTGACCGACGCCATCGACGGCGAACGCCGCGACGTCACCTGCCGGGCGGGCGAGACGCAACTGCGTCTCCTCTGGGACGGCGCGAGGAACCGCGCGTTGCGCCGCGAGACGAACGGCCGCGAGACGGGCCCGTGGCCGCTCTACGACTCGCCGCTCATCCGCCTGAAGCGCGGCGGTCCGCTCACCGTCACGCCGGCCAAGGAATGACCTCGGGCCTCGTCGCGGGAGATGCATATGAAGATGTGGCAACGGTTCTCTTATCTTGCCGTCCTCCTCTCGGCGGTGTCGATGGGCGCCACCCGCGTTGCGGGGGCCGATCCGGCGGTGACGGCGTTTGTGTTGCCGCGGCGGGCGGAGGCGTTGACGTTCCCCGTGACGACGTTCACGGCCACGAAAGGCGCGACGGGGTATGCGATCACGGCCACGCCCATTCCGCCCGCGGCGCCCGCCGCCGTTTGGGGGGAGACCCCGCCTGCTACCATCACGGAGAGGGAGCCGGGCGTCTATGACTACTACGCCTGGGCGAAGGATGCGGCCGGCGCAGTGTCGCTCTATGCGGCGCAGACGGTGGATGTGAAGACGACGACGATCACCGTGGGGCCCAAGGGACGGGACTTCACGAACTTCGCCGACGCCATGGCGGCCGTCGCCGAGAAGGGCAACCCGAAGGGCGTCGTCATCGAGGCGGACGCCGGCGCGTACCCCTCGTGGCGGGCCGAGAACGAGTACAAGGGCAAGACGCCGTACCTCAAGAACATCATCAAGGTCCGGGCGGACAACCTCACGATCCGCGGCGTGGGCGGGCGGGCGCACCTGGCCTACAAGTGCCGTGGGCCGAACAGCAAGAGCCGGTGGACCGTTCCGCCTCACGGGCCGCAGCACGGGTCCATCATCGTCCAGGCGGCGAAGAACCTGCGAATGGAGAACGTCGAGGTCTCCGGCGGCTGCGAGGCCAACAGCGGCAACGGCGCGGGCCTGTGGGTCGAGCCGGCCGGCGTCGGCACCGTGCTCCGCAACTGCTATTTCCATCACAACGACAACGGCATCCTCACCTCCCGCATCCCCGGCGCGCGGGTCGTCATCCTGAACAGCGAGTTCTCAATGAACGGCTCGCCGGGGCCCTTCGCCGAGGGGCAGAACCACAACATCTACGTCGGCGAGGTGGATGAACTGGTCTTCATGTTCAACTTCTCACACGCCTCCTACCGGGGGCAGTTGCTCAAGTCGCGGGCCGGCAGGAACTACGTCCTCTACAACCGGCTCACCGACGAAGTGGACAGCAACTACGAAATCGACCTGCCCTACGGCGGCGAGTCGTACATCATCGGCAATCTCGTTCACCAGAGCACCACCGCCCGCAACAGCACCTTCATCAACTACGGCCGTGAGGTCGTCATGGCCATCGTCTACAAGAGCGGCGGGCCGGAGCCGTTGAAGGACAGGATGGAGATCACCAACAAGCGGACCGGGAAGACGGTCCGCCTGCGCTACAACTTCAACTACGGCGCGAAGGGCAAATGGGAGACCCGCGACCGGGCGAACTTCTGCACGGCCAGCCTCAAGGAGGCCGACGGGCCGGACTTCAGGCCCGGCGACACGCTCACCTACGGCAAGCGCAGTTCCATCGAGGTCGTCAAGGCCGCCTGGAAGTGGTCCAGCCCGAAGCGGGAACTCTACGTCTGCCACAACACGTTCGTGAACGAGCACGCCCGCGGCTACGGCCAGTACCTCATCCGGGCGCACATCGACACGCGCGTGGCCGAGGCGCGGAACAACCTCATCATCGATCTGCACCCCAAGGCCGACAAGTTCGGCGTGCGGATCGACGCCTCCAAGCAGGTGAACGAGAAGCCGGTCAAGGAGATCGGCAACGTGTGGGTTACCGCCGACCCGGGGCTCGCGGACATCGCCGGCGGCGACTACGCGCTCGCGAAGCCCGCCGCCGCCGTCGTTGACAGGGGATTGGCGCTCCCGCGTGTCAACGGGATGGACCTGACGCCCGTCTACGAATACGTGCATCCCCGCGCCGCAAGGCCGCGCCCTGACGACGGGAAGATCGACGTAGGCGCCTATGAGTTTCGGCGCGCAGGTAAACGGTGAAAGGGGAACGAGCGATGGCTCTCGCGATCAGGTGCGGATGCGGCGTGATGCTCGCGGCCCTTGCGGGCGCCGCCATGGCGGCGGAGGCGGGTCCCGCGACGCGCCTCTCCGTCACGCCGGTGCTCGAACCCGACCCCGCCGTGATGAAGATCATCGACGGGCTCGGCGACGGCGAGTCGGCCCTCCTGCCGAAACTCAGGACCGCCGGCGACATCAACGACGTGGCCCGACGATGGGGCCTCGATAAGCGCGGACCCGGCCATCGTGACTACTGCATCAAGATGGCTTGGATGCCGGACCGCAGGCGCGCGGTCTTCTGCGGCGCCAACCACGGCGTCCCCCATCGGCTGAACGACGTCTGGGAGTACGACCTGCCGTCGAACACGTGGGTATGCCTCTACGCCCCCGACAAGAGCAAGAACGCCAGGCGGGAGAACTGGAACGACGTGGTGGTTGACAAGAACGGCGTTTTCCGGACGAAACGGGGCGGACCGGCGTCGGTGGGGCACGAATACTGGCGGATGACGTACGACCCGGAGCAACGGATGCTCATGTGGTTCTGTCACTGGGGAATCGATCCCGCGTTTTCGAAAGAGATGGCGAAGAAGATGGGCGCCAAGGCCTTCCGGCCGCCCACCTGGCTGTTCTACCCGTACGAGCGGCGGTGGCAGCCCGTCACGGCGAGCACGTTCAGCGGCGGCAAGCCGATCGCGCAGAATGTCGGCAGCCTGGAGTATGTGCCGGACCTCGGCGGCATCGTGTGGATCGCCAACAACTGGCAGGGCCGCGGCATGTGGGTCTACAACGCGAAGGCCGACACCTGGCGCAACCTGAAGCCCAACGGCGGCAACGTGAAGGCCTTCCAGGCCAACGCCGTCACCAGTATCATGACCTACCTGCCCGACCGGAAACTGATCGTGGCCCAGGGGCGCCGGGGCAAACTCCACGAGCCCGATCAACCGGGCGTCACCGCGCAGTACGATGTCGCGAAGAACGCCTGGCGAAAGGTCGCCGAGGGCTCGGACGTCCCACCGGGTCACGTGGCCTTCACGAACATCGCGTACGACCGCGTCGGACGCGTGGTGCTCCTGTGGGACAGCCGATGGAGCAAGGCGGTCTGGGCCTACGATCCGGACGCCGTCACGTGGACGAAACTGAAACCCACGGGGCCGCCGCCGCCCACAAAGGGAGGCGATCACCGACTGGCCTACTACGATCCGGCGCGCAATGTCTTCGTCATCCCCGGCCGATGGGTGTACCGTCACAAGGCGCGAGAGAAGTGAGCCGGGCTGCCGCCGGGCCACAGAGGACTCAGGACTGGAACGGAGCGAAGGATGACATTCGCGAGACGCGTCGGCTGCGCAACGGCCTTCATCCTTCTTGTCGGAGGAGGCGCCGCGTCGGCAGGTCCGAGCCCGACAACCCGCCCGTCGGTCACGCCGGTGCTCGACCCTGATCCGGCGGTGATGAAGATCATCGACGGGCTCGGCGACGGCGAGTCGGCCGTCCTGCCGAAACTCAGGACCGCCGGCGACCTCAACGACGTGGCCCGGCACTACAACATGCACGTCCGCGGGCCGGGCGCGCGGGATTACTGCATCAAGATGGTCTGGATGCCCGACCGCAAACGGGCCGTCTACTACGGCGCCAACCACGGTGCGCCCCACCGGACGAACGACGTGTGGGAGTACGACCTGCCGTCGAACACGTGGGTGTGCCTGTATGGGCCGGACCTCCTGCGGGGCGCGGCGAACTGGGCGAAGTACCTCGACCGCGAGACGCTCAAGACCGGCATCCCGCGGACGAAACGCGGCGGGCCGGCCGTCAACGGCCATGCCTGGTGGCAACTGGCCTACGACCCGCACCTCGGCGCCATGCTCACCTTCTGTTCCTGGTCGATGGTGCCCGGCGAGGTCCGCGAGGCTCAGAAACGCGGCAGCCATAAGCCGCCGTTCTGGGCCTTTCGTGCTGAACAGAGGCAGTGGCAGCCCATCACCGGGAGCACGTTCAAGGGCCGCCGACCCCGTTACCACAATGCCAGCGCCCTCGAATACGTGCCCGATCTCGGCGGCACCGTCTGGTGCGCCAACAGTTGGGCGAACCGCGGGATGTGGCTCTACGACTCGAGAACCAACACCTGGACCGACCTCAAGCCCAACGGCGGCGACAAGAAGGACTTCCAGCGGAATGCGCCGGGGTCCGAACAGGTGATGGTCTACGCCCCGGACCGCAAGATGCTCATCGCCCACCTGGCCAGGGCGGACAGGAAGACGAAGAAGGTGTCCGGCGCGACGACGCAGTATTCGGTCGAGAAGAACCGATGGGACCGAACCGTCTCGGCCAAGGCCGACGCGACCGCCGACCCACCGATGCCGCCCGGGTTCGATGCCAGCACCAATTTCGCATACGACCGGGTCGGCCGCGTGGCGCTGCTCTGGGATCCGGGCACGACGAAGGCGCTGTGGGCCTACGATCCGGACACGACCACGTGGACGCGCCTGGCGCCGAAGGGCCCGCCGCCCCCCGGCGGACGCGACGCCAAACTCGCCTTCTACGACGCCGCACGCAACGTCTTCGTCATTCCCGGCAAGTGGGTCTATCGGCATCGGCGTCGGGCCCCGGCTCGCCCCGCTGACACCGGACAGCGACCATGACTTTCTCTCGGCGGCGCACCTCTGCCGTCCTGGTCGGCCTCGCCCACCTGACGGTCGGCGCGTGCTCGGTGGTGATGGCCCGTCGCGTTGCGTTGCTGTTGCCCACCCATCCGGCGGTTCAC
>Ga0272441_10016905_pt1 | contig 10029 bp, 6 predicted proteins | sample SSMProp6N_FD_193582 | JGI IMG/M metagenome (GOLD analysis project Ga0272441, IMG submission 193582) | Marine sediment archaeal communities from Little Sippewissett salt marsh, Falmouth, MA, United States - SSM-Prop-6N | ecosystem: Environmental > Aquatic > Marine > Wetlands > Sediment ...
TCAAGGGCATGCCCCGCACGAGTCCCGACAAGGTCTGCGGCGTCACGGTGATCGCCCTGGAATTCGCCTCGAAGCCCCGCTTCGACCGCTTCCCCACCACCCCCGCCCTCTGGGTCTGAGCCGCATCCTCGACCATCAACCCCAAGCCCCGGGGCTCGCGCCTCGGGGCTTTCCTCATGCACTCTCTCTCCCCGCTTATCTCCACATGAACCGATGGGCTGTCCCCGTGGACATTGCTTAGCGCTCATGAAGGATCGTCGTCCCGCCATAGCCGCGCGCCGCCGCCTTCTCCCGTTCATCTGGAGGCAAGAAGGCAGTCAACTGGCGACATGACGCCTTGAGCCCCTCCAAGTCCCCGCCCTGGATTGCGCGCCTACCCTGCGCGAAGAGCATGTCCGCTTGGCCCCTTTCCTTCATGTATGCTCTCTGCTCCTCAAGATAGTCGAGGTAGCCCACCCACCACGAAGGCAGGCGGAAGAGGATCTGGTATCGGAGCCCCTCTATGTCGTCGACGAGCCTGCGCAGCACATCGACATCGCCTGATGCGATAGCGCGCCGCGCCTCTGCTTCCAGGTCACCCATCCTGTCGGCCTCTTCGGGCTCACCGTGCTGCTGGACAAGTTCCCTTGCATGGGCTTCCTGGCCGTGGGCCTCCTGAACCAGTGAAGGCCACTGAACTGCATCTTCAGCTTCGTCAATGGCTGCCTTGAGGTCAAGGAGTCGCTTGGTGCACTCGGGGACGGCCTCTCTGTCTCCCTTCGCAGCCGACAGCATCTGCTCGATCTGGCCAAGCATGTTCTCGCTGCGGATGCGCGCAAGGGCACCCTGTGCCTTCGGCTCGTCGACTCGTTCTACCTTCTCCTGGACTTCGGCGAGTCGGCTCATCTCGCGATCGAAGTCGAGCCGGAGTTCGTCAACGGGTCGCTGGGCTCGATCGTAGGTGATGACCTTCTCGAATTCCTCGTCCAGGATCGGCACGAAAGCCTGTACCCTCATCAGGCGCGACTCGTCCATGCTAACGGTGATCTCTACTTCACTGCCTGTAGGGACGTTCCTGCGGACCTTCGGATCGTCGCCCCTGATCAGCAGATAGCCGATCAAAGTGTTCCTATCGGCCCGGGGGTTGGTGCCTTCGACCACCGCGATGCGGATCGCGTCGTCCTCACTCCCCCTCCGGACCGTCTCTGTTGTCCGATGAATCCTGCGGCAACGACATGGGAGCGGCTCACCTTTCTGGAAGAGCGTGTCGAGCCGGTTGTTCGCCATCGCGATGCCGACGGCATGGGTGAGCGGAGCGCTGGTGATGACCATGCCGATGGTGTATGGGAAACGCTCCGGATCAAGCTGCGCCCTGGAGCCTGTTGGGTCACAAAGCTCAATGAGGAACTCGCATCGGCGCCCTGGCTCAGCGTGCACCTGAGTCACGAACGCCCCATTCTCCGGCAGTGCGATCTTCCCGCTACGCCACTGGCTCTTGCTCTCCGTGAACTCGATGGTGTAGCCAACGAAAGACGTGCGGGCGGAGCCTACCACGCGGCCGCCGATTACCGGGTCGGTGTCCGATCCCACGGGGTCGTACTCCAGCTCGACCCGGTACCGATCTGGAGGAAGCTGCTCAAGAGGAGCCGCCAACCTCTGTGTGCCGGCAAATATGGCGGCACCCTGGGCAACGACCGTAATGGGGTCGATGCCGGCCTCCAGCGGGACTCCCAGTTCATCACGGAGCCGCTGCCTGAGCGAGGGTAGAAGCGAAGTGCCCCCGACCATGAGGATCTTCTCAATGTCTGAGGGAGCCAATCGCGAGTCGACCAAAGCCTTCTTGCAGAGATGTAGGGTGCGGACGACGTATGGCTCGGCAATCTCCTCGATATCGCTTGGTGTGAGCGTACACTCAAATTCGACGACTTCGCCGCTCTCCACGTCCTTCAGGTCTTCCACCCAGAGCGTGAAGGGCGCTCCTGTCCGCGACACCCTGATCTTGGCTTCCTCGGCTGCCCTCTTCAGTGTCGCGAACACGGCACGCCATCTCTCGTTCCCACGCTGGAAGTCAGGAAAGTGGCAGTTGCTGAGCAGGGCGGGGCGGAGCTTCTTTTGCACGATGTCCCAGTCGATCAGCTTCCCGCCAAGCCGGTTATCGCCTTCGTGGTTGACCACCTGGATGGTGCCGTCACGTGCCTGTATGACGGCTGCGTCGAAGGTGCCGCCACCAAAGTCGTACACCAGCCAGAACACCCTGTCGGCCTCGCTCTGGAAGCCGTAGGCGAGGCCGGCAGCGACGGGCTCTTGCAGCAACGGGCTTGCCGCCAGGCCGGCCATCTCCGCAGCTCTTCGGGTTGCATCGCACTGCGGCAGGTCGAACGCAGCGGGAACGGTAATGACCGCCGCCTGAATGTCTTCTCCGGACACTTGCCGCGCGTCTGTCCTAAGCGATCTGATGACCTCGCCCGACAGCTCCTCGGGGAGCATCGTGCGGCCAGCGCGAGGGAAGGTCCTCTCCGCGTCTCGCCCAATGCCCATGAACTGCTTGAACTCCGCCGCCGAGTTCTCGCTGTCCGAACCCGCGTGTTGCTTCGCACGTTGGCCTACGAAGAGCTGACCTCGCCTGTCGAACCACACTACCGACGGGGTGACCAGGCCGCCATCCTGGTTCGGGATGACAACAGGGTTCGTGCCGCGGAGCACGGCGATGGCGCTGTTGGTTGTGCCCAGGTCGATCCCGTAGTCGATCGTCATGCGTCCCATCTTGGCGTCCCTTCACGTTCCTGAGTCTGGGTCCGGCGCAGATGATTCCTCACCCCCCGCGCTGGGGTTGACCTTCCTGTCGCCCCGGCCCTCCGGCTCGCCGTCGCTTGGGGGTTCGGTCGGAGGCGTTGCCACGATCACTTCGCCCCACTGGATGAGCTTATCCCGGTAGAAGATCGAGGGCTTGATCGTCTCGTCCACGATCTCAGTGTTCACGCCAGGGGTCGGCTGAAAGGCGATCACCTTCAGAGCCAGCCCGGGAACATACCGTTCCCCAGTGTGATCCCGGACATTCACTCCCGCACTCACGACGATGTCCCAGGTTGACTCGACGTGCCGTACCAGCCGTCGTGCTTCGTCCGAGAGGTCGGTCTGCTCACCGACGGGCAGTCTCCTTCTGATCCGCCAGAGCCCTGTGCAAAGGTCCATGAGTAGCCGGAGCAGTTCCCGTGAACTGCCGTCCGTGGCGACCGGCTGCTGGCGCGCCCACCCCTGACCCTTCGTCAGCGGCTCCTCCGTAGTCGCCCTCTCCGGCCGCTGCCTCCTCGTCTTCTGCCAGAGCGCCGCGCCCGCGGCGCGGAGGACGCGCAGGGCGTGCCCAAGGCGAGTGAGCAGGCTCCGCGCGACCTGAGCGACGCGGCGGAGCAGTCTCTGAGCGTACTGTCGGCGCGCTTCAGACATTCTCGGAGTTCCTTGCGGTGGGGTGGCTGAACTATGGTCGCTGCGCTATCGAAGACCGTTGTTGTAGCGCCGGACCATGTCATTCACACGCTCGGTCTCCTTCTCGTAGGTGGAGAACTTGCTCTGGAGGGAGGTGAGTAGCTGGTTGTGCTCCTGCACCGTCGCGTTGTGCTTCTCAATCTCTGCCTCGTAAGCCGGCAGATCAACTGGAAGTCCCTGTTTCGCTCGCGATTCATAGCTCTCCAGAACGCGCTTGGAGGCATCGAGGCGCGACCTGAGCACATCAAGCTGCGCTTCGAGCCAGACGAAATCGGATTCCATAGCGGCAATCTTGCGTCGCCCATCCGCAATCTGCGATGCGAGCGACGAGAACTCACCGGCGCCTGGCGCAGCCGAGCGCCTTGAGGGGGATGGCGTCACGCGAGGCTGCCTCGCTCCGCTCTTGGCGTTGGCGCTCGAGCTTCTCTTCGGGGCCCTTCGGTTCGCTGCTGCATCCCAGTGGTCGCTCAGGAGTGAATAGGCGATCGAGTGAGCGAGAGCACAAAGAGCCAGGGAAGCAAGGACGACTTGGAGCCCCGCTAGACCCTCCGTCAGGAACTGCGCCCTGGAGTAGTTCCACGCCTTCGCGGGTACGGCCGCGGCACCGTTGGCCTGCGCGAAGGCATCGGCGTAGAGTGTGTTCCAGAACCGGAATGTGATGCCGCCGCTCGAGACGCCCCGGATGGCCACGGCTGAGCCTCGGCTCGCATGGCTGTCGTCAAGCGCAGCTACCCGGATCGCGGTCGATAGGAACCCAAACGTGACACCCGTGATCAAGACAGCCACCCCCATGAACGCTAAGTAGCTCAACCTCCCTACGACGAGCCCGATCAGGCCGATAGCGACGAGCGAGATGACACAGGTCAGGACGACGAGGTGCATGCGCCTGCGGGGCAGCTCTTCCCTGTGCTCCTCACAACTACTGCACAACGGGAACCTGAACGACACCGACCGCCTGGACTTGACCAGCCCCTTGCGCTCCTCCCAGGAATAGCTGACGTGCTGGAAGACATCGGCGGGGCCGAGGCAACAGGCGCAGCACCCGGGAACACGCGCCTCCCCAACAGGGACTGTGACATCGTAGACCTTGCCCGTCGCCATGGCTTGCTTGAGTTCCGCCTGTCGCCGCTGGCTTCCCAGAATGCTCTGCACAGTGTCCTGGGCCTCTTTGACTCGCTCGCGGAGTGACTCGCCAGCCGCCAGTCTCTGGGTGGTTTCCAACAGCTCCGCCACTTCCGCCCAGTTCTCCTCTGCGGCGCCGTAGGCGCCAGCGCAGTCGAGCGCCGTTCTGGCCACCTCATCGTGCAAGCTTAGACGGAGCGCGTCATCGGAACGCAGGACAACATCCAGAACGCGCAGTAGGGGAGTCGCGTCATTGAAGAGAGCCCTCGTCGCCTTGCCGCCAGTGGCAGGCCCCGTTGTCGTCTCCGTACTCGCTTGGTCTACAGCCGCTTTGATACGAACTCGGATGTGCGACAGGGACTCCCTGAGCGTCTCGCATATGGCTGATTGGTCGAAGCCCGACTGGTGCATGATCCTGAGGTGCTGCTCAGCTGTCGCCGCGTCCCCCTTCTCCGCTAAGCGGACGGCGAGCCGGGCGTTGATCGCCAGGAGAGCCTTGTCCAGTGACTGCCGGATCCGCCGAACTGAGCCAGTCGTCAGCCTCGGGTCCGCCAGGTCCCGAACGCGTGCCGCGAGGTGAGCCCAGAACGTATCATCATCCCGGAGACGCCTCCAGCGCGAGTACGCCTTGCGCCAGTACCTCCAGCGCCTCTTGTCCGCCTCTTCGCTCAGTTCGGTAGTGTCAGCCCTCTGTTCCAGATGGAGCGCGCATACGTGGTTGAGAACGGCGATGTTATGGGTAGGTACCCTGCCTCTGCTCCTGCCTTTCTCGCGTTCCCGCCATAGGGACAACGCTTCGCGCAGGCGGCGCTTGGCCAGAAGCTCCAGGGCATCGTCGCGGCTGTCTGCCCATTCACTTGGCCAGAACCAGAAGAACTCATGGACGAGCCGCGTTTCTGGCTTCCGAAGATGACCGATCGCTCTTTTCACCGCATCGCCGTCTGGCGGGGGCTTGAGGGGGAGGCACCCGCTGGTGGTCTGCACTGTGCTCGGGGAGAACCGCTCCGTCAGCCTGAGCATCTTCGCGCGGTGCCTGATCTCCCGCTCATCGGCAGTCACGGGCAGACCGGTGATACGGAAGGCGTTCTCGCGATAGAGTTCGGGCGTCGCGATCTCGAGCAAGGCTTTGCAATCCCTGTGCGCGAGCACAGTCTCTCCCAGTGGCACGACCACCCCCTCCTTTGCGGGCATCACATGCACACACCTCGTCGCCAGAGCTTCACCTGGGGCTCGTACCGTTCCCGCAGGTCTGGGTCCTTGTTGAGGGCTTCCTCTAGGATGTCTGCTGCGCTCATGAGCTGCCCTGGCTCCCTGGCCTTGTTGAGCGCCTCCCGCACCGCTGCTGCCGCGGCGACCTTGTCTACCGGGGAGGGGGTACCCAGGGCGTGTTTTGCACTCTTGGTCGTGTCGCTCTGGTGGTTGGAGTCGTGCGCCGGGTCGGACGGGGACCAGCTCTGCAAGTCGGCCAGCAGCGACTGCGCATTGGGGTAGCGTTCTCCCGGATCCCGTGCCAGGCAGCGGCTGATGATGCCGTCGAGAGCGGCGTCTACCGTGATGTTGTAGAGAGCAGCGGGCCGAAGAGGGCGAAGGAAACGTTCAGCGCTGGACACATCCCGCGTGCTCAGATGCGGATGGGGAAGTGTGTCGGTCAGAAGCAGATACAGGGTTGTGCCCAGTGCCCACACGTCCGCTGCGCAGGAATCAGCATCCTCGAGGGACTCGGGTGGCTTGAAGCTCAGCGTCCCTCGGGAGCTGGCCAGGAGTGTGAGAGGGTTCACTCGCTTGGCCAGGCCGAAGTCGCTGAGACGCACCCGTAGGCCAGCCCCGTCGTACCCGATGAGGATATTCTGGGGCTTGATGTCGCGGTGCACGATGGGTGGGTTCTCAGCGTGCGCGGCCGAGAGCCCGGCGCAGGTCTGCTTGAGTATCCCCACCGCTTCCTTGACCGGCATGAACCGATCCTGGTAGGAACGCCAGTAGTCACCCAAGCTGCCGCCGGCCACGTACTCCATCGTGAAGTAGCCGAAGTGAGTCCCTCGGACATCCAGCACGTTGGCGTCGAAGACACGCACGATGTTGGGGTGGCCGATGCGGGAGAGCAGAACCGCCTCTCCGAGCAGCCCCTCGATCTCATCTGTTGTCATCCCCTCCGCTTTGAGTACTTTCATCGCCTGACGGCCGAGGAAACGGTGCTCGATGCGGTAGACTTCGGCGAAGGCTCCTTCCCCGAGGAAGCGCTCCACAACGTACGTATCCCGGATTCTCTGTCCTTCCCGCAGGATGGCCATCGAGGTTCGCACCCCTCCAGTCCAGCGAACGGCACCGCCCTAACGACCCCACGGGTCCGCGGCGACCGTCTGCCTCATCGCCTCGCGGATCACATCAGCCACTTGGACGCCACCCGCTGACCGCCGCCCCCCAAGCCCAACGCCTCTGGAGCGTGTGGCCACCAGTGCATCGTGAGCAGCGGCAAGCACCTTCACGGCAAGGTGCGCGTTGAACTGATAGCCGCGGTCGCGTAGAGCGTCCAGCATCTCACGAATGCCTGCGCTGCCCGACGGGTTGAGGCGATGGTGGACCTCTGACCACTGGACTCCGGGATCCGCAAGCATCGCATCGATCTCCGAGCGCGCAGCTACCCCGGCGGGGGCCTCAACAGCCCGTGTCCCGGAGGCCCCGCTGAGATCCCTGTAAAGGCCAGGGTACTGCTGTCTGTAATAGGCCTCTGTCCGCTGGGTCCCGGGATGCGCAAGCGTCGTGTTGACCTCCGAGCGCGTTACCGCTCCCGTGGGGTTCTCGACAGCCTGTGTCCGGGACGCGCCACTGAGATCCCTGTGGAGACCCGGGTACCGCTGCCAGTACAGCTCGCCCCGGAGCGTCTTTCTGTAGTCGTGGCAGAGGCCAATCAACCACAACAGGACCGCTGGTACCAGGATCACACCAAGTGTTACGAGGAACGACCACCCCAGGAAGAGCAGGCCCGCCAGCCCCACGGCCAGGAGCAGGTAGGCAGCCCAGGCGCAGCGGCGACCAAACCGCGAAGTCTGCACGGTGGGTCGAACCATGGCGCTCTCCTCCCGGTAGGTCTCATGTCAGACGACGAGTAGGGCTCAACACTGCCCCCAGGCCCCGTCAACCCCGGCGCTGGTGGGACTGCTTACGTAGAGACACCAGCGACACCATTGCTGGAGCCGCATGCCTCAGATGCAGCAGAGAGAAAGGAGGGACCGGCCCAGATGCAGATCACGAGCCCTCGCGTGTGAAGATTATCGGGACTAGCCGAGCCTCTGTCAAGCGGAACTCCACAGAACGTCAGTTGCCCCGCGGGATGGGGTCATGTGCCATCGGATCCACACTGGGGGCGCACAAGGGCATCACGCTATTGGCCATCCACCTGCCCACGCTTGTGCACCCCTAGGCCTGTAACGTCCCGCTACTCTCCGCGTGGGTTGACTCACCTCGGGATGGATGGTTCGGGTGGGCGCGGGTCAACCTCTTCCTTCTTTCCGCCAGCCTGCTCCGACCAGATCGCCGTGCCGCGGATGCGCCGCTCAAGCAGGCTCTCCCCAGTGGTGTGTGCCTGGCCGCCTTCGTGCCATTGGACGGCGTAGGTGACGCCCTTGCGCGCCCTTCGGGCCTGCCACTCGACGATGCGCTGGGCGGGCTTGCCCCAGGCGTCGAGGTCGCGGAGGGGGCGCCAGGCGGGCTCCCCTTCGCCGTCGGGCGCGAACCGCCCGTCGCACACGCGCACCTGCTCGCCACGGGCGGCCGGATCCGCGCTCTCCTCGCGGGCGGGCCACCACGCGGCGAAGCACCTTCGCATCCCCTGCGTGAGCTCACACTCGACCCACAGTCGGCCCGCCGCGTCGCGCTCGACCACGGCGTCGCGCCACGAGCCCACCTCCTCGCTGCCCTGGTAGATCGGCACGGCGGCCTCGGCCTCCCCGAAGCTCAGCCGCACGCGGCCGCGGCCGGTGGCGGCCACGTGGGCCAGCTCCGTCCGCCGCTCCCACGCCTCGCCCGCTCGCCGCTCCGCCACGCCTGCCACCTCGAGCACGCACCGGCCGCCAGGAACTACCACGAGCCACGCCACAGCGGCCAGCACCGCCGACCCGCATACGGCCACCGCCGCTGCCGCCACGCGCCGACGCGGCAGCACCCGCGCGAGCGCCAGCCCCGCCGCCAGCAGAGCCACCGCGCCGCCCACCAGCCGCCACCGCACCCTGCTGCTCCACCGCGGTCCGCCGAATGCTTCGTAGACTCGCCCGCTCACCCAGGGGTCTCTGGCCCCGCCGCGCGCCAGGCCCGCCAGCGCTCCGTCCGCCAGGGCCTCGGAGCGGCCGGCCACCACCGTGCCCAGACCCAGCCGCCAGACCACGCCCCCCTTCAGCCGCCGCGACCCCGCACGTTCCGCCACGGCGGAGAGCCATCCGTCGGGCGTCGCCCGACCCGCACACCGCCCCAGCTCGCACAGCAGGCTTTCGTCGGGCACCGGGCCGCTGCCCTCCAGGACAAACACCGCCAGTCCGCCGCCCCGCACCCAGTCCACGAGCGCTGACCGCGAGCCCGCCGCCACGGCGCTCCCGTGGCCGCCCACCACCAGCGCATCCACCGCCAGGAATCCCGCCGCCGACGCGGGCAGCGCCTCCGCCGCCACCGCCGTGCAGCCCTCCCCGAACAGCCGTGCCGCCGTCTCGGCGGGCGTCCCCACCGCCGCGGCCAGCACCGACCCCGCGTCCCGGCCCTGAAGACCGAGGTCCAGCGTCGTGTCGCACAGGATGGCGCCCGAGCGATCGCGCACCGTCACTCTGGCCCGCGACTCTGCCGACTGCGCGGTGACCACCGCCTCCACCGCCGTTTGCGTCCGCGCGCCCAGGCGCACTGGCTGGCGGAAGCGCACCCCCTCCACCGCCACGTCCAGGGTTCCGTCGGCCGCGTCGCCGGGATTGCTCAGCACCACGCGCACCGCCACGGGCCACCCGAGTCGGCAGTGCCCCCCGAAGAGCGGCGACAGCTCGGCCGTCACCTCACCCGCCGAGCACGCCGCCCAGGCCAGCCACACGGCCACGCACACGCGCCAGGGAAAGGGGAGGGGAGGGAGAGTGGGGAGGGGGAATGGGCAGGTGGATGGGAGCGAGTCTGGCGCGCGTTGACCTGCATTCATGGGCGAGATCATCCTCTTGACAGAACACCCCGAATATGGTAATTTTATCAGGCTGGGCTGACGAGTCCAGTTCGGATGGGCGATTAGCTCAGTTGGCTAGAGCGCATCCCTTACAAGGATGAAGTCGGCGGTTCGAGCCCGTCATCGCCCACCAGCCTGGTGGGCGGCCTGATATGCCGAGCTGCCGGCGGCTTTGACAATGTGGGGGCGTAGCTCAATTTGGTTAGAGTACCAGACTGTCGATCTGGTGGTTGTGGGTTCGAGTCCCATCGCCCTCGCCA
>Ga0272441_10016906_pt1 | contig 10029 bp, 5 predicted proteins | sample SSMProp6N_FD_193582 | JGI IMG/M metagenome (GOLD analysis project Ga0272441, IMG submission 193582) | Marine sediment archaeal communities from Little Sippewissett salt marsh, Falmouth, MA, United States - SSM-Prop-6N | ecosystem: Environmental > Aquatic > Marine > Wetlands > Sediment ...
AGGTGGTGGGCAGCCACCAGTTTTGAGCCGTCATCATTCAGAGCAAGACCAATCGGCTCACGACCCACTGCAATCGTGTCAATAACGCTCGAAGATGTTGTGTCGATCACCGAAACCGTATTATCAAAACGGTTGCAGACATACAATGTCGAGTCGTGCAATACCGGCGACATCGGAGTGTGGCCGACCTGGATCACCTCGGTCTGGGCTGTCGTTGTATCCATCGCCAGGACCACACCGTAATCTGAGCCGCCTGCAATATAAAGGCGGTTCGATGACGCGTCCAGTACCATTCCATGCGGGCTGACCGGCAGTTCGAAAGTCTGGGTGATCTCTTGAGCCGTCGTTGAAAACGCATGGACAGCTTTTCCTGTTGTGTCAGCGATATAGATCGTATCGGCACCGTCATACACCATCGCTCTCGGAGAAAGGTAATCGGCTCCGAAAGAAGAGGCCTGCAGGAAAACAACACAAATTACTATCAATAATTGTAAAGACGTTTTTTTTATTAAACTCATTTTAGTCTCCTATATATTCTCAAATAGTCTATCTGTATTGTTTTAGTCATGCCAGTCGGGAGCGGTTAGACTAATTGCCTCTTCAAACGTCGGTCGGCGACGGAAGTCCGGATCTGCCGCATGGGCAGAGTGATGACGGCCGTAATAGGTGCCGTAATACTGGTAATTGGTATCCGCCCAGCGCCTCAGTATCATCAATTCAGTATCGCTTACTCTGCCTGAATGCGTATCGCCCGGATCGCTCAGTTTCTGGATCATCACACTGTCATAGCAGCCCATTGATTTAGGGGGCATAAAACTGCCGTTGTCATTGCCGCCGCCTTTGCCGGAAGTAATCGAACCAAACTCCGGAATCGCATAACCAGCCAGTTCTTTGCTGAGCAACTGCTCGTAAGCGACAGTATAAGATGTGGTTAGAGTCGCAGACAGGTTCAGTCCTCCGCTTGGAGACGCCCCGCTGTGACAGGATGCGCATTTGGCGTTAAAGATCGGCTGTATATCTGACGGATAATGAACGACCTGTTCGGGTCGTCCGTCTCCGCCGTTTTCGACCAAGTCGCACAGTTGGGGCTGAAGCGTACTTGGTGCCCGTGTTAATGCGATGGGTGCCTCGGTTGCGATTGGCGGGGCCGCACGTCCTGCTCCTTCATGGCAGCCCATACACGAACGAATCTCGCCGGGACGATAATTCACATAGGTCCGCTCACGCTGAATTTCCTGATAATCTTCGTCCAGGGCCTGCATCATAATATTTCGGTCGGCCGGAACCGTAAAGTAGGCCGAACCATCAGCTTCAACCGGTACGAGGCCCCATTGGACGCGTGACCAGAGTGCGGCTTTCCAGGAATTACTGGAAACAGATGGAGACCATCGGCGATTAGAATCCCAAGGCCTTGGAACCGCCTCTAAAATCCGCAGCCATTTCACTTCACCCGGCTCAACGCCTTCCATTCCCTCGTACACGTTCGTGACGATACACAGCGCTTCGTTGGTCGCCTGCAGGCCGGCAGAGCGGAACGAATAAATCTGCGGGGGAACCTTACGCGCCGCCAGCGGGGTGGGATGCCAGCAGGAGGTCGTAGCGTCCGGGTCATGATAAACACGGACCTGGTTGCCCTCAGTATCGATCAAATAGATTGCGTGCCCGTTAATGGTTGACCAATGAGCATTCCAGTCAAATTTTTTGGATACCAGGAACCGGGTTGGGCTAACAGGGAACGGATCCGTAAACAGAGGCCCCCCGACGCCGTCTTTATGCTGAACCGTGAAACCATCATAGGAGAAGTACCAACCCGCCTGATCGGAGCCCATCCTCACATCCGGCGTAATGCGCGTTAATCCTTCGGTGGTACGATTGTCCTTGGTCAGATCAATGATCTGAATCGGCCCCAAGGTATTGCCCTGCGGGTAATGAGAGGCACTGACCACCACAATTTTGCTCTCATTTCCGGGAATTGGTTTCGGATACATATGAGCGCCCGTATTGTAATACGAATCCGATAAACTATAAAGTTCCTGCGGTTTCGACCCGTCCGGGTTCATCGTGTAGATACACTTGGGCGTTCGATGGCCCTTGTCAATGTATTCCCAACGATGGTACATCACTCGACCGTCATCGAGGATGACCGGACAAAACTCGCTGACCGGGCTATCGGTTAATTTCTCAATTACCAGCCCATTCGGATCCATGCGATGCAGTGTCGAGGCCTGAAATGTAGTGCCGCAAAGGATGACATGCTCACTTCGGGTGGACGAAAAGATAATATCGCCGTCCGGAAGATAAGCGGGATCGAGATCATCTGTACACCAGACGCGCGAATTACCCCACCGTGCCACCTTGTCGGCCTCGTCTGCCGGTGCCGTGGAGATCTGACGTAATCCAGTGCCGTCAATATTGACTTCCCAGATACGAAATGCCTCAGATGAGGCATTTCGATAGTCAAAGACAAGTTTCGTCGCATCGAAGGATAAGGTGAAATTGCCGATGATGCCTGTTCCGCTGCCGCCCGGGAAATCAGCGGCAGTGACAACCGGCCTTTCTTCTTGCGTCCTCATGTTATAGATATAAATACCGTTCTCTTCCTGGAATACACCGGAAGATGTACCGTTATTCATCGCCGTATAATAATGGTCGCTGGTGTAAGGCCGGCGTTTAATGAACACAATTTCATCAAAGCCAAGGTTGTAATCGTTTGGGTCGAACGGCGCCGGTTCCGTTTCGAATGTCCATTCGCTACCTGTCTGAGGTTCGCCATCCCTAACCATATCCACACGCCAGTAATACCGGGTGCCGTACTCCATGGGGGAAGGAACCGGCTGCACCTGCTCGGTTAGAAGTCTCCCGCCATACCATTTGTTCAAAAGATAAGTTTCTGTATCCTGGCGTTCCTGCTCAGTCAGAACCCGGTCATAAATGAGAATCTCAGCGTATTTTGGCCCACCTGTCCTAAACGTACGGTCCTTGGCCAGCGTACTGGCAGTAACATTGCCTGTGGCTGCAACGCTGATAACCGCTCCCGCAGCAGGCAGCGGCGTGACTGTTCCGTCAACGAGTTGACCGTTCAGATAGGTTTGACCATTCAGAATGTTCGCATGAGCCCACTGCGATTCCCAAATAATACTCTCCGGATCACCGCCTTCGTTACTGCTGTTGCCTCGGTGGAAGTGATACGTATTGACCTTGTCGTCGGTAAGTATAAATCCGCCGCCTCTCATGACAACAAAGACCGTACGTATTGTATTCAGAATCAGATCGCTTCCATCCGGATTCTTAAACTCCATCCAGGGTTCGCCAGTTGAGCCTTTTACCATATCTCCGAAATCCACCACCGGACCATAAATGGAACTGTCTGCAGCAACATAGTCCGGTTGATTTGCAGCGTTATCTTGAGCTGCATAATTTCCATTGCCGGTACGGTCATTCCATTCGGTTACTTTATCGCCGTCAAGAACCAGCGAATTGGCGTCTGACGCATCCAGCCACAAAACCGCCCCTGCGGCAGGTGTTTCACTGCCGCTGCCCGACGAGGTGATAGGGAGGTCATAAATTTCAGTCAGATTGCCGGACTCTGTTCCCATATAAACTTTTTGCGAGTCCGCTGAATCACTGTAAATCCATGAAAGATCGGCGTCTATTGGTACATATTTCGCTCCTTGAGGCGGATTAGGACTAAACGCAGGGATATTGATTGGCCCGTCCGTCAGTTCGCGGATCTGGTATGCAGTCATATGCGCATCGTCGGTTTCAATGTTCCCGCTGATGACATCAAGTGTCAGTGAGGTGCTGTCGGCAGTAAATTCGCCAATCACATATTGTCCCAAAGCACTGACCGGATCGCTGAAGTTGCCATTTGTACCAAATTGCATAACACGAGCGTCATAACTTCCACGAGTATCAACATACCAGATCTGTATCTGGTACGTTCTGCCGACATTCAACTGGCCCACTGCAAGATCAAGTGTTTCCGATGTGCCGCTGTAAGCTAACGAACTAAGGAGCACATCGTAATCATCCCCGGAACCACTCGGGTAGAAGTCCGTTTGTCCTGTATGAGTACCGTTAAATCCATAGTCTTCCCCTCTGAGCATGGTGAATGTTTGACCGTTGACCACCGGATCGGATGCAGCCGAAATATCAACTTCCGACCAGCAACTCCAGGTGACCGCTTCTACGGCGACACCCTGAGTGGAAACATCAGTTGCATCGGCGATGTTTACCGGAGTCTGCCAGGTTATGACGGCTCCATAACCGGTCATGACTGTCAAAAGGAAAAATAAAGCAATGAGCCGCACGCATGAACAAACATAGACCTTGGTTCTACATTTCAGCATAGTTCACCTACTCTCCTGAAAAACAGTTGACATTCGGCCAAAAACCACGTTGGCATACCCCACTTTTGACGCTTATACAAGGCCATAGAAATAACTATGATAGATTGTATCAATATAATATCGACGTGTCAAGTTTTTACGATCCTGAACCGCCAACACACCGTGTCAACAGATTTCCATGTCACAAAGAGGGTTTCTGTGTCAGCAATTAACAGAATAGATTGCGAAATCAATTTTTAGGGGTGTCATAACAGTGTAATCTTAGGATTTCCCGTATATTATTGCATAAGCGGATTTAACTCATAAGTGCAATTGGGCCCAATCCTGTTTTTGTTACCCGCTTATTTTCCACGGATTTCTTTCCGGAGTTCTTTCAGCAAGGAAACTGACTGCGGGGAGACCGATCCGTCTTCATACATTTCCAGATTGATCGATAGCGGGTAGCGCCCCTTTTGTGCGTTTCTGACTTTTTCCGTCAGTTGCTCCAACGTGAATTTGGGTTTTTCAATAACAGCATTCGTCTGAATATGCCCCCAACGTCTCTCAAAAATAAAACAGCCATGCGCCATCAAACCGGACTGCGGTCCGGAAGGAAAGACCCCGTCCTGCAAGCCCTGAAAGCTCTGTTTTCCTTCGCCGGCGTAGTAATCCTGATATTCTGTCAAGCGGGGCTTGATCCATGGGTTGTAAGCGACGATCCGTTCGGGATTACCGCTCTTGGCCGCAAGCGTAAGTTCTTTGAACGGCGCAGACAGGATGCCCTGATCCCCCGGCATATTATCAAAATGACAGTTGTAATAACGCTGACCGCCATCGAACCACCAGCCGTTCAGCTTGTCGCCATAGCGCTCCCCAATTTCCGACACGATCGCCATCCAGCTCTGATAGAACTCGGTCTTGTCGGCCTTGTATCCGCCGGAGGCCTTCATCCAATCCGCATCGATCGAATGGTTGCAATCATAGCCGTAATGATAATAGAAGATCAGCTTGATGCCCCGCGCCTGCAAGGCATCCGCCATTTCGCCAAGCAGATCGCGCTTCGTAGTGCGCCCCGGAAGGATCGCATCCAACGATTTGATCGGCGCCGAGATATACTGGTTCCCCCAGGTAATGGACCAAAGGACATAAGCGGCGCCCGACTCTTCGACCATCTTGACGAATCCTTTGAGGTCGAAGTCGTTGACCTTCTCTTCCCAGGGTTTGATCGGTCCCTCGGGCGGTGTCGCCCGGTTCGTCCACTGGAACATCAGTCCATAGCCTGCATCCTTGAACCAATCCGGGCTCTTCCGCATCGCCAGCGCGTCTTTGAGCAGAGCGGCTTTAACAGCGGGCTTAACGAGATCAATCGCGTCGAATTGAAATCTCTTGGCGGCCTCGACATCCAGTTGAAGAACGTTTTCGCCCGCTTTTAACGGAATCGTCCCGAGAGCGATCCGGTCCCAGCCGTTCCCCACTGCGGCGGAGTCCTGTTTTTCGTCATTGCACGTCAGCGTCAAGCGGGAGCCGGTCCCTGACGCCACCGCGCTGACGTCATAAAGCCCGTCCGCCGGTGCGTGCAGCTTCCATTCGATACGACACGGCCCGGTGCTCTTCGGCTCCATCCACAGGTTCATGTGATTGCGGAAATTACTCTTGAAGTCAGATTCATAGTTTCCCAGATTGCCCGCCACGACATTGATTCCCTCCGGATTGATTGGAAGACTCGCGAAAACCCGCACGCCCGAAGGCACGTTGGTTACTGCGTAATCCGGGTTGCTCTCGTGCGGTTCGGCGGCAAGCAGGGACAAGGTTGCGCTCAGTAAAAGCAAACATGGCATCAATATTTTCTTCATCTGACATTTCCCATTTACACGGCTAAAAAACGCAATTAACTCCACTTCTTTATAATAGTATTTGTTCATTTTCCACGAAGAGAATGTCACTGGACCTCAAGGGCAGGAATATCCATTGCCATCGCATGCTTTTCGGGATGTTGAGTAATGATCCGAATATTCTTGTAGCGTCCACGCCGAATTGTCTGGTCTTTGAAGTGAGGCGGTAAACTATGAATTTTAAGGGCAATATAACCCTCTTTGTAATCCGAATTAATCAAATGGGTAACCGGAATATCATTCACCCAGACCTTTATGGAAGAACCAATGGCTTCTATTCTGAAATGATTCCACTCTCCCACACGATGAGCATTTCTTGCGCGTTCATCATGCTCTAGAGAATAAAGCCAACGCCAACTGTTACCGAAATCATAAAAAATGCCGCCGGTCCATTTTCTTTCTAATTGACTATCAAGCTTTACCTGATAGCCATAAAGACTCACATAGCCAGGTTCGCACTCTTCGGGTGCTTGTTCGCTGGCACGAAGTAGAATTCCTGAATTACATTTGCTGTCTGTCTTGATGTCCATCTCGAGAATAAAATCGCTGTATTTTTCGTTGGTGCAGACAAAGGTGTGTTCATTGGTATCGGCCACCTGGCTGCAAACAATCGCCGAGTCCGAAACGACAGCAATGCCTTTACTTCCAACCATTCTCCAGCCATCCAAATTGTGTCCATTAAACAGTACTTCCCAAGATCCCTTGTTGCTTTGGGAACATGACGCTAACATCAAACATGCGCAGAAACAGACAATTGATAAGCTCGTTTTAGATTTCATAAGTTACTTTCGTTAGGTTTAATCATTGTGAATCATGATTAACTCAATGCCTTCGTCTTTCCCCAGATTTCTGGAGTATTGTTTATCCTTACTATTGCTCCAATGCTCGTGTACGCCTAAACTTTCTTTGATGTATTCACCATCTTCTTCGGGGTCATATTTGAATCCGGAAGGGGGATTACCCGCCATGGCGGATTCGATCAAGAAGTTATCAAGATGAACAACAAAAGACGGGTTTTTGTCGGTCACATTGGGTTCATCGCAAAGAATATCGGCGCCGACCGATTGAATGGCAACCGGATCTTGCGAAACAAAAAGACTGGAACACCAATCATTATCGAGGGTTGTGAATTTTATCATACCTTTTTCATTCAGTTTTGATGTATAAACTCCGTCTACAAGATAAAGCAACTCTTTTCCTCCCAAACTTTTATGGCCAAGAATAAATGGGGAGAAACTTGGCTGCCCAAGTTTATTGTTTATGTGATAATCCCATAAAGCAAAACTATGCAGCCTTATTTCACTTGGTAATCCTTTTTTATATAAATTTGAAAAGTCTCCGGGTAAATATTTTTCCCGTTCCGGCCAATAGATGGAACCAAAGTGATTTTTTGAATTTAAGGTAACTCCAAAAACACGATGCCCTCGCAAAATAGCCAGGTTGATCAAATAGGTCGCCTCGGAATAACACTTGGGCAAGTAATACTCTATTTTTTTGCTAAACGTTTCAGTGGCTGTATCAAGCATGGTGAAATAGATTGAGCTTGAAGGGTCAGGTTCAGCCCTGACTCTTTGTGGAGCATCATTATCATCTCTTTGAGCGAACCATACTTTCTGATATTCTTTCCCGGGATTACCTCGTATCTTATCATAAACCGGATTGCCGATCAGTTGAGACGGTTCGGCAATGGTAATATCGTCTCCTTTTACCCCAACGACATCAATTAACTGAGAAACCAATGCATAAATAACAGCCGGGCTGGGGTGAACTTCGTTATCCCACTCGTAGGATTTCCTATCATGATTGCAATTGATTTTGATTACAATTTTTTCCCCGGGTTTATAGGTGACATCGCCTCGGTCATGTGTTTTGTTATAATACTTGAATATCTCCTCCCAGGCGGTGTTGTCATCCGTTTTGCCGGAGTAGGCTTTGAGCATATCCGAAAACATTCGGCTAACGACGTTCTGATCGGTATGGGTATCGTCCCACCAACTTTTTTCTACCCCATCCCAATCGGTCGATGCCGTGTCACGAACCCATACAACTCTTCCCGGAAAAATCCCCTTACCAACACCCATCGGCTTATTGGGCCCTTCTGGATTTGTTGCTGTCATCACAAAACGATCTCCGGGGTTCGCTTTGTCTTGCGCAGCGGTAACGGTCCAGATGATCGAAATAATTATTACTGTAGTGGAAAAAACCATCAACGCAGGCCGTTTACGAACTCTTTTTCGTATTTGACGATAAATAGACCAGGAGGTGACAATGCCAATAAGATAGAATAGGAAGCTTCCTCCGATTCCTGCGGCAACCTGTTGACAAGGGTATGTTAACCTGCTTGGCTTTGGCAGGACCCGTATTAAAAACCAGGTAATCGCCAGGATTCCAACAAGTGGAAACGCAATTTTTGCATATACGTTATCGAATCTTATTTTTACAATCCGCCCTGTTTGGGGACACCGTTTGACTAAAAAAGAAGGGATGTACTTTGTGATTGTTTTCATCTGAGTTTTCCTTTTTACAGGTCAATAACCTGACATTTCCCATTTACACGGTTAAAAAACACGATTAACTCCTTTAAGCATCAATTTTACCAAATTCACTGTTGCAGGTTCAAGAAAATTCCACCCCATGACTGGTATTCCTCAAAATTCTGTAAATATACGGTTTTTCCCCTGTCCTGTTACTGAAAGCTGTCACTTTTGGACAGACCTTAACTGCTCTGGTGTTCACAAAATTGGGTTTTTCAGCTTATTATGCACCCTGTCGCTATCAGGTTTTTTCGTTAAGTTATTTGTTGGGCGTCCCTTGCGGCGCTCTGCTGGAGTCCCGTATCGCCCAATTTGCAGGCAGGATAAAAAATATTCTTTCGCTCGGAAAAAGAATATGCTTGCAATGACCGGTTCTGCGTGCGATAATGCCGCTTATATTGGAATGATAGCTTAAGTCGTTAAGTTATTGAGTATTAGCGAGTGCAGGTAACCTCTAAGACAACCTTCCATCTAATGCCGTCATTTCTCTTTCTTTGATAAAATGTATAGTGCGCAGAGAATTGATGGTGTCTTGTCTGACGGAAAGCATTTTCTTGAAACCGGTATCGGAACGGTTGTTCCTGCCGGATAGAGTACGTCGTGTACTCAGATAACCGCACATTTTTCCCGCACCCGAACCTTATAGTGTGTTTTAATGAATGTATTTCCGGAAAGGACAAGTATGAAGATATATGTGGGTAATTTGTCGTATGACGTCGCAGAAAATGATCTCGAGCAGGCGTTCAGTGAGTTCGGCGAGGTGAAATCCGTCAATCTTCTCACGGACAAGCAGACGGGCCAGTCCAAAGGATTTGGTTTCATCGAGATGGCCGAAGTCAGCGAAGGTCAGACCGCGGTCAAGGAAATGAACGGCAAAGAGTTTATGGGCCGTGCGTTGAAAGTCGATCAGGCCAAAGACAAACCCGCCTCGCGTCCGGGCGGCAGGGGCGGTTTTGGTCCTCGCGGCGGCGGACGGCGATTTGGTGGTGGCGGCTACGGCGGTGGTGGAAACCGTGGCGGTAATCGCGGCGGTGGACGTGACGGCGGCAGCCGCGGCGGCGGAAACCGTTACTAAGCATCGCGTTACAGATGAGCATACAGCACAGCGGAGACCGCCATCGCGTTGATGGCGGGGTCGCCGTGTCAGCGAGTGTTGGTTTTTGGATCCCTTTGGACCGGCACTCTCAAATAGCAGGAAAGGGATTTTTGAGTAAGGCCCCTCAATGGGGCCGGGAGTAGTAAAAATGAGTAGTACAGGTAAAGTAAAATGGTTAA
>Ga0272441_10016907_pt1 | contig 10029 bp, 6 predicted proteins | sample SSMProp6N_FD_193582 | JGI IMG/M metagenome (GOLD analysis project Ga0272441, IMG submission 193582) | Marine sediment archaeal communities from Little Sippewissett salt marsh, Falmouth, MA, United States - SSM-Prop-6N | ecosystem: Environmental > Aquatic > Marine > Wetlands > Sediment ...
GGGTGCGGATGCTCGGGGTGGAAAAGGGGAATCGAACTGAAGGAGGCCGCCTCGATCGTCGCCATGGCCACCATGCGATGGTCGGGGTGCTCTTCACACGGGGCGAAGGGGTCCCAACTCATTACGATATCCGCCTTCACTTCGCGCACCATGGCCATGATCTTCTCGCGCAGCACGTTGGGGTGGACTTGGTTCAAGTAGCCATCCGTGTAACCTTCGAGGCGGACTTCCTTAAGGCCGAGGATCTCGCCTGCGGCCACGGCTTCACGCGCCGATACCGCGATCAGATCTTCGGCCGAGAGGCGGTACGACCCCTTCGAGTTGTCCGTGAGGATGTACTCGTAGACATCGTATCCCTTCTCGTCGACGAAGCGCGCGACCGTGCCGCCCGCGAGGAACTCCATGTCGTCCGCGTGCGCCACGACCACCAGAACCGTCTTCTTTCTGCCCATGATTCCACACCTCCCACTGTTCTCTCGCGTTAAGCGGTTTTCACCACATTCGTGTGCCGTGTATTATGGCCCATTGTGACACGTGGACGCCTCCGAAACAACGGCTACGCCAGGTATCGAGGCTACGCCGCTACCGTTGCTCATCGTACACGCGGACATAGTCCACCAGGAAGAAATCGGGCAGCGCGGCCTCCTTGATGTCGCCCCCCCAGTCGCCGATCTCCTCGGTGAGTTTGATGTACTCGGGCACCTGCGAAACGCCGCCCGCATCTGTCCGCCAGGTCTCCTTGCCATCGACGTAGAAGACGTATTCATCCGGCTTCCAGTGAAGGCCGAAGGTGTGAAACCCTTTGTTGAGTCCCGCGAGGTCGACGACCTTTCCCTGGTGCTTGTGGGCGTCGCCGTATCCGTCGTAGTGGAGGGCGTGCTGGATGCGGCTCTCTGCCCAGGGCTTCTCCATGACGTCGATCTCGGTGCCGTCACGGCCCTCCTCGCCCACCGTGCCGACGCCGCCGCAGAAGAGCCAAAACGCGGGCCAATGGCCGGGCTGTTTGTGGAAACGGCACCGCACTTCCCAGAAGCCGAAGCGGTGTTCGAACTTGCCCAGCGTCCGCACGGCGCCGCAGGTGTACCGGTCCCCGTCTTGCTTGGTGCGGAGCACGAGGCGGCCGTTGCCGTCGAGGTACGCGTCCTCCTTGACCCAGTACCCGTCGCGCCGGGGCATGTCGCCGACGATCTCCCACTTGGCCTCATCGATAGCCGTGCCGTCGAACTCATCGTGCCACACCAATTGCCATGGCCCGGCCCCGGCACCCGAGGGCAGGACCGGTTGCGGGGCCCCTCGCAGGGAAGCACATCCTGTGAGTCCTGCCAGAACCAACAGCAGACCAACCGTTGCGGTCCAATGAATTGCTCTCATGTCGCGATCCTTTCTCGTCAGCTACCTAATCAACACGTGCTGCCGGCGCAGGGCCAATTGTAGTTCCGACATGGCCAGGTCCTGGACCGGGCATTCGCCCGCCAGCGCGGCGGCTGTGCCCGCGGCTTGGCCCGTGGCCGCGCACGCCGGGATAGAGCGCAGGACGTCCCAGGCGGTCGCGCCGGCCGACATGCACCGCCCTGCGGCGAGCAAGTTCGCCGAGCGTACCGCCACCAGGGACCGGTACGGGATGCGGAACACGGGGCCGGGCTTGCGCCAGTCGCTGATCATCCCCACGGTGTCGGCACAGGCGGCGCGATCGTCGCGTTCTTCAATCTCGACGCGCCCCTTGAGGCGCCGGGTCATGCGGAACGACGGCACGGCCGGCAATAGGAAAGGGTAGGCCTTGTTGCCGCCGTCGCGCTCGCGGTTCTTCTTCGCCAGCCAGCGCGCAATGCGTTTGCGGGAATCCAGATTCATTGCGGTGACGTCTTCCGCGTTGTCGCCCGCGTAGCCTCGACGGCCCCCGGGAACGCGCCCGCCATAAACATCGTATTGCTCCGACATCGGGCTAAGCCTCACTTGGGCCTCATCGAGCCAATAGAACCAACCACAGGCCACGTTGACGTCGAGGGAGACCGTGGGCTCGCCCGCGGCCGCGCACACATCGGCGTCCCCCGTGGCGTCCACCACGCACTTGGCGCGGATCGCGGCCCTCCCGCTCTTGTTCTCGACGACCACGGCGTCGATCCGGCCGTCCTTCTTGATCGCGGTGCAGAAGCGCGTGTCAAAGGAGAGGCGCACCCCGGAGCGTGCCGCCAGGTTGTCCAGCCCGAGGATGAAAGACGCGGGGTTGAATGTGACCCGGTACCGCTGTGTTTGGCGCACCGCCTTGTCGCCGTCGCGCTTCCAACAGGCGGGGATCTCGCCGCTGCCGTCCTTGACCGACAGCTTGAGCAGCTCTTCCGGCAGGCCCTTGGTCACCTGATTGCCGCGGCCGTCGCACAGGGGCAGGTAGACCACAACATTGCCGAGGGTTGCGAGCCCGCCCAGGCAGTTCATCTTCTCGATCAGGCACACGGATGCGCGGCTGCGCGCCGCGGCCACGGCCGCGGCCACGCCTGCAATTCCCCCACCCACGACAACCACATCGTATTCCCCCCGCACCGGCAAACGCCGCGCGGGTTCCATCACGAACTTCGACATTGTTACCTCCAAGACACGAGAGAACCGCCGGCCAATTCGAGTAGTGGCCGGTACTGAAGAGCGCCTGCCGGGGCGCCAGTGCGTTCATGGGTAGCGCTGGGCGCCCAGTGGCGTGCGGAGCGTAAGCCCGGCCCACGTCGATTGTATGATGTTCTCGCCCTGGGTTGCCGCGACTACGGGTTGGTCCGTCGGCGCGGCATCGGCCCCGATCAACTCGATCCCCGCAAGGACCCGCACCTCGCGCAGGTCCGCCAACGTGAAAGCCCGCTTCTCCCCATGGTAGCAGACCGCATCGACGCACGCGCGCTCATCATCGTTCGAGGTCTCCCATCGGACGGGATAGGTATCGAAACGCCCCGGGGAAGTGTGGATCACGACGCGGTAAGCCCCCGCGGCCAGTTCGTAACGGCCATCCTCCAAGGCGCGGGCAGCGGCGCCTGTACCCACGAGTTCACAGCGCAGCCGGAAGTCCTCGGCCTCGAATGTGCCGTCCTTGGGGCGGTCGAGCGACGGATGGAAATCGCCCCGGTTCGTGACGACCCCCACCGCGGACAAGATCCGGTTGGCCTGCTGCGCGTTGTGGCTGTAGGCCGAAGAGAAGTCCACGTCGTCGTGCAGGAACCTCAGGCGCAGCGCCACAGGGACCGCGTCCGGGCCGTTCCAATAGGCCAGGACGACGTGCCGCTGAGTCCAGAAGAGCCCGCGATTGACTGAGCCGAGGCACGCGTCCGGCGTGAACCAGGTGGTGATCCACGTGGACGCCTCGTCCGTGTCGCGGCGAATCGCCCTGCGGACGACCTCGACCTCGGGCTCCGGAAGCCGGTGAAACCGCCCCGCCAGATCCGGCGGGCATGGCAGGGGCTTCATCAGATTGGGCCAGGAGGAAGTGCTTGAACCGGCCTTAGGATGCACGCGGACCGCCGCGCCGGTCTGCTCCGCAAGATACCGGGCCCTGTCGGCCCGCACCCAAAGGCCGTAGTCCCGGCTGTGCGGGCCCGCCCACTGGCCCGTGGCCGGATGGAAGTGGTCCGCGATGGTCTGCCACAGATAGCGGCGCAGGCGCTCGGCGTCGGCGCGGGCGGCTTCGTGCTTGACAAGTTCGAGCATGCGCTCGCACTCATGCAGAGCGACCATAGTGTAGGTGGGGCTGTTGTACTCGTTGAAGCCGCCGTGAAACTCACGGTGCTCGACTATCTTCTGTAGTTGGCCAACGCCATATTCGAGCAACTCCGACTCCGCCAGCAACTCACCCGCAGCCACGGTCACGCCCGCACTCATCACGGCGATGTTCGTGTAGCCGGGGCCCACGTTGCGTCGTACAATGGACCGGGCCGCATGGTTGAGGCTTTCGCGCATGGCCTCCGCCACGCCGGGCTCGAGCCGGTCCTTGGCCTCGATGAGCATCTGGGCGATCAGCGCGCCGCAGAACGCCGCCCAGTTCCAATCGGGCGGCGACATCTTGCTGAGCGGCTCTTCGAGCAGCCACGGCCAGATGCCGTAGGTCTTGCTGTCCGGGTTCGTGTCCTGCAGGGTGAGGACCTTCCCCACGATCCGCCCGGCCCGCTCAGCGCGTTCGCTCTCGCCCGATTGCAGCAACGCCAACGCATATGTCAGCGAGTCCCGCGTAGGATGCGCGCGTGCACCATTGGCCACCGTGGTGTGATAGCCCGGGCTGTGCCATGTCGTGGCAAGCATGCCCACGTCATCGTCGTACCGTGGATCGCAGTTGGCAAAGTACTTGCCCAGATCCGGATCGCCGCTATCCGCGGCAGCGCTGCCAAACCCGAGCAGTATGACGTTCACAACAGCGAGACTCATGATCACCATGCTTCCTCCCCAAGTACAGCTCAATGCATTAGAAGGAACAAATCTGTAGTGCGACCGTCCCGCCTGCAAACCGACAGAATACAGGCAAGATGCCTGCGCTGCAATCCCACGAGATTATGTACTTGTTTGCGTTGAGCTGTACTGGCCTGGATTCCCACGTCGTCCGATTAGCCTAACAAATCGGGGCGGATAGCGCGAGCGAGTAGGTGGGGGCATTGGGGGCTGCAACGCTACCCACCGCCAACAGGAGGCCCTCCAAGCCCATTTCGTCGACGGGCTCTCGGGTGTCGAGGCGGCGCAGCGCTTCGGCTATACGCCCGGGAGCTTCCGGGTCTTAGTCCAGGAGTTCCGCAGGGATCCCCTTGGGGGCTGGCGGTAAGAAGTCTTTTCGCGGAGCATGCGCCCCGACGGCCCCCGACGGCCTTTGGCCCGGGAATAGCCCTTCCCTGGATTCTGCTGGATGCGGTTTGATTTCATGACGGGCATCGTGTACAATATCCTAGAATACGAAAATACGGTCCTGCTTAGTAGGGAGGCGGCGGCCTCTTGGTGGTCTTCTTCCCTACGTGATGCTCACCTCGGAATCGGGGCACCCACCTGTGTGTTGTTTCCCTCTTCATCGTCGCTGAGCATGCAGAATCAGCGCTTGCCCGGCATGCTCCGGCAAGATGAAAGGGAAGTGACCATGTCTTTTGAAGATCTGAGTATTGATCCGCGGTGTCTCCGCGTACTGAAGGCCGAACGAATTACGGAGCCCACCCCTGTTCAGGCGCAGGCCATCCCTATGGCGCTCGAGGGCCGGGACGTTGTGGCCACGGCCCAAACAGGGACGGGCAAAACCCTTGCCTTTGGCCTGCCATTGCTGACGCGGCTCGCCGCCGAAAAGCCTAGGCCCAATCGTATGCTTGTGCTGACCCCCACCCGCGAACTGGCCCAGCAAGTGCACACCGTCCTCGAATCACTCGGCAAGGCGCTGCGGCTTCGCACCGTGTGCGTCTATGGCGGGGTCGGTATCGAGCCACAGGCCAAAGCCCTGCGTCGAGGATGCGCCATCATTGTCGCCACCCCCGGGCGGCTGCTCGACCATGTCGGACGCAGGAATGTACGCTTCGACAACCTGTCGGCACTTGTGCTGGATGAAGCGGATCGGATGCTGGATATGGGCTTCTTGCCCGATATCAGACGCATTCTGGGAATGCTCCCCAAGGACCGCCAAACCTTGATGTTCTCCGCCACCTTTCCGCGCGAGATTGAACGGTTGGCCGCCGATATGCAGCGCGACCCGCTCCGGGTGGAAGTGGGCGCGGTGGCCAAACCGGTCGAGACCGTGCGCCAGGGCGTCTACACGGTCGATCCGGAGCGGAAGATTGGCCTGCTCTCGAAGATCCTGCGCGAACCGCAGGTTGAATCCGCTCTAGTCTTTTTGCGCACGAAGCACCGCACGGACCGTGTTGCCAAGGCCTTGCACAAAGCGGGATTCAAGGCAAAAGCCATCCACGGAGGGCGATCGCAGCGTCAACGCCAGCAGGCCATTGATGGGTTCCGGCAGGGGCGCTACACGGTCCTGGTCGCTACGGACGTCGCGGCGCGCGGACTGGATGTCCAGGGCATCACCCATGTGGTCAATTTCGATATCCCCAAGTGCTCCGACGACTACATTCACCGCATCGGACGCACGGCTCGCGCCAGCGCGGACGGGGACGCGATCACCTTTGTTTGCCCAAGTGAGTACATGGCGTTGAGTGCAATTGAAGACGGCTTGGGCAAGAATCTTCCGCGGGAGGAATGGGAGGGCGCCGTGCCCGTTATCTCGCTGTTCCAACCGGTCAGCGAACGCCCTCTCAGGAAGAGGCGACACCGCGGCCGGAGCCTGTTGCGCCGCCGCTAAACAGCCGAACAACCGGTGGGCCGTCAGACGCGACGGCGGATGCGCAACGCAGCAGCAACCCGTGGCACGTGCAACCGGAAGCCGACATGCCCGAGCAAGACCGGCGCCCCGAAGCGCAACAGACGCGACTCCCGGCCAAGAAGCCACCACGGTCGTGGCCATGGGTCACGGTCCTTTGGGTCATCGTGATATGCACAGCGGGCGGGTTCAGCCTGACCCACGTTGGCGCAGTCGAGGCGCGGGTCCTCGCCGCGCTCGAATGGACTCAGGGCTTGGGCTTGTGGGGCCCAGTGGCATTTGCCCTGCTGTACATCCCCGTGTGCGTGACGTGTTTCCCGGACCTCTTGCCGAATGCCGCCGCGGGCGCCCTGTGGGGGATTGGCTGGGGCGCCGCCACGGTCTCGATCGGCCGCCTGCTGGGTGCGACGATCACGTTCGCACTGGTGCGCACCGTGGCGCGCGGGTGGCAAGAGCGCAAGATGGCCGGGGACCCGCGATTCGCGGCGCTCTCCCAAGCCATCGCACGCGAAGGATTCAAGATCGTCCTGCTCGCCCGCCTGTGCCCGATCTTCCCGGTCAACGTCCTCAACTATGCCCTCGGCCTCACCCCGGTGTCCCTTCGTGCCTACGCCACGGCCACACTCCTCGGGCTCTTGCCGCGAACGGCCGTCGTGTGCTACGCAGGTTCGGGCGCCCGATCCCTGAGCGACCTCGCCGCCGGCAACACACAGCCAAGCGGGGCACAATCCCTCCTTTTCTGGGGCGGGCTCGTGGTCACGCTGGCCGTGGTCGCACTCATAGTGCGGATGGCCCGCCGCATGCTCCAGCAGGCCACCGAGGACGCACGATAGAGCAAAGCGATTCGCCCGCGCCGCGCTGCCGCGCTAGCTGGCGTAGGTACTCATCGCGATGTCAATCAGTTCGACCCACGCGCGCGTTATAGGATGCTTGCCGGGGAAACGGATGAACTCGACGTGCCCGTCCATGAACAAGACGTTCGCGCCGCCGGGCACGTGATTGAAGCCGTTCACCGCGATGTTCTTCGAGACTTGGTCCCACATCACCGGAAGCTCGCTTTGCGCCTTAGTGCTGCCCGCAGGGTCGTTGATATCGGTGATGAAGAAGCGTTCAATACCCTCACGCAGACGGTAAATGGTTTCGGTCCGGCCCCCGCCATAGTCGACCGTCTGATCCTTCTCGTATTCTGCGACGTTGCCCAGTTTCACCCCGACGCTTGCCAGCGGAGCCGCATCGAGTGACGGCGGGTTCGCGTTCGGGTCCGCGGTATCGGGTTCCACGGTGTGCGCCTCCGAAAAGGCCCAGCCGAAGTACATATACGACTCGCACGACTTCGCGCACACGTCAATCGGGTTGTTGATATTCGCGTCGAAACGCCAGCCTGCGTCCTGCTCATACAAATCGGCCGCGGACGGACAGGCCAGAATCGCCAGATCCGTCAAGTATTCCGGATACGTGGATTGGACATCGAAGATGAAGTCGCGCTTGTTTGGCGCTTGACATTGGTACTCACTTTCGAAGGGATCGCCGACGTTCCGGACCGGATAGCCCGGGTCGTCGCTCGCATAGTTTGTGCGGTGTTTCTTCAGGCTCGGGAATTTCTCGCCAGCGGACTCGTTCGAGTACATCTTGAAGACGAGCCCACACTGCTTCAAGTTATTGGCGCAACTCGCGCGCCGCGCCGATTCGCGGGCCCGGGACAGCGCCGGCAACAAGATCGCCGCAAGAATGCCGATGATGGCGATGACGACCAACAATTCAATCAGCGTGAATCCTTTTCTATTCATGGTCACACTCCTCCTTTTTGGACTCTCCAAAACTTCCCGCTCACCCAAGTAGCTGTTCAGCCTTTGCCGCAACCGTAGCACCCAGCAACGTCCCAGGACCGCACACAAACATCACCGGCCATGGAGCGCCCACTGCAACTTGAATATGCACGGCAGCACCAGTGTAGGACGCCATTGCACCCCAGATCAAGTGAGAAAGTGAAGCCATTTGTGTGACTTGCGCGCCAACCATCGCTTTGCCGAAACCAAATTAAGTGTTGTTTCCCCGAAATTGATTCGCGGTAGGGTGCGGGGGGGCGTGGACGGGGTGGACGGAGCCACTCAAGGGCTTGCGGGGACGCTTTCCCTGCCGGGTTGCTCGCCGATGCGGTTCATCGGGACAGTGACGGTTTGGGGCGGGGCGTCGGGCGCGAGGACGCGGACCTCGACGGCGTCGTCCGTGGCTTGGCCGATCTCGGCCGCGATCTTGGGTATGTTGCCTTTCCCGGGGACAATGACCCAGGCAAACGTGGCGCCCGCGTCAATCGGTGCCGCATACACCGCGCAGGGGCTCGGCTCTTTCGAGTTGTATTCGCGGCTCCACCAGCCTTGGATGTGCGGGTCGGTCTGCCCTTGGACGATGGTGACGTCCCACGCGAGGGTCGATGCGGGTGCGATGCGGACGTTGCCCTTGTCTTCGTCCACCGAGACGACCGACGTGCCCTCGACAGCAACCGTGCAGTCCGGGTGGAAGTGCCAGAGCGGCTGGATGGTCCGGGGCCGGTCCGTGGCGATGCGGTCGACCACAACCCAGTACGTGCCGCGGCAATACAACACGGTGCGCGTGTGCGTGACCGTGCCCTCGAGGCCGCTGTAGCCGCCGTCGTAGACACCGGAGGCGACGTCGCTCTCGGGCGTGATGGCGAACGTACCGGCCAGAGGCTCGGTCGCCTGGCGCGCGTACGCCTGCTGTTCGGCGCCGTCGATGAGAATGACGTTGTGGCTGCGCGACCCGACGAAGTACCGGCGCCAATCGCCGCCCTTGTACGTGTAGCGGCCGGCGTCGACCAGGATGTCGCGGCCGAACGCCGCGACGGACAAGTGGAGCTTGTCGTAATGCCAGTGGCCGATGCCGAGCGGGCCTACGTCGAAGAAGGCCCAGTGTGCGTCCGCGTCCCACCCGCTGCGCATGATGACCTGCCCGGCCCAGGGAAACACCACCGAGGGCGGGCCTTCGGGGGGCTCGCCTTCTTGGCCGTTCGTGGCAATGTAGGCCCAGTCCGGCCGGTCGAAGATATCGACGCGGGCCAGGACCTCGCGGCGCGTGAAGTCGAGGTTGGAATCGTTGTTCAACGGGCCGTAGCCCGTGGGCCGCATGGCGTAGGCCAGGTAGTTGTACATCCGCTCGATGCCGTCGCGGAAGCCGGCGGGCACGTCGCGTCCGGCCCTGCGGGCCAGGTTCATGAAGCGCTCGAAGCTGCGTAGGGCCACGCGGTGATAGTGCGACGTGAGCTCCTTTTGGACGCCGTCCGCGTAGACCTGCTCCGCCATCTCGGGGAGCAACCGCGTCGTCGCATAGTCGAACCACGCGCCGGCTTCCTTGAATTCGGGCCAACAGATCGCGGCGGTAGCCAGGCCGAGGAGTTCCATCGTGATCCAGTTGCCGCGGCCCGCGTGGAAGTGGCGGCCATAGTGCGCGTGGTCCGGAATGCTCGAGAGCATGAGGATGCGCGTGGCGGGCGTGAACTCGGGCACGTCCTGGAGCGCGAAGAAGCTGCCGGGCCACGCCCCGGCGACGCGGGAGAAGACCTCGAGCCCGCGCCATTGCGGGGTGCTGTTCTTCTCGCCCGGATACGGGTTCGACGTGATCCAGTCGCGCATGAGCCGTTCGAAGCCCTGCACGTAAACAGGATTGCCCGTGCTTTGGTACGCCCCAAGGAGCCCCCCGACCCA
>Ga0272441_10016908_pt1 | contig 10028 bp, 11 predicted proteins | sample SSMProp6N_FD_193582 | JGI IMG/M metagenome (GOLD analysis project Ga0272441, IMG submission 193582) | Marine sediment archaeal communities from Little Sippewissett salt marsh, Falmouth, MA, United States - SSM-Prop-6N | ecosystem: Environmental > Aquatic > Marine > Wetlands > Sediment ...
TGGCTCGAGACTGCTTCTTGTCCTTATCCCAGAAGGAGATCGACTCGTACGCATAGGTAATTCCGGTCTTCTTGTTTGTTTGATACACGATGGCAGCCATGAGTAATTTCTCCCTTCATCGTTACAACAACATAACATGTAACGAGGCTTGTTGCAAGAGAAATTGCCCTTATTTTGTTGTTTTTTAGTGAGTTATCTCTTTTTCATCGTTACAATTTCCGGGAACGCAGGAGATAACCGGTTACAGCAATCAAAACGACTATCGAGAAACGATTTTGAAAGGGTTTTACAGGATACTCTCCCTGATCCCGGCGGAGAAATGACCGGGGGTACACTGTTTAGGGGAGACAGCTACAACTTTATTTTGCTCGACAGATACATTGAAAGACCACTTGTTTATTCTCAGGCTCTATTTTCAATGTATGAAGTGAACAAGGCCCAAATAAGGAATTTCTTGGGAAGTGAGCCAGAAAAAAGAAATTCTCTTAAGGACGCAGGCATAAAAGACAAGAACCTTATTGATGAGTTGATCTTATGGGATCAACTGGTTCCTATATGGGGAATAATAATTTCTGACGGGTTAAGGAACACATACGATCGTATAATAGACATAAAAGAAAATGCAAAGCCTGAAAGTGTGACGATTTATACAGAAACTAATCCTTCGGGATTTTGTTTTTATCGGGAAAAAATAAAAACAGTTTATCCTCAAGATGACGTATGGAAATAAAGTACTACGTTGCTTTTTCGTTGGTGCATTAACAAAAGTGTTTTAAATGCCCTTTTAAAGAAAATTAACATGCATAGATTGCGTGAAATGATTGAGGAATAATACAAATGGATCAAGAGCAGGCAATCAAGATACTCAAGCCATTGATGTGGAAAATTGGTAAATCAAATGGCGAACAGTTATGGATGCATCAATTTACAGCTTGGCATGTCTTTACCAGAATGATGGATATAGGTGCATTTCCAAGGATGGAAAAGGAAAAGCAGGATATTTTAGAAGTATCCTGTCTGCTCCACGACTTAAAGAAGAGCACGCCCTGGAATCAAATGATCCTTCTTGGAGAAACGGATACAAATAAAATCCTGACAACTTACCAGTACTGGTGGGAAAATCAGGGCATTACAATAAAAGAAAGGGAACTGTCCATTCTAAACAAGCGTTTTGAGAATGCTAAAACAGATCACCAGATAGAGACCGATAGAGATTTAAAATACTTTTTAAATCCCTACCTAACAACGGTGGAACAGGATCTACCGTTTGGGCTGACAGAGAGACGGACAAGAGACATCTTTGACTTAATTAAACACCATTTTTTAAAGGAAGATGACATTTCTCAGTCAGAACAGCCTGGATTCGGAAATTACCTTAACATTTTAAAACTCTGTGATCGTTTGGCATCGATGGAGTCAATTGACGTAAATACCATAATGCAATTGAAAAACATTAACCTGATTGGACGTCAGATATTCGATGTAACTTATTTTACTATCTCGAGAGATTTTGGACCCTTCACTGCATTAGTGTCTGATGTATTATTCCAAAACTACAAAAATAATGACTGGACTCCTTTGCTTTATCATGAAGAAGGCGGTGTATTGGTTACAGGCGGCAAGGGTAATATCCCCGACAAAGAGCGCATTGTAGAAGAAGTTTATCAAACTTTTGTTTTGCGTGTTCTTAATGCGATTCCCGTTCAGTATGGAACAAAAAATAACTTTGTAGGCATGGCCGCAGATCATCCCCAGAAATTCATGCTTTCCCATAAAGAAGAAATAATCAGGAAATTAAATGAGAGTGACACGGGAATCACCTTTTTTAAACTTTTGACCGAAGTCCTAGATAATGATGGCTATAAGACAAAACCGGTAAGGGATGAAAACCCTGTTTTGGATGTCTTGTTTGGACTATCCTCAGGCACAACCGGTATTGGTAAAGCTGGGAACAAGTGGAATGAAAAATACAAGGAAAAGTTGCTACCGTTAAAAGAAGACGGTTCGGGGATAGAAAAACGGGGTTCTCTTAATTACATATTCAACTCAGTTGGTATAAGCGATGTAATCCCCGATTTATTATTGAAGGATTTGGAAATAACATCCACTCCCTTAAAGAAAGTTTCTTCTCATCAACTGTTTGATATTTTATCAAATATAGCCGGATTATTTAAAAGAAACGCCGAAAGAGAAGAAAAAATCAAGACATATATTGATGAAATTATTTCTATGGAAGAGGAAAAGGATTTCCAGGAAATTGCCCTGCAAAGATTTGCTGCATACAAAAGCTACAAGCAGAAACCAACTGACGAAAAAACCGGCATCTGTGAAATATGCGGATGTCCCATCCCACAGAAACCAGGAGCAGATTTTGCGAAAGGCCAAATTCAGGCATTTAGCCAGATAAAGGCAAGGTCAGATATCCCAAGAAAAATATGTCCATTCTGTGCTTATGATAATAGCATTATGAGACAAGGCACAGGTAATTGGGTACCTGTTTATGCCAAGATTTTTTCTAAAATTCCAATGGCGTTCAGAAAAGAGATAACTGATATTATCAAGCAATTGAAAGATGGAATTATTAGAATACAGAATATTGAAAACATGGAAAACCGCTGGGGAATACTTTTCCCCCAATCGACATTCCCATTGGATCAAGCGATTTCGATGTTATTGAATATGTAACTACCTCAGACAGAAAGGAAATTGTCTGCCGTCTCGAATCTATCGACAAAAAAAGATTTAGCCCAAAAGACCAGCAGGCAAAATATGCACCTCTCTATCACATTCTCAATCTTTTGGGATTCCGTGTAAGCATCGGTAGTGAAGAACAGATTAGCCTATTTGGAAAAAAAACTATTACAACTGAAAGCGAATATTTTAAATCCTTAGCCATAATTCTCTTAGGTTCAACAATAGATAAGAAAAAGAAATATATTTTTGCAAAAGATCTCTTGGAAAAATCACCAAGCGTTGCAATAACATACGTAAGTGAAGAAAATGTGGATAACAAAGGCCAAAGGTGGCTCAAGTTACAAGAAAGTTTTGCAATCAAGTTTTTCGATTACGTTTATAAATCAGGAATTATTTTGTATTCCGCGAACGGAGGTAAATACAAAATGGAAAATTTATTACAGGATGCCGCTTTTTTTGCGGAAGGTATTCCAAAATTTTGTTGGACATCAGAAGACTGGAATAAATGGTATCAAAGCAGTTCAAAGCACTTAATTGCAAAACCGGTAAGTCAAACTTTGAACGAAATCTTGCAGGGCAGAAGTTTTGATGAGGCATTCGCAAGATTTCTGTCACAATTACGTGAAAATATCGCCAAGGAAAAGACAGGCGAAGCAAAAACAGACGTGAAGGAATTAGAGGAATTTGTAATAGGAGCAAAGGAAACGTTAAAACAATATTATGATTTAAAAACGAAAAACATTACCGAGTTCATAAGGGTTAAAAATGCACTTCTATCTGCTGTATATGTTTTTAAAAGGTACGAAAATCTTAAGGGGGTAATAAAATGAATCTTTTAAAAGAACCAACCATTCTGTCACAAGGCATTTACTTTCAAGCGGTAATAAATATCAAACTCCTTGATGATGCGATCATCAGGAGTAATGAACCCGAGGAAGTGCTTACATATAGCTATAAAGCTCCTCTTAATAATCGTTTCATCATTCCCTGGCGAAAAATAAAGGGTAAACTGCGCCGATTTGTGATGGAAAAACAACGAAGACTTGGGATTATGTCTAATTGTCATTTGAAAGACGATTTATGTATGCAATGTCCTAGTTGTTTTATGTTTGGTGGAACTGGAGAGACATCCAACGCCAAAGTATCTTATAACATCCTTTCAAGGGTTCTTGGAGAAACGTTTATTTCCACCACAGAAGTGGCTGAAATCCAACCCTACACTGAAAATGCGGTGGATGAAGTCAATCTCACCACAGGCCAAGCATTAATGACAGTGGTAACTGTCCCAAAGGAAACTGAATTTATTGGTATCGCAACCTTGCGAGACCCCACCTTGGAAATGATTAGCATATTTGTTGATAATCTGGAGAGGTTGACCAGACTGGGTGCAAGCACACGAGAATGGGGAAGAATTAAGACTGTGATTCTTGGTTATCAGATATCAGATCGGGAAAACCTGAGTGCTTACGATCTGGTGAAAGAAAATAATATCCCATCCGATCTAAGCAAAATTTCCGGTTTGAATTTGCCTGACGCTAATAATTCTTATAACAAGCTGGACTCAGATGTAAAAAAGCTTTTAAAAGAACACAAACTAATACAATGATCATATTTCAATACACAATAAAATTGCTTGATCCTCTCTTCTATTCCAGAGAAGGTCTTAGCGGGGCGGTAACACCATCCTATCTACACGCCACGGCAATAAATCATGCCGTTGCTTATGCGAATGGTGAGGGAGGGAATCAGCCATACATAATGGCTGAAACCAATGGGGGAAGGAACATTCCAAGATATAAAAATTCATTTATTACAAGGAATTTTTATTTTACACCTGCACGTATCAAAGAAAATCCCAGTTATTTGCCTGAAATTGTCAAAGGTGAATCAGATGGATTCATTCGGAAAGTTTCTCCCGGCGCTGAAATATTGCGGGCATCTCAACTTTTCTTGATTCCACCTGAAACAGAATTCAAGGGATATGGATACATCAAGAGTGGTTTCTCTCTTACTGAAATAATCAGATTTGGCAGCTTCAGAGGTAAGGCAAAACTAATAATAGCTCCCGCTAAGTTTGTCGGCGAAGCCCATAAGGTCCTTGTCGATCACCCCACTGATCCATTGGTATGCAAAACGTCACGGGGAGTAATGATCAACATATTTCCCTACCCGATAATTGAGAATGCAGTTTGTGATATTTGCTATAAAATACGAATAGATAATGCAAGGTTTAATACCATTGTTGCCCTACCTGTTGAAGATATAAAAGAACAGCATGATGAAATTATGATCGAGGGAGATACTCTCATTGTGTAATTAAACCAGAACAAACTTTAGAACATGAATCTAAAAACCCTAATCATAATCCTCAAAACCGACCTCAAAGTAAATCAAGCAGCGGCAAAGTTGCGAGGGTTCATCGCATGTAAATTTCCCGATCATATTCTGTTGCATCAGCATAATGGAGATAAGTTCGTTTACTCATATCCATGGGTTCAATATAAAGTTATTGATGAACATTTAATCGTTGTTGGAATTAATGAAGGGTTGGATGATCTTAAAAAAATATATACTGATATCAACTCTATTAATTTGGGAGAGAGTAGTTATGAGATAATAGAAAAGAAATTTGTAGAAAACGATGTTCGATTTGAACTTATGTCCTTCTTTCATCAATACATGTTTATAGATCCCTGGCTTGCCCTGAACGAAAAGAACTATGAAAAATACCAGCGCTACGGTACATGGAAACAGAAGAAAGCTCTTCTCGAAAAAATCCTTATCGGCAATATCCTTTCCATGTCAAAGAGTCTGGGTTACACGGTTCCCGCACCAATAAAAGCAAATATCATCAATATGAAAGAGGTCCCGACTAAATTAAAGGGCACCCCCATGCTCGGCTTCCTCGGCACCTTTTCCATCAACTTCGAGATCCCCGATTACTGGGGGATCGGCAAGTCGGTGTCGCGGGGGTTCGGCACGGTGAAGAAAAGGGAGACTGACGATATTTCAAGTTGAATTGTCTCGCTTAATGGTGTAATTATGACACCTATAGGTGTAAATATGTTACCTTGAGGTGTCCCATGTTGCTGAATATTTTTTCATCCAATGTTCGTGTTGAATTATTGAGTGTCTTTTTCCTGAATCCTGAACGGGAGATCTATGTGAGGGAGGCAGAGCGGATCATCGGGCATGATCGGCAAAATGTTATCAGGGAACTGAGAAACCTGGAAGGCATCGGATTATTGTACAGCCGGCGGCAGGGCAACCTGAAATATTATGGTTTGAACCGATCATTCATAATTTTTGACGAGCTCAAGTCCATTTTCATGAAAACCCGCGGTGTCGTGTCTGTCATAACCCAGAGTCTTTCAGGCATGCCCGATATCGACTATGCCTTTATTTATGGTTCCTACGCGAATGGCACGGAACGAGAAACCAGTGATATCGATGTGATGGTCGTCGGTACCATCACCCTCGATGCACTGTTAAGGAGACTGCGAGAGCCGGAGGCGCTACTGGGTCGTGATGTCAATCCGTCGCTCTATGGACGTTCCGAAGTAGAGAAACGAATGAAAGAGAAGGACGAATTTATCTCTGGTGTCATAACGGGACCGAAGATCATGCTGATCGGCAATGAAGATGAATTACGACGAGCTTGTACATAAGGGACTCATCAAGCAATTCAGGGTATCGCCCGAGCAGGTGAAAAACCGTCTGACGCTTGCACAACGCGATATTGCCGCCGCCCGTGCCATGATGGCAACCGATCGGGACTGGGCCTTTTCCATGGCATACAATGCCGTCCTCCAGGCAACGCGGGCGCTGATTTTTGCAAAAGGGTTCAGGCCCGGAACCGGTGAGGGGCAGCACAAGGTCGCCGTCCGCTTTGCCGAGATAACGCTGGGAGAGACCTTTCGTGACGAAATCTATGTCTTTGATAAAATGAGAAGCAAACGGCACCGTGTTATTTACGATGTGTCGGGACTGATATCGAAGCGTGAGGCGGTGCATGCCTTCGATTTTGCGGAGAGATTCGTGGAGGCGGTGAGCACAATCGTTCACGATCTGTCCCGGGAAATGAGCAAGGCCTAAACAATGATGAACGGAAATGTGAATACAAATGTGGCGGAAACTTCGGAAATGAATACCGGATTCTCAATAACGGCTTCTGATATACTGGAGTTTCTGTACTGCCCCCGGTTTACCTATTTTGAAAGCTACCTCGATATTCCGGAGCATCAGGAGAAACGTTACAAGGTGCAAAAAGGCCGGCGTATTCACGAGAACAAAAAGGCAGTCAATCCCGATTATCTGCGGAAGAAGATCGGGTGCATCGAACGCAAGAAGTCGGTCTATCTGTCGTCACCGCGGGGGATGCGGGGCATTGTCGATGAAGTACTTTTCCTCGATGACGGAACGGCGGCACCCCTCGATTACAAGTACGCCGAGTATAAGGACAGGACCTTTAAAAACCACCGATATCAGCTTGCATTGTACGGGCGACTGATTGCGGATAATTACTATGTTCCCGTCACGCGCGGGTTCATCGTCTATACACGGAGTCGAAACAAGCTGGTAGAGGTGCCGCTGACGGAACAGATATACGGCAAACTGGATGACATTATGAGTGATTTGCTGTCGGTGGTGCAAAGGGGAGTGTATCCGAAACCGACGGCATCAAAGGCGCGGTGCACCGATTGCTGCTACCGAAATATCTGCGAACAGGTGATTTAAGGGTATAATCACTGTGATTTCAAGCATATTGTTATACTCTGGTCGTGCGAAAAAGAGGGGTATTATAGAAATGGAGGTGAAAATTACGGAAATAAGAGGGCATCAAAAAAATTGTAACAGTTTGTCTATAAAGAGGATAATGAGAAACCAGCGCTGAAGAAGTTGTTCCATGAAAACAAGGATTGAAACACCGTATTACCGTTAGCCCGACATTAAGCAGTTATCGGGCTGAAGAAGTTGTTCCATGAAAACAAGGATTGAAACAACCCTGAAAGAACCCGTAATACTTCCCGTCATAAAGGCTGAAGAAGTTGTTCCATGAAAACAAGGATTGAAACCTATCTCTAACGCCTGCTCATACTTTTCACGGTCGCTGAAGAAGTTGTTCCATGAAAACAAGGATTGAAACCGCAACTGCATCAAAGTTGAGAAAGTCCCATTCCTGCTGAAGAAGTTGTTCCATGAAAACAAGGATTGAAACCCGATGATACCCTGCTTGCCATGGCAGAGCAGGCAGAGCTGAAGAAGTTGTTCCATGAAAACAAGGATTGAAACAGGCAAAGCCGAACCAGCGTAGCGCCCCGAAGCGTAGCGCTGAAGAAGTTGTTCCATGAAAACAAGGATTGAAACAACCTTATACCAGGGCGCAGAAACGTCTCCTGAAAGGCTGAAGAAGTTGTTCCATGAAAACAAGGATTGAAACAGTCTAGGATCTGGAATAGCTTTGGGAAGTTTATTGCTGAAGAAGTTGTTCCATGAAAACAAGGATTGAAACAAAGGTTGGATTGCAAAACGAGTTACTGGTTATAAGGCTGAAGAAGTTGTTCCATGAAAACAAGGATTGAAACCCGAGATTTGCAGAAGAGGTATTTGCGAAAGAGGCGAGCTGAAGAAGTTGTTCCATGAAAACAAGGATTGAAACAAAAGGTGATGACTCTCAATCACTGGTGGATAGACAGGCTGAAGAAGTTGTTCCATGAAAACAAGGATTGAAACATGGTTCAACTGAGGACATTAAGCAGGCTCTGGACTGCTGAAGAAGTTGTTCCATGAAAACAAGGATTGAAACACGCGATTCATGCAAGCCCGCCGTGTCAAAGGCATTGCTGAAGAAGTTGTTCCATGAAAACAAGGATTGAAACTAATTGATATTGCTTACAATACCGGCTTTCATATTGCTGAAGAAGTTGTTCCATGAAAACAAGGATTGAAACAAAGTTATAATATCAGTGGAAAATTGGAAAATCAGCGCTGAAGAAGTTGTTCCATGAAAACAAGGATTGAAACTCGTTTTCCCGTGTCAGAGCTCTCCCCTCTCATTGCTGAAGAAGTTGTTCCATGAAAACAAGGATTGAAACAGTATTTTAGAGTTCATTCAACAATGGAACCTAAACAGCTGAAGAAGTTGTTCCATGAAAACAAGGATTGAAACATGTATATGCCCACAATGTATGGGAAAGTGTGAATGCTGAAGAAGTTGTTCCATGAAAACAAGGATTGAAACTAACATTAACATCAAAGTTAAATTGTGGTCTCTCATGCTGAAGAAGTTGTTCCATGAAAACAAGGATTGAAACTGGTATTTAGCAATTTTGCCATCGCCAGCATTTTTGCTAAATAGTTGCAACTCACGCACCATATTACTGAATATTTTAACTTTTCAGTATAAGAGGCTCTCTTTGTCTAATGTCACAATATTGGTATTTATCGAATTTGGCAAAGGTGCCATTTCCGATAAATGGCCCCTTTGATGGTTTATTAATCATCCTATATGTGAGTCAGACCTGTAAAGGTGTGGGTGTGTGGATTAAAAATCTGTATCCTGTTGCGTCCTTTTAAGCGGTGCCATAAACGGAATCCAGGATCACTTCCGGGTGTTTTGAAGCAACTAAGAGTAAGATTCTTGCAGGACCTTCAGGCTTCCGCCGACCTTGTTCCCAGTTTCTCAGTGTAGCGGGACTTATACCCAATAACTGAGCAAACTTGTTTTGGGATAAACCGTATTTTGTTCGAATCGCACGGACATCCGGATTCTCGAAATCAAACTCACGGCCGGCTTTTCGTTCACCACGGATAATTTCACCGCCCTGTTTTACGCTTTCCAGAAGTTCTTGAAATAATGTATCCTTCATTGCAACTCACTCTCTACTATTGATTGTAATACTCTCAGCTGAGCTTTCGTCAAATCATCTTCTTCTTTCTTTGTATAGATCAAAAGCATGAACACATTGTCCTGTTCTGTAAACCAATAATATATGACCCGAGAACCTTCCCTCTTACCTCTGCCTGATCCAGACCACCGCAATTTAGGATACCGCCGCTGCCTTGCATGATTTTTCCAGATTCCGGATTGAGGGCCAACGCATTCTGCAGTGCCCGATATTCTTCATCATCAAGAATTTCTCTGACTCTTTGAAAATATCGGTGTTTCAATTATTTTCACGTTTGATTATACGCCAATGACGTACCGCTGTCAACGGTCTTTATAAATTGAGCCATTTTCGGTCGTGAAAACTGAGCCACTTTGTTCTCAACTCTGGCCCATTTCCACACCCTCCTTTCCAACTTTTCCACGGAGTCGATAGCTGTTCCCACGG
>Ga0272441_10016909_pt1 | contig 10027 bp, 1 predicted proteins | sample SSMProp6N_FD_193582 | JGI IMG/M metagenome (GOLD analysis project Ga0272441, IMG submission 193582) | Marine sediment archaeal communities from Little Sippewissett salt marsh, Falmouth, MA, United States - SSM-Prop-6N | ecosystem: Environmental > Aquatic > Marine > Wetlands > Sediment ...
GACAGGTTTCTAGACCCGTACATAATTGTTGATTAATTTTCCACAGCGGAATCACAATCGTTAACCCGCCCCCCTCATCGCACCGGGAGCCATTGCAATTTTCGCCCACTCCCTCAAAAATCCCATGTGCCCCCAGCGCGGAAAAACGGCACAAATAACGCCTAGCGCTGACACGTTTGCCCTTTCAGGTTTCCCGCGTCTGCACGGCTGTCATTTATTACGTTCTTCTTTGGGCTTTGCCTCCACCCTGCCATGATCGTCCTCCTCCTCAGGCGGTTCTTTCTTCTTTTGGAACAAGAAAACCACGACAGCAGCAACAACGATCACAACCGCTACTATCCCTGAAGCCCAGATCCAGGTCTTTGAACCATCGGATGATGTTCCGTTTTCATCGGTGTCATCATTGGTTGAATCATCATCATCGGTCGCCTCATTATCCGGATCATCTGGATACAGATCTATCACAAGGGGCGGGTCGGAGGTAGAATCGTTTTGATCCATGCCATCATTCCACTTGTCAGGCATGCCGTCTCCGTCTTTGTCGATAGATGCAGAGGGGTCGGCTGGGAAATCGTCCAGGTGGAGACCGGTTGTTGAATCGGATTGGTCTTTTCCTGGATTCCAGGAGTCGGGGAGGCCGTCGCCGTCGGTGTCAATGGAGGCGGAGGGGTCGGTGGGGAAGGCATCAATGTAGAGGCCGTTTGTGGAATCGGACTCGGTCATATTGGGATTCCAAGCGTCGGGGGAGCCGTCGAAGTCGGTGTCAATGGAGGCGGATGGATCTTCAGGAAATGCATCAGAATTATCTCCTGTTCCGTCAATATCTGTGTCGTTCCATTCGTTCATGTTGAAAGGGAAAATATCATCATGATTATCAACACCATCACCATCCCTATCATACCAAGGATTCATTAATGGAAAATAATCATATGTGACATTCCTATTATCTAATGAAGGATTCCATTGATCTGATTTGTTGATTTCATAAGGAACGGTCCACACGTACTTTGTGAAATCCGAATCAACATTTTCTTTGAAATAATCGGACCAGTAGTTCCCTTCGCCATCGGAATTGTTCCAGTAATTATCACCATTATAAGAATCATTCGCCTGAACTGAATTGTTAATGAAACAGTTACCGAAAATCACATTTTCTGCAGTGCCATGCCATATTTCTATCCCAATCTCCCGGTTTTGGGAAATATTGTTATTAAATATCACATTGCAATCTGAGCGTATCACAATCCCAATATCATTATTTTTAACATCGTTTCGCGACATGGTATTCGAATTACCATCCAAATAAACACCCCTATCAACATTGTCGATAAGGTTTTCGATTATTGTGGTATTTTCGCCCAAAAAAATGGCAATCCCAGAATAATTACCATTTGAAATGTTATTATTAGTAATTCTAACCTGATCAGTTTTTGTTAATATAAATCCACCATCACAATCATATAGCATATTACCAATTATTTCCAAAGATGATGAATAATCGCAAAAAAGCCCTTTACCGTTATCACTTAATTGATTATTGACAACCAGAATTTGATGACTGTCAGTTATTCTTATTCCTATATCATTATCGCAAAAAATATTTTTTTCAATCATTATTTGATGACAATCGCCCAAAGGTATTGCGATATTATAATAATGATCCGATTCAGATTTAAACTCAGATATGATATTCGAAGAGATTGTAGAATCCGAGGTGTAAACCATAGTGATTCCAAATATTATCCGTTCTGCAATTAAATATTCTGGAAACCATTCATCACGTAACGCAGGTTTCCATTTCTCACCTTGATGGATATCATTATTTTTAATATCCAAATGACTGCTTCTAAAAGACTGAATCCCAAATTTACATCCTGTTATGCTGTTGTTATCTATCCCTATCTCACTAGAGGCATTGCAATAAATTCCGGCAAAACATTCTTGAATGATGAGATTTGAAATCGTAGTATCGGTTGCGGATTGAATATAAATGCCGGATCCATTTTCCAGGTCCGAATGGATAATGGTCAAATTTGATATTTTCACACTACCGTGTCCAATAATCGTCACTACGGTATCTTTGTATTGGCCATCAATTATTGATTTATTTCTATCCGTTCCAATGATTGATAATGACTTATTCTCAATGATAAGGTTATCACGGTACACTCCCGGCCTGACAATGATAGTTGCACCGGAAGTAGAATTGTTTATTGCGTCTTGAATAGAGATGTAATCCTCAGTACCATTGATATCAACTATAATTGACCCGTTTCCTTCAAAACCCTGCGAATCGGAATAAAGGATGCCAGAAGCAATTGTAGTAAGAAATATTGCTACAACTATGACAATAGAACGCACAGGGTCAATTCCATTATTTTTTTTTTTTGACATCTCTTTCATCTCGTCATAACTTTTTTTAATCCACTACGATCCCATCAAATAAGATGTCTTGCCATAGCCAATCAAAACTATATTCCTCTACCTCATTAAAAACGTATTCACTATTTTGATACATCACTGATAGTCTTGTTTCAGGCTTGCCGATATCATCACCATAATATTTTGAATAACGATTGATATCATTAGAATGCCCTAACCCTAGATTGTGACCTAGTTCATGCATGAACGTATAATCAGTCCCCATTATTGACACCATAAAATAATCACCTACTTTACCCTCAGCACTTCCACCTAGTCCTATTCCTTTTACTACTTTTTCATTGTGGTAAACCAAATTGCTAAAAACACTATAGTGGAAAATTCCATTTCTTTTTTCATCGAAATAATCATTTCTATAATTATCCATAGGATTTGGCCAACCCTCTACAAACTGACTAGTTGAAGAGTATGGAATATTACCTCCACAATTCTCGTCACCATAATAGCCATCATTATCGCTATCTGATACGTCAAACCAGGATCCATCGTCAATATGTAAACTGATTTTGTTATTTTTTATTCTTACATCACAAAAAATATAATCGTTTTCAAAGGCTTCCACCATTGAAGAAATGCCATTTGGATCCATTTTAAATGGCAAGAAAATTTGAAGATCATAATAGCCACCATCGTCATCATCAATCTGACGGTAATACACTTTAAATGGGTACTCAGGCTCATCCACATCCGAATAGTAAAAGCCATTTGGATCATCAAAGGCAATCTCTAAGTCCATAGTATACTCTCGGATCCAACTTAGATCAACAATGAATTGATCGACATTAAATGGATGATAACATTTTGGTCGTATTGTAAAATCATTGGAACCATCTTCGTCATAATCCACCCATTGGTATTCCCACGGTTTTGGACTGATAGTAACATGGTAATCATCATCAAATGATGAAAAGTGAAATAGATAATAAAACGAATTATAGTTATTTTTAATCCTTTCACACCATCCTTTTAATATTCTATCTGGAAACATTATTTCAACTGCATTTTCTTTGCCCACAGGTAAAATGACATCCTTTAGATTGTCGCTATCTGGCCTAAGATCATCTATAGAAAAACTCAAACGTTTAGGGTTAAGTTTTTCACGTATATATACATCATAATAGCTAGGATTTCTAAAAACCCAATTATTATTAACATTTAACAATAACTGCTCGTCACTAGATGTTCTATATACGTTTCCCCAAGTTGTTTTATCCCTATTATCATGATTAATTTCTTTCTCCATCCAATCAACTTCAACATATATATCTGGAGTTAGATGATCTGGCCAGTGTTCCCAATCTTCATCATGTTCACCAAAAATTGATACGTCACGTTTAAGTTCAATACTGTCAATAATACCATCATTATCTGCATCATCTGTATTCGCATCAAGATAGTATAATTGATCGCAAAAGTCTGCAATGCCATTATTATTTACATCATCAACACCATCAGGAATGTCTCCGATATCCACCTTTGTAAAGGAATTTCTAATTGGATAAATTTCATCTCCATAGTAAGATGGCAAATCCGTTATTCCGTCAAATTCGATCAGATCATCTTGTGAATTTGTACCTATTGTTTTTCGATACCAATTATATTTTTGATTGCCCATATCGTCAAATTCGGTCATAACGAAATTTTCATAATCAAGTATTTTTTGTTCAATTTCACCCGCCTTTATCTGAATATCTGTACTACCGATATGTGGATTATTACATGGATGACCATATATATCTTCATACCCATCGAAATAATCATGGGGAATAGTAGTGTACCTATCATTGGAGAAGTAATATTCTTTAGGTTCATACGATCCGCCATCCGCTTTCACAGCCTCACCATTAAAAACTGGGTTATAACCCAACGGTGCTTCTTCTGCAATAGTACCATCATCGTTGTATATTATACAATTTGTTAAGTGAGAATAATATGTTACAAAAAATCCCATGTCATGGTTAATCGGGTTTGTCGAATCATCAATACATTCTTCCTTACTAAAAAATTTGTCTATACTATAATAATCCTCTGAACCCTCTGAAATTTTTGAATTGCCAGATATCGCATAGATATGGAAATCAATTATGCCTTGACCGAAGTAATTAATACCGTACCTGTCTGTGTATCCCTTATTCAAAGGTTTATCATTTGCATCTAATTGCATCTTAGAATTTATGGTCTCTATCCCATTTTTAAATTCGACGTCAGAAATGATAATAAAATCTTGCAATACATTATCTTCAAAATCATCGAACTTCTGACCAGAAGCGTCACTTGTTGTATAGTAGAAATCAAAATCTACGTTTTTTATTCCCCCCGTGCCCGGTTGATAATCCCCTTCGATCATAGTAGCGTCAAAATAAAAGTCCAATACCACTTTGTAATTATCACTATCGTCGACTTGAACATAATATGCTTTTACACTTATTTCATAAGTGGCACCATGTTCCCATCCCAATGTTCCAAAAAAAGTCTCATTCCCATTCACCACAAACTCGGAGTCATCCACATCGAAATGGTTAGTATCTTCCCCTGAAATCTCGTAGGAAATCGCATCAAAATTCGCAAGCCCGAATCCCGTGTTATTATCCTTACCTTCGTTCCAAATATCTTTGGCACTGTTTTGTATCCTGGTCCGAACGTCATCTGGTGTTTGTGTATTATTATACTCAAGCATCAACGCAGCCAATCCCGCGACATGAGGTGTTGCCATGCTTGTGCCCGAACATTTTTTGTATGTGTCCCCAAACCAGGTAGAATTGATATTTACACCTGGAGCGCTCACTTCCACTTCCTCACCACAGCTGGACCAGTAAGCCGGGACCAAAGCATTGTCGATCGCGCCCACTGCAATTGTTGAATTATACACTGAAGGGTAATCCACACCACGATACTGGTAATGACCATCGACACCTGCTGCTGCTACGATCACAATGCCTTGGGCATAGGCATACCTTAGAACATCCCTTAATAACACATTGTCAGAATCACTGCCCAAGCTCATCGTTATTATATCCATGTCGTTGGCAATTGCCCAATCGATTCCTTTGACAACACTTCCCACGGTTCCAATACCGTCCTCATTTAGCACTTTGACCGAATATAAAGAAGCATCGGGAGCAACGCCAGTGACTCCGATTTCATTATCCTCAGCAGCGATTATTCCAGATACATGGGTTCCATGACCGTTATCATCATCGTAAAAAGCAGAACCATTTATCGCGTTCCAGCCTCCGGCTATATTGGAATCCAGATCTTCATGGTCAACATCGATCCCGGTATCGAGGACCGCTATTTTAATGCCGTTACCGGTCATATTCATTGTACCCGATGTGTTTTCGTTCATCAAATGAATGTTCCAGGACATATCGTCTGATGCACTACCATTATTGAATTCACCAACATTTTCGAGTTTGTCCTTTTCGATCGCCACAATATCTGAAGTATTGGCTCTAAATAATTCTTTCAAATCGGAATATTTGATATCAACGCACGCTATGGGGAACGACGCCATGGAATACGTGATTGTGCCATTGTATTCCTCGATCAAGGTTTCATTAATGGTACCATTGAATGAAACCAGAATTTGAACAAAAGAGTCATTTGTTGCGTTTATCTCCGTGAACGTATCAGATTCAATAAAATTCAACGCGCTGAAATCCAAGGAACTTTCATCTGCCTTGTAAGAAAAGATCCGGTAGAAGTCAGTTCCTTCGTTTTCAAAACCTGAACGGGTTTCTTTTGTTGGATCACCTCCTCCCTGGAATTCCGCTATGTTCGCAACACCGTCGCCGTCCAAGAACGAGTAATCGATACCGTTATACGTGCCAACATCGGGTTCGTCAAATTTCCTATCTATACGCCAATTGGGGTTCAATCCATGATGAACCTCCCAGCCATCTTCAATTCCATCATTATCTGTATCACCATCCAATGGATTGGTACCTGCGACATATTCCTCGTAATTCGTGAAAAGATCAAAATCACCAGATATATCGAACAGATACCCATCACCGGGGCCAAACGAATCAGCATCAATCGTATCAATATCCTCATCCGCATCATCCACAAACGGATTAATAGATACACCATCATCCCATGAAAGTTCCCACCCATCTGGCATAAGATCACCATCGGAATCAAAATCCAGCGGATTCGTACCTTTACCGTAAATTTTTGCAACATAGGTCAAAGTCACCTTTTCATCGGCATCAGTCGATATCATAAGTAAATTTGAACCCGTTTGAAGTTTCCAAACAACATCGAAATATGGATTACTATCAGGATAGGTCGTTGTTACTGAATCTCCACCTGAAAGTGATAGTGTAATTTCATCATCAGAATCCATTCCTGAAATGGGATCGAAATTAATTTTTATTCTGAAATAATTCTCCTTTGATGCGGAATAACCAAAAGTATGTACATGCGCAGTACTATCAAAATATCCAATTTCAATATCATTCGATAATTCGCGTGTAAATATTTCTTTATCAGCCTCCGCCTTATCGGAAAGACCGTCTTCATCGGTATCAAAGGACCGCGGATCAGTTGAATCACCAGAATCATTTGGATCATCGGGATCTAAATCATCCCTACCGACATATTCATCAAAATCAATCAATCCATCACCATCCGTATCCTGATTGTTCGGATCTGATGTCACGGAATATTCGGACGGCGGGTTCTGATCTTCTTTCTTGGTTACTTCAACATCCCAACCGTTTATTTCATCGTAATCCGATAGACCGTCTTTATCAGTATCCGTACTTCTCGGATCGGTAAAATACACGTTCAACTCATCATAATCGTCTATGCCATCCCCATCTGTATCATCAGTGGTCGGGTCCAACGCGTCATCTGAATCATACTGATGCGTTGGATCGTAACCGTCCGGCCCCAGATATTCAAACAGGTCGTTCAGATCATCTTCATCACAGTTGGGGTTCAGCGGATCTGACTGGACCTCAACAGTTTCTTCATATACAGTATCCGAATCCTTATCTACATATACAGACCACCCGCCAATTTCGATGTTATCATTGAGTGTGTCAAAATCCGTGTCTTTGCAGTAAGGATCGGTCGCATCGTTCTTATCATTCGGATTACCTGGTTCGTAACCGTCATCACCAACATACTCGTAGTAATCATAAATCCCATCGCCATCTGAATCAACACTTGTGAGTTTCTCGTTGCACACTCTGTACTCTTCAAAATAACTGAAACCATTGATCACGGCACCGGAATAATCGCCATCATCATCCAAATCCCGATAAACGGTCCAGGCAAAATCTTCATCACCATCGCCTACGCCATCTTCATCGGTATCAGATAACGTCGGGTCTGTTGCATCGATATCGGACATATCTGTCGGATAAGATGGAGGTTGCTCGTTCGGACCTAAATACTCGTCATAATCACTTACAGAATCCCCATCGGTATTGGTGTTCAATGGATCGGATGATATATCATAGCTCTCACCACGTGTTAAATAATTACCGTTTACATCTTTGTAAAAAACACTCGTGAACTGATCGTTGTAATCGCCGTCCGAGTTACCATACTGTTCCACATAAATATGCCAGCCTGTCACTTCAAATCCGTCTGTAAGTCCGTCATCATCAGTATCATCATCCCTTGGATCGGTTTTCAACAGAAACTCGTCATAATCGGTTAACCCATCGTCATCGATATTGAGATGGATCGGATTCGACCTCTTCCTAAATTCACCGGAACCGACAACCTGAACACCCCATCCGGTAACCTCTTCATCATCGGTCAAGAACGAGTCGTCATCGGTATCTTCAACCAACGCGTTCGTCTCACCTGCACCATTCCCGAAATAATATTCACTTGTACTCCAGTCCCCGGAATCACAAAATCCGTTCAGGTTCTTATCCTCGCCCTCAGCCAGGATAAATCTGAACTCGTGGCGAAAATCACAAACACCGTTGTTTAAATATTCACCAAAATATTCAAAATATTCCAGTTGTTTATTCAATGGAAAATTTGCAATTAAGTCATCATAATGCATCCAATTTCCAGTTGCAATATCATATCCCCATCCATCTATGAACCCGTCGGGTAGGTGGTCCCCATCTGTATCCTGGAAATACGGTAAGGTCCCGTATCCACCTTCATAATGGAAATATCTTACAGGGTCCGGCGACCCTCCCAGATCCTGTGTCGGATCGCCGATCTCTCCGCCCTTGTCCCCTGTGTTGAAAACTTGGTCATCGTTTTTATCGTTCCAGCCATCGTACAGACCATCGAAATCCGTATCGGGGTTTTTTGGGTCTGTCCCGAAACCGCCACCGTACCAATATTTTCTAAATGAATGAGAGGACGAGGGACCCTCTCCTCCTCCTCCGGGAATGTCCGGATCTCCTATCTCTCCTTTCTTCTCGTTTGAATCGTATTCCTGATCGTCATCATTGTCTATCCAGCCATCGTACAGACCGTCGCCATCGGTGTCTGCACGATTTGGATTGCATTCATACTCGTATTCACGAAGATTGTGCAATCCGTCCCCATCAATATCATCGTCCGCGTCTGTATCGTCATTTGGGTCCAGGTCGTACTTGGCTTCCCACCAGTTCGGTATGCCGTCGTCATCGGAGTCGGAATCCGGCGGACCGCCGGCAGAAAAAACCCAATTCTCGTTGTTATATTCAGGTTCATCACCAAGGGACGAATATGCATAGATCGTGTTGCCGGATGAGGCATCGCAATCTTTCACGTCCACATAATAAACATAGGCATATGAACTTGTATATTTATCCCAATCATAAACACGGAGATCAGGGTCGGGATCGTCACTACTGGAACGCATCAATGCTCTCGCATATGGCCCTTCTCCAACGATGTTTATCCCTCCTCCGTATTTTATAGTGTTCGTTGCCCCGGCCTCAAAGATTATTTCCGATCTTCCAAGAAAATAGAGATCGCCGCCGTTTTCTATTGTAAACGAACACATTTCCACATCCTTGTCATCTGCCGTAAGCCGTCCGTCCACGGTGATCGTGTGGAAGATGTGGACCCCTTCATCATCATCTCCTCTATTTGGATATCCGTCAATGGTTGAAATACCATCAAACACCACGTTGTTATCATTGTGCACGAAAACCCCATCATTCGTCCAGTCATCAGATACGTAAACCGTCCCGGAAATATCGAAAGTCCCATCAATTGAAATATCAACCTCTTCAAACTCCGAGTTCCCTCCAACCACAAACCTCCCATCAACAATCTCCAGACCACCTTCAACGATAATCTTCGAGTCCGCCTCAACCGAATACACCCCTGGATCTCCTTCATTGGCCACTACAAGCTCATCAAACGTGAACAACCCACCAATATCCTGATCTTCGTCCCCTTCAAACCAGATCGTCCAGTCAGCCCCGATCAGATCGCCCTCGTTTTTGACAAAGTCCCCGGTGACGTGTAAAACGGCATCGTCTTCCATCACGAGCTCCGGGTTGGACCCGCCAGTGCTCCAGGTCAGGGTGTGAACGATGTTCTGCCCCTCCATTATCACCTCGGAATACGCGTCGTTTTCCAGCGTGAGATCGCTGAATATGACGTCCCT
>Ga0272441_10016910_pt1 | contig 10026 bp, 7 predicted proteins | sample SSMProp6N_FD_193582 | JGI IMG/M metagenome (GOLD analysis project Ga0272441, IMG submission 193582) | Marine sediment archaeal communities from Little Sippewissett salt marsh, Falmouth, MA, United States - SSM-Prop-6N | ecosystem: Environmental > Aquatic > Marine > Wetlands > Sediment ...
AAAGCAATCGAACCTTTTTGGAAACGGCACTAGCCCTGCTGGCGATGGGAGGGTTGGGTCTCCTGTCCCGTCGGAGGCGGAGGCAAGCGGCCTGACGTCCCGGCCGTGTCGTTGACCGCCGCGCGGGTCTGGCGGCGGGCTGTAACGTTGTTGGTTCCCGTAGCCTGCACGGTTTCCTGCTCGCGCCCCGAGGCATCAATGGCCGGCAGTGCATCCAGCGGCCGCGTCTGGCGGCTCTTGGACTGCTGTCGAGAAGGCGGGCGCGGCGACATTCGGGCAATGGTGGGCGCTACAGGACTTGAACCTGTGACCTCGTGGGTGTGATCCACGCGCTCTGCCAACTGAGCTAAGCGCCCACCCGACCGTGACAGTCGACCCGTCACTATACGCCGCCGGGACGGGGCTTTCAAGGTCAAACCGGTCGCATTGGGACCTCGGAGGCCGCCCAACGGTGCTTGGCATCTCTCCGGGGTCCGGCGGGTGGAGCGGATGCTTTCGCAACGGCGCGAAAGCATGCCACCCCGCGGCGTTGAACGCCCGGCGGCGATGTGGTCTAATGCCCCGAGCGGTCGGCTCGAAGGTGTAAGGCACCTGTAGAGTCGTTCAAGGTGCCGGACACCTCTCCCGCACCCGCCACACGGACACGCAGCCCCATGCGCATCGACCTCGCCTACGGACGCGACGGCACCACGGTCGAGGTGCCGGACGGGAACCTCCTGGCCGTCGTCGAGCCGGAGTGGCCGGGGGGCCTCGCCCGTCCGCGGGAGGCGGTGGCCGAGGCGCTCGCCTCGCCCGTCGACGGCCCGCCGCTCGGGACGGTCGTCGCGGGAGTCCTGGCCGGCCGCAGCGCGTTGTCGGGGCAGGGGGGCGAAGGCGGGGCCGCATCGCGCGCCTGCATCATCGCGAGCGACACGACCCGCCCGTGCCCGAATCGGGAGGTCCTGCTGCCGATCCTCGCAGCCCTGCGTCGGGCGGGCGTCGCGGCGGAGGACGTGACGATCCTCATCGCCACGGGCCTGCACGAGCCGGTGCCCGCCGAGGCCCTCGCCTCGCTGCTCGGGGAGGAGGTCGTCCGGGCCTGCCGCGTCGTCAGCCACGAGGCCCGCCGGCCGGAGACGCTGGTCGACCTCGGCCGGACGGCGGCGGGGACGCCGGCCGTCCTCGACCGCGCGTGGGTCGAGGCGGACCTGCGGATTGCCACGGGCGTCGTCGAACCGCACCTCTCGGCCGGCTTCAGCGGCGGGCGAAAGGCCGTCTGTCCCGGCATCGCGGGCACCGAAACGGTCATGGCGTTCCACGGTCCGCGGCTCATCGAGCACCCGCACACGCGGCCGGGCGTGCTGGACGGGAACCCGACGCACGCCGAGGCCCTGGCGGTGGCCGGCTTCGCCCCGCCGCAGTTCACGGTCAACGTGACGGTGGACCGGGCGGCGCGGCTGACGGGCGTCTTCGCCGGTACGATGGAGGGGGCCCACGCCGCCGGGGTCGACCATCTGAAGGCCCACGTGGCCCGGCCGGTGCCGGAGCCGGCCGACATCCTCGTCACGACGAGCGGCGGCCGGCCGCTCGACGCGCTCTTTTACGGGGCCGAGAAGGGGCTCCTTCCCGGCATGGCCGTCCTGAAACCCGGCGGCACGTTCCTCTGGGCGGCGGCGCTGGAGGACGGCGTCGGCTCGGAGCCGTTTACGGAACTCGTGGACCGATTCGATTCCATCGATGCGTTTCTGCACGCGATCCTCGCGCCGGCGGCCGAGGTCACGCGGGACCAGTGGGCCCTGCACAACTTCTCGAAGGCCGCCCGGCACGGGCGTATCATGCTGTGGTCCGACCGGATGGACCGCCGTCGGCAGGCGGACCTGTTCGTCGAACCGGTCGCGAGCCTGGAGGCGGGCCTCGCCCGGGCGATGGAGCGGCACGGGCCCGAGGCCCGCGTCGTCGTGCTGCCCCATGGGCCGTATGTCCTGCCGTATGTGGATGCGTAGGGGCGAGGACGGCACGCGCGACGCAAGCGTCGCGGCGAACACGGACGTCAGCCGGCGCGCGGGGCGACGCGCGAATGTCCGAGGCGGGGCGAGCCGAGTCGAAAACGCCCGTGTTCGCCGGCCCGCTTGCGGGCCGCGGGCCTTTGCCTGTGTGCTACGCCCGAGGTATACTGCACGCCATGACCGAACGCCGCTTCGCCTATCCGATCGTGCTGGACCTCGCGGGCCGGCGGGCCGTCGTCGTCGGCGGGGGCCGCGTCGCCCTGCGGAAGGCCCGTGCCCTGGCCGAGGCCGGGGCACGCGTGACGGCCGTCGCCCCGGAGTTTCTGCCGGAGTTCGCCGACGAGGCGGGCGTCGAGTGCATCGAGGCCCCGTATACGGGCGAGCATCTGGAGGGAGCGGTCCTCGCCGTCGCGGCGACCGACGACCCGGCCGTCAACCGCCGCGTGGCCGACGACGCCCGCGCGGCGCACGTCCTGGTCAACGTGGTCGATGTGCCGGAGGAGTGCGACTTCATCGTGCCGGCCCAAGTCCGGCGGGGCGACCTGATGGTGACGATCACGACGGGCGGGGCGGCGCCGAGCCTGTCGCGGCGGCTGCGCGAGCGGCTGGAGGGGGAGTTTGGCCCGGAGTGGGCCGAGTATCTGGAGGCGCTGCGGGCCGTCCGCGATCGCGTCATGGCCGAGGGGCACCCGCCCGAGGTCCGCCGGCGGATCTTCGAGCGGCTCACCCTACCGGACGTGATCGAGGCCGCCCGCGCGGGGCCCGACGCCCTCCGCCGCGCGATCGACGCAGCCGTTGACGCGGTCCGGCGGGGGTGACGAGAGTGTAGGCCGCGGCGCGCCGCGGTTCCCGGCCATTCGCTGCGCTCATGGCCGGGCGTTTGAAGACGCCGAATCCCACGCGGCGGGCCTCCCGGCCCGCCGCGCTGCCCCAAGCATATCCCCTCGCGCGGTGCATCAGGAGATACACCGCGCGGGAATTCTCGGGTCACTGCTTCCTGAACCGATACGCCACGTCCCATTCGACGGGCGGGAGGTCGAGGGTCAGCCGGCCATCGGCGCCCACCGTGCGGTCCTCGGCCGCGAGGACCTTCCCCGCCACCGTGTCCCACCGCTCGACGGTCCACATGCCGGGCGCGAGGTTCAGCGTGAGGCGGGCCCCGGGGATCGCCTTCGGGGCCAGGTTCGGCTCGCGGGGCCGGTCCCACCGGTAGTGGCGGTTGTGGACCCAGAGGAGGGCCCGCGTCCGTCCCACGAGGCCGTAGGCCCGCAGCGGCGGCCCCGTCACGCGCCACGGAATGACGTAGGCCGCAAAGAACCAGTCCTTGCCGGTGTTCTCGACCACGAGGGTGTGCCGGCCAGCGGGGACGTCCACGCGGTAGACCTTGTCGTACTGGGTCATCGTGGCGGTGCCGTCGTCGGTGTCGGCGAAGTCCTCCTGGAGGACGGTCTTGCCGTCGAGGGTCACCGTCAGGGCCGCCCCGCCGTGGCCGGACACGCCGTCCACGAGGACGCCGAAGGACGTGTTCTCCGGGGCATCGAGGCGGAAGGTGACGGGGTTGTGCAGGTCCTTGTGGTTTCTCAGGCCGTGCAGGCACCGGGGGATGGGGTGGTCGCTCGTGACCGTGCCCTCGCGCGTGACGGTGACGGTGACCGGCTGATTGAACTCGGCCGGCCCCCAGGCGCTGTGGTCGGTGCCGAGGGGCGCGGCGATGGGGATGCGTGCGGCCGCCGCGTCGGCGTAGGCGATCTCGGGCGCCATCCGGACGGGCTGTTGGCGGACGAAATCGAAGCCGTCGATCCATCGCGTGAAGGCGGCGAGCACGCGGTACAGGTCCTGCGGCTCGACGTAACTGTCCCACCACCACGTCATGGGCGTGCCGGCGTGCTCCTGGCCGACGGACGCGTACAGGCCGTTGTGCAGGTGGACGCCCTCGGGGTCGTGCTCGCGGGTGGCCCGGCCATCGTGGCCGATGCCGAACTCGCCGTGATAATGTGGCCGGGTGCGGGCGGCGGCCTTGTCGCGGCGGTCGCGGTCCAGCGTCGGCACCACGTCCGCCCGCTGGATGTAATCGTGGCTCTGGACCACGTCGAGTTCGGGCAGGGCGTCCAGACGCGGGTCGCCGGCCGTCCGAGCACAACTTGTCGTGATCAGGTGCCGCCACGGGTCGATGGACCGCAGGTGCCGGGCCATGTCGCGGTGCCAGGCGGTGACGGCCTTGGAGTCGTACTGGTCGATGATGTCGACCTCGTTCCAGAACTCCCAGGCGAAGACGGCGGTGGAGTATCCCCACCGGGCGACGATGTAGCGGAGCCGGTCGCGGTAGGCTCGGCGCATCTCGGGATGGGTGAAGTACTCGCGCGGCTCGTCGAGCGGCCCGCCGCCCGCCTTGGAGTACGGCGAATCCTCCCACCCGCCGTGCCGGTGCTTTCGGAAACGCAGGATGTTGAACGAGTCGATGCAGAACTGGACGCGGAGGCCGAGCCGCTCGCTGAGTTCCACCACATGGTCCAGCCGCCATGCTTTGGCGAGATCGATACCGTCGTATCCGCTCTTGCGGGTTTGCAGGCCAAACGTCGTCCACGGCGGGGCGAGCCAGGCCCGCCACCAGTTGCAGCCGGCGGCGGCGTACTTCGGGAGCCAGCGGTCGTAGCAGAACGTGCCGGGGGGCTGGCCCCAGCAGACGTTGGCGCCCACGAGGTAAAGCGTCCGCCCGGCGTCGGTCGTCAGGTACCGCGCATCGTCCGGCGAGCGGCGGGCGTAGCCGGCGGCGTCCGACGGCCGGGCGCGAACCGTCACCGGCTCGCTCTCCGCCGTGCCGCGCCCGTCCCGGACGGTGACGACGACGCGGTGCGGCCCGGGCTCGACGAGCGCGAGGCGGACCTGCCACTCGGGCGGGCCGGACGGCTCGACGACCTCGCGTTCCCCCTTCCGCCGGCGGGCGTGCGGGCGGTAGAGGAAGCCCGGGACGGTCCACGCCTTGCCGGACGGCGGCTGGACGCGGGCGTCGACGGCGACCTGGCGCGAATCGAACGGGTTCGCGTACTCGGCCGCCAGGCGGACGGCCAACGTCACCCGCTCGCAGGTCGCCGCCTCGGTCTTGTCGGGCGTGACCGAGAGGACGGCCGTGGGCGGGGCGCCGGCGCAGGTCGCGGCAAGCAGGAGAACGAGGGGGAGGGCGGCGGACGGTCGCATCATGGCGGGCCTCATCACGGCTCAACGAGTTGTTTGGCGTCGGGCAGGTCCTTCAGGCTGCCGAGGCCGAACGCCTGGAGGAACTTCTTCGTGGTGCCGTAGAGCAGGGCCCGGCCGAGACCCTCGCTGCGTCCGGCGACGCGCACGAGGCCGCGGTCCATGAGGGTGCGGATCATGTCGCCGCACGCTACGCCGCGGATGTCCTCGATCTCGGCCCGGCCGACGGGCTGCTTGTAGGCGATGATGGCGAGCGTCTCCAGGGCGGCCTGGGTGAACCGCTGCCGCCGCCGGGCCGCCATGATGGATTTCAAATACTTATTGTACTTCGGCCGCGTGAAGAGTTGCAGGCCGCCCGCGATTTCCTCCACGGTGAACGCCCGGCCGGTGGCGTCGTACTCGGCGACGAGGGCGTCGACGGCCTCGCGGACCTGGTCGGCGGTCGCGTCGCCGCCGGCCGCCTCCGCCAGACGCTGGGCAGGAACGGGCTCGTCGCTGGCGAAGAGGACGGCTTCGACGATCTCTTTCAGCGTGGCCTTGGCCATGGACGCTACCTCGTCTTGATCGCCTCGCGAATCTGCGCGAGGGCCTGATTCACCGCCTCCTTCGTGGCGGTGGACGTAATCGTGGCGGCGGTGATCGCCTGGACGTCCGCCGCGCCCTCGGCGGTCTTCCCCTCGAAGCGCTTGAGGAACGGGTTGAACACCCGCTCGGGCTCGTCGGCGCCGAAGAGTCTCTGCCACAGCGTGTACGTGCTCCGCTGCTCGGCCACCTGGGCCCCGAGGCCGGGCGTCTCGGCCTGGGCCGTCACGACCACTTTGTGAATCACGAGCCCCTTGGGCGTCGGCGTCGCGCCGACCATGACGCGGACGGTGCTGGCGTATCCTTGCGCGGCGCCCGCGGCGACGTAGGCGACGACCCGGCCCGAAGCGTCGCGGGCGGCGTAGACGGCCGACGGCGTCCCGGCCTCGCCCGCGATGGGGGCCGAGGCGTCGACGGTCGTCCCTTCCGGGGCGACGCGCTGGATGGCCTCGCGGCGGGCGGCGGCCTCGCGGTCGGCGATCCGGCCGCGCCACAATCCGTACAACCCCGCCACCCCGCTGCCCATCACGATACACACCACGCCGAGGATGACAACGAATTTCAACAGGTTCCGGATCATCGTTTGTGCCCGAAAATGCGCGGCTGGGTCCAGCGGTCGATGAGCGGGACGGCCGTGTTCATCAGCAGAATCGAGTAGCAGACGCCTTCCGGGTACCCGCCGTAGAGACGGATGACGATCGTCAGCGCGCCGCAGCCGATGCCGAAGATCCACAGGCCCTTGCTGGTGATCGGCGAGGTGACCATGTCGGTCGCCATGTAAAGGGCCCCGAGCACGAGGCCGCCGCCCAAGAGATGGTAGGCGAGCAGGCGGACCGCGGGCGCCGCGGCGCCGCCCTCCCACGCTCCCACCTGCCAGAGGATCGGCGTCCACCCGTCCCCGCCCGTCTTCACCGGCAGGAGGAGAACGCCGACGGCCACGGCCGCGAGGTATGCCGCCGGCACCTGCCAACGGACCCAACCCTTATAGATGAGATAGACAGCCCCGAGGACGAGCAGGATCGCGCTCGTCTCGCCCAGGCTGCCGCCGACCGTGCCGACGGCCATGTCCCAGAGGTCCGGCAACGCGTTGAAGGCGTCGGTGCCGCCTGCGGCGGCGTCCTTGAGGTGCGCAAGCGGCGTGGCGCCGGTCACGGCGTCCACGCCCGCCGGCAGACCGGCCACGGCCGTGCCGATGTCGCCCGTGAAGTGGTCGCCCGTCAGCACCGGCCACTCGGACGGATTCATGTCCGTCGGGAACGAAACGTGGACGAACGCGCGGCCCACCAGCGCCGGGTTCCAGATGTTGCACCCCAATCCGCCGAACGCCTGCTTGGCGATGCCGATGGCCACCGCCGACGCCACCACCGGCACGAACCACCGGGCATGGGCCGGCAGGCAGAACGCCACCAGCAGCCCCGTCACCACGGCGCTGCCGTCGCGGATGGGCGACTGCATGCCTCGCAGACGCACGATAAGCGCCTCCACGCCCACCGCCGTCGCGACGGCCAAGCCGATGTGCAGGTAGGCCCGCCAGCCGAAGACGTAGCCCGCGAAGACGGCCGCCGGCACGAGCGCTGCCGCCACCGACCACATGATGCGGGCGGTGGTGTCGCGCCCGCGCAGGTGCGGCCAGTGGCCGACGACGAGGCCGGCCTCGGCGGGACGGGGGGCGGATTGGGGGGTATCCGTTTGTGTCACGTCGTGCCAATCCGTCTTGGGCATGCGGGCGCCACTGGCGGCTTGCCCGCCAGTGCGTCTCACCGCATGGGAGACACTGGCTGACAAGCAGCCAGTGGCACCCTGCGTGTCACGCTTCCGTTTGTTCACTCGCCCGTTTCAGGTCGGCCTGCTGGGCGCGCTCCTTCTCGCGTTTGCGGTGCTGGCTCCGCCGACGCTGGTCGCGGAGCATCTCAATCAGGTGGACCATCCGCCGCCGCGACGGGCACACCTGCGCGCACGTGCCGCACAGGATGCAGTCCATCATGCCGCATGCCATCGCCGTCTCGATGGCGTCGAGGTTCCCGTCGAGGAACGATTCGCCGAGGATGGAGAGGCGGCTCGGGTTCAGGTACGCCGGGCAGTGCCGGACGCACGCCCCGCAGCGAATGCAGGGTCCGCCCTCGTAGACGGCGGCGCGGCGGAAGACGAGCAGCCCGCTCGTTCCCTTCAGGACGGCCAGGTCCGTCGTGAACTGGTCCTTGCCCATCATCGGGCCGCCGAGGATGAGTTCCTCGAAGCCGTCCTCGACGCGTCCCTCGGCCAGCAGCGTCGCCAACGGCGTGCCGATGCGGACCCGCAGGTTCGCGGCCCGTCCGACGGCGTCGCCGGCGACGGTCAACACCCGCTCGATGAGCGGCCGGCCGCGCTCGCACGCGTCGGCGATTGCCACGGCCGTTTGCACGTTCTGGACCACGACGCCCACGTCAAGCGGCAGGCCGCCCGTGGGCACCTCGCGCCCCAGGCACGCCTGGATCAACTGTTTCTCGGCCCCCTGCGGGTACTTCGTCTGGAAGACGCGGACGTCCATGTCCGGCGCCTCGGCCAGGGCCTGCCGCATCGCCTGGATGGCGTCGGGCTTGTTGTCCTCGATGCACACCAGGCCGCGCTCGGCCCCCGTCGCCGTCATGCACAGGCGAAGGCCGATGACGACCCGCTCGCTCGCTTCCAGCATGACGCGGTGGTCGCAGGTGAGGTACGGCTCGCACTCGGCCCCGTTCAGGAGGACCGTGTCGACGGGTTTGTCGTCGGGGGGCGAGAGTTTCACGTGCGTCGGGAACGTGGCCCCGCCCATGCCGACGATGCCGGCGTCGGCGACGGCCTGGCGGATAACGCCGGCGTCCAGGTCGCGCCAGGATCGCGGCGCCTCGGGGAGGGACGGGTGCGGGCGGTCCTCGCCGTCGGCCTCGATGACAACCGCGGCGGTGGTCCGGCCGCTCGTGGCGTCGACGACGCGCTCCACGGCCGTCACGGTGCCGGAGGTCGGGGCGTGGACGGCCGCCGAGATGAAGCCGTCCGGCTTGCCGATGGGCTCGCCGCGGGCGACCGCCTGCCCCTTCTCGACCGTGGGGACGGCGGGGGCGCCGAGGTTCTGGGCCATCGGCACGAGGAGGCGCGGGGGCACCGGCAGCGTGCGGATGGGCTCGGCCTCGGTTCGCTCCTTGTATTCCGGCAGGTGGACTCCGCCGGGGAAGGTGAGTCGCGTCACGTCGTTTCCCTGTTCCGAAAGAAGGGCGATTATAGCCGAGCCCCCGCCGGCCGTAAACCGTTTTCGGCCCGGCCGGCTTGGCCGGGGCACCGCGATGCCGCAGTCCGCGCGGCCTCGGCCCAAACCTTTGACACCGGCCGCGGCAGGGAGCACAATGCCATCGCGTCGCATGAGGGTTCCATGTCCCGAGAAGAAGGGGGGCGGCATGCGGCAGGTCGCCTTTGCTCCGAAGCGGTGGTTCATCATTCTTCTCCTCCTGGCGGGATGTGCAGGGATCTCAGGCGTGGCGACGCCGGCACCGGTGTGGGCGGCCGAGGCCGAGACGGCCGAGGCCGACGCCGAGGTCCGGCAAGCCGCCGAGGCGCTGGAGAATCTCTACGGCCAGGACGTTGAGCGCGTCCGCGCCACGCGGGAGACGGACGATGACGTGGCGCTGGCGAAGCGTCTGCTGACCGCCGCCCGCGAGGCCACCGGCACGCCCGCCCTGATGACGGTCCTCTGCGAGAAGGCCTGCGATCTGGCCGCCGCCCATCCGGACGGGTACGCGACGGCCGTCGACGCCGCCGAGTTCCTCGCCTCTCGGATTCCCGAGAAGGCCGTCGCGGGCGCCGGGCGGGTGACGGAGATCCGCCGGAAACAGTACGCCGCCGCCGAGGGCGACACCAAGACGGCTGCGGGCGAGGTGTACATCGAGGCGCTGCTGGCGCAGATGGATGCGCATCTGGTCGCCGGAGAATACCCCCAGGCCGTCGCCGCGGCGAGGAAGGCGCTTGGCATCGCCCGAGCCGTCAAGAGCCCGAATCTTGCGGCGATTGAGGCACGCGAGGCGCGGACGCAGTTCCTCCTCCGCACCGAGCGCGACATCGCGAACATGAAGGCGCTCCTCGCGCGCGATCCCTCCAACGTGGCCGCCTGCGCAAAACTCGTCCGCCTCCACCTCGTGAACCTGGACGACCCTGCCGCCGCGGCCGACCACCTGGAAGGCGTCGAGGACGGGGCGCTACGGAAATACGTCCCGGCGGTCGGCAAGGGGGTGGCGGCCGCACCGGAACTGGCGTGCGT
>Ga0272441_10016911_pt1 | contig 10026 bp, 12 predicted proteins | sample SSMProp6N_FD_193582 | JGI IMG/M metagenome (GOLD analysis project Ga0272441, IMG submission 193582) | Marine sediment archaeal communities from Little Sippewissett salt marsh, Falmouth, MA, United States - SSM-Prop-6N | ecosystem: Environmental > Aquatic > Marine > Wetlands > Sediment ...
TAATGTTCCTGTAATGAATATTGCATTTGAGGCCGCTGCTGCTGGTGCATCTGGCGTAGAGGCAGCATTAAGACAACAGGGAAAGGGAGATACTACAGTTGTTGCATGGGCTGGTGATGGTGGTACTTATGACATAGGTATCCAAGCACTTTCTGGTGCACTTGAACGCCGGACTAACTTCATCTATATATGTTACAACAATCAGATATATTCTAACACAGGCATCCAACGGAGTGGAGCCACCCCATATGCAGCATGGACTACAACAACTGTTGGCGGTAAAACAGAATTCAGAAAAGAAATGGGTGAGATTATCCAAGCACATCACATACCATATGCTGCCCAGGCATGTGTCAGTTACCCTGAAGACCTATATAATAAGTTAAAAAAAGCTAAGAGCATTAAAGGGCCGAAATATTTAGAGATAATGGCACCATGTCCACCTGGTTGGCGTTTTGGTATGGAAAAAACCGTTGATATGGGGTTAATGGCCGTTGAAACAGGTGCATGGGCCCTTTATGAATGTGAAAATGATGTCGTTACTTTCAACGGTAAAAGCAAACTCATTCTAGAGAAGAAAATCCAGCGCAAATCTATTGAAGAATGGATAAAACAACAGGGACGTTTCAGTCATCTTTTTAAACCAAAGAAGGATGTTAAAAGAATCAGGGCCATAGAGGATCATACAGATCAGGTTTGGGAAAGATACAGAAAAAAATATCTGTAAAAATCAATAAGTGAAATAGGAGTGTGAAAATAAATGGAGGTTGAAATTAATGCATGCAAAGGAAATGCTGAAGCAGAGCCTCCCCCTGTTAATTTTCTGCGGGCTTGGTGGAATAGTTGCAGGAACCACATTTGGCGTAATGACAGATATAATTCAGAACATTCCAGGTCTTATTGTAGTGATACCAGCGATTATTGCTTTGCGCGGTAATATTAATACAACATTTGGTTCTAGACTAGGTTCCGCATATCATCTCGGTATTATCAATGCTGAAAATATGTGGAATAATGAACTTAAACAAAACATTATTGGTTCACTTATTTTGAGCTTCCTTATCTCCATTATAATTGGGATTCTTGCCTATGTTACTACTATATTATTCTTTGATGTTCATCCAGATCCGTTAAAACTTATTTCAATTGTTTTATTGGCAGGTGTCATATCCGCCATAATTCTCACTATGATGACAATCATTATCATTTTAATTGTTTTTAAACAGGGGTACGATCCGGATAATATCACAGGGCCCGCCCTAGCCACTTTTGGAGATATTGTAACAATGTTTTGCATTTTTGGTAGTGCCATTTTAGTAGAGGGGATAATGTGATTTACAACTGGAAAAAAATTGTAAGATTTGGTTTACCCCTGCTTACATTGTGTATTATTATTGAGATCTTTGCTGGTCAGATACTTCATCTTGGTCAAAAAACATTGGTTGTTTTTCCAATATTTCTCATTTCCATTCCAGTTATCAATGGAGTTGGGGGTAACATCGGTTGTATTCTAGGAGCACGTTTGGCTTCTGGACTTCATGTGGGATATATTAATATAGATTTCAAAGATAAAAAAATGCGAGAAAACCTAATCATCGCTATCTTGATGGGCATCATCACATATGTCATTCTAGCGATACTTATTTATTTCATAGCTTCATTAGGAGGAGTACTAATGGGTATTGGTTTGATAAAGTTTATATCTGTTATCTTAGGAACAGGTGTTTTACTTGTTTGTATAATATCACTTGCCAGCGTTCTCACAGCTTTTTGGTCGTTTAAAAAAGGTTTAGATCCGGATGACATAGTTGCACCAGTGGTTACAACAATAGGTGACACCTTAGGTATAATATTATTATTTTTGTTTATTGGAGCAGTTGGAATATGAAAGAGAAAAGCAAAAGGAGCATATTTGGAAAATTGCAGCGAACACCAAAATGGAAAAAGGAAGAGTTCAGTGAACTTGAGTATGAACCCACCTCGGTAAAGGAACTATTAACAGAGATGAAGGACATTTCAGAGCTTATAATAGATCTTGCTTACTCTGCAGTTCTCTTTGACAACAAGGATGTGGCTGAAGAAGTAAAGTTTCTTGAGGTACGTATGGATAAGTTGAATTATGATATCCGTATGATGGCAATGATGGCGGCCCGAACCAAAGAGGATGCGGAGCAACTTGCAGGTATTTTACAGGTAGCAGAAGCAGCTGAAAGTATATCAAATGCAGCCGGCGATATTATCAGTCTGTTAGCAGAAGAGAAAACCGGACCTATTTTACCTAAAATTTTGAAACAGGCTGACGAGCAACTATTCAGGATAAAGATTTTATCGGCGTCCATGGCATGTGAGAAAAAAATTGGAGATCTTAGAGTTGAATCAGAGACAGGTATGCGAATCATTGCAATTAGACGAGGCGAATACTGGATTTATAATCCACCTGCAGACACTACACTTAAGTCAGATGACTGGCTCATTACTCGTGGAACCAATGAGGGATATATTGATCTAAGTAAATTTTTAAAGGGTGAATTGAAGGAGTTGGAATGAAAAAGAAAACTGCTGAGGACATTGTTTTGGAAATCAAAGATAAATCAGAACTTATGGTGGATCTTGCATATTCGTCTTTGATATATGATAATAAAACCATAGCGAAAGAAGTATACGATCTTGAAGATTTAATAGACGATCTTTACCAGACTATCCAAAAAAAAACACTCGAAGGAGTTAAAAACAAAGAACTTGACATCGATGATGCATTAACAGTACTAAGACTGGCAGAATGTAGCGAAAAAATAGCTGATGCTGCTCAGGAAATAGCAGATGTTGAACTCAGAGATGTGGAACTTCACCCAATAATAAAGATGAGTATTCGGGAATCCGATGTGGTATTTACTAAGGTAAGAGTTGAACCTAACTCTATACTCCGTGACAAAACACTTGGCAAACTAAAACTTGGTAGTGAGACAGGAATGCTAGTTATAGCAATGAGGCATAATGATAGATGGCTTTACGGACCTAATAAAAATACAATGATTGATCCAGGAGATATTCTCTTTGCTAAGGGTCCAGAAGATGGAGAAAAACATCTTATAGAACTTGCAACAGGTCATACAAACAAGATTTGAACAAGATTTTTCTGATAAACACCCTTTACGTTCTGACAATCTTTTTATTTCATGCTGAAAAATTATTATTCTAAAACTCGTGCTCCTCGTTCATCAACACTGCAAACAAACACCTCGCCAAACGATGCAAGTGTTTTACAAAGTTTGTCAGTTTCACCAATGGCAAATACAGAGTTTCCTAGCATACACATACTTGCCATACCATATCCATTTGAAGCTTCAATAGCTTCTAGAACACGTTTTTCTGCTAAATTCGTCTTTTTTGTAAAAACCTGTGACAGAAAAAAAAGGCGTTTAACCGAAGGTGTATCTAATAATTTCTTGGTACAGTATCTCCCATAATTTTTAATATCGCTAGATTTATTAGAATCTAATAAAATTTTTTTTGTATCCCGTTTTTTACCAACGACACACAACACCAGATCATAGCTTCCAGGTATATGTTCTATTGAACCCCAAGGCGGAATACCAGGATTTTTACGTATTTCAATGCCACCAAAGCAACTTGCAAGTACGTCACCCAAACCAGTTCTAAGCTGAACTTCTGCGAAATGTGATACTTTCAATGCATCTTTACTGGAAGCGCCAATAATTTTTGCAAGAGCGTAACTTGCACTGACCGCACTTGCTGCACTCATGCCAAAACCCTGACTAACAGGAAGATCTAAATTAGTTCTTACAATAACATGTACCTTTTTTTCTCCAAGTAAACCTTTCAATGCAAGATGGACAACCAAAGAGTGAAACTGTTTATTATTAACATAAATTTCAAAAATCTGACTTGTAGAATCTTCAACATTAACCTCGGATACGGCACCTAGAGAAACATTAATGCCTGCACCGCGAGAACCAGTTTTAGCCATATCTTTTTTATCATATACCGGTTCAAAAAATCCAGAAATATGACCCGGTGCAAAAGCAACAGCTCTCATTTAGCTCATCCTTATATTACTACATATGAGATCCAGTCAGCTAGCTGTTCTTTCTTACCAGTTTTATGTTTAATATCTCCTTTTTTATCTATTATCCACACCTCATTTTTATCGTCGTTAAGACCAGAAATTCTATTTGCAATTACAAAATCAAGATTGTTATTTTTTAGCAAACTGTAGGCTTTATCATGTAATTTATCACTGTTTTCCTCAAGTTTGAAACCTATGAGTTTGGAGGTTGGGGCTTTTTCCCTTAACATAGCAACAATTTTAGGGGCAGGCGACATTTCTAAAATAAGTTTTTTTTCATTTGAAGATATTTTACCATCTATTTTTTCTGGGATGTAATCTGATAGCGCCGCACATATAATTATTACGTCAAAATTCTTTATATCTCTGGTTTTCATCAACTCTATTATATCTCCAACCGTTTTAAAGTTCAAAATTTTTATATAACTTGGAACCGGTTCCTTGCTACAACCATACCAAAGTTCAACATCTGCACTTCTGTAAAAAAAAGATTTTGCAAGGGAGACTGCTGTTTTTCCAGAACTACAATTTGAAATAATTCTTACATCGTCAATTGCTTCAGCAGAAGACCCACCAATAATGAGAACTCTCTTGTCTGCCATACCCCGTTTATCTGTATCCCGAATAACATATGCAATAATCTCATCAATATTTGCCATCTTGGCTTTATTTTCTTGTATTAAAGGTTCAACAAATACGACTCCAACCTCTTTACATCTTAAAACATTTTTCTGAACTACTTTATGGTCATACATGGAAAGATGCATGGCAGGAACAATCAACATTGGCATGCCTGAACCAATGGCTGTAGTTGCAAATGTTGTGACTGGTGTATCATCAATGCCATGTGCAATTTTTGAAATAGTATTTGCCGTGCAAGGCGAAATAATAAGTAAATCCGCGGGTTCTTTTACCCTGCCACAAAAATAGACATGCTCTGTTTTTCCAGTCAGTTCAATAACTGGTTTGTTTCCTGTAGCAAACTCCAAAGAATCAGGATGAATAATTTTTGTTGCAGAATGTGTCATCACTGGAAAAACTTCGGCACCGTGTCTTATAAGCTCTCGAGACAATTTAACAGACTCAATAGCGGCAATGCTGCCAGTAATTCCCAGAACTATTCTTTTTTTAGCGAGTCGTCTGCTTTTAACTCCCCGTATTTCATCCGCAGGATGCATTATCACCACTAAAATTATTTTTATCTAACTACTAAAACTGATACCCCTGCATGTCTTACTACTTTGTCAGTAACACTCCCAAGTAAAAATCTTCCCTCTTTTCCATAGCCTTTATATCCAAGGACAATTACATTTGCCTCGTGTTTCTTTGCTGACATAAGGATTTCATCTGCCGGGTCTCCAGATTCTACAACAATATTTACCTTTTTAACTTTATTTTCAATTTCCGCTACAACCTTAGACAGAGTCTCCATAGCCCTCTCTTTAAAACTGCCTGATTTTACCACAGAACTTAAATCTATTGTGGGCAACAACATTTTTGTAAAAGAGGATTCGGCTAACTCTGCTGGTATTACAGTGAGAAGAATTAATTCATCATCCTTATTCGAACATTCTAAAGCCATTTCAACTGCTCTTTTAGAAGCAATAGATCCATCATATGCAATAATCATTTTTTTCATAATAATCAGCAAGGCACTAATACAAAACAGTTATAAAAAGTTTCGAATGAAATTATCTACATAAATACAAGATAAAATCTGAAAGAGGAAGCCCTTTTTTCCACCTCATTACAAAATTACCACTCTTACTGTAATCAAATTTTGGAACTCTTTTATGCAAAACACTTGGTCTTTCCTCCAAATTATCTATATTAAGGGTGAAAATTCTCCATGAATCGCCTCGATGATTTTTAAGTCTAAACGCATATATAGGTAGTGTCTTTGTTTTCTCACATAAATCACGCATTAGTTCCGCCTGTTTTTGTAACTTTCCACTTATACTGCTGAAATGAATCGTATCTTCAATGCTGGTTTTAACTTCAACCAAAAATGAGATGTCTCCCCTTACTGCTACCAAATCAACACCTAAAGACCCAGCCGCACGAATCACCACAAAAGGTTTATTATTTATTTTTAAATAATTATCTTTCTCTATTGACGTACATGTATTTGTTATCTTCGAAAGGATTTTGTTATCTCCTTCTAATATGCCTTTAAGTTCTCGTTCGTACTGACTACCATTCATATTAGAGAGATAATAACACATCGAAAGGTTTTAATGTTTGGGACAAATTGCTTTCATATACATTTCATTAAAGGAAGTCAACAAAATGCACAGGGGCAACGTTCTTGTCAAAGAAGCGATGAAAATAAAACCAATTACTGTTAAAACAAAAACTTCGGTTAAAGAAGCTGCAGAATTAATGAAGAAAAAAGGTATTGGAAACTGCATAGTTGCAGATGATAAACCTATAGGCATAGTTACCGAAAGTGACATACTGAAAAAGGTTGTTGCAGAGGATCTAAAAGCAAGTGAAGTGACAGTTGAAAAAATTATGAGCACACCTATCTTGGTAATCGATCCTTATGTTTCACTTGAAGAGGCTGTAAAAACCATGGGAAAATGCAATATCAGAAGATTACCAGTAATAGAAAATGGTAAGTTGATAGGAATAATAACACAAAAGGACATATCAAGAATATCTCCTATATTACATGAAATATCAAGAGAGTGGTATGACATAAGTGTGAAAGATGAAGCCCATCTGAGAAGACAGATTTTTTCTGGCAAATGCGAAGACTGTGGCACGCTTTCCACTAATTTAAAAAATGTTGATGGACGTTTGCTGTGTGAGGATTGTATAGACGAATTAGCATATCAATAGACTAGGATGTTTATCATTTTGGAGGGATGAAAAAAAATGAAAGTGAAGGATGTAATGACAGAGGATATTATTTCTGTAGATAAAGATATGGAACTGAAATATGTTTTAAAACTAATGAAAAAGCATGATATAACTAAGATACCCGTTGTTGAAGAGAAAAAATTAATTGGAATTATTACCGACAATATGATTGCATATAAACTTGGATCTATAAGGAGCCGAGGTGTACCCGCCTCAAGACTGCATGCATCCTCTGTTACAGTTAAGAAAATCAAAACCGTATCACCAGATACCGATATTGAAGCAATTCTTAAAAAAGTCGGTGAACCAGGCCCCACTATACTACCTGTATTAAAAGATGATAAACTAGTTGGAGTGGTCACAAAAGCAGATTTGCTACCTCTAGTCGAATGCAAGAAAAAACTTAAGGAGATAATGCAAGAAAAACTACACACTATATCCCCCGATGAAAGAGTTATTCATGCTAGAAGAATAATGATAGACGAAAACGTCGCACGTCTGCCAGTTACCAATCAGGGAAAACTTGTTGGAATAATATCCGACACGGAAATAACCTTTGCATTAGCAAGTGTAAAAAGATCTATTCCACTAGGAAGGCAAAAACATGCACTTGAAGAACTCCTAGTTAAAGATGCCATGAAAACACCCGTTATCTGGACTGAGCCTGGCATGACTGTCTCAGAGGCTGCAAAAGTTATGATCAAAAATAATATAGGTGCTTTGCCATTAATGGAAAACAACAAGATTATTGGTATTATTACAAGAACAGATCTAATCAAGACTATACCTTATTGAAAGATTTTAAGTAATCCGAATCTAATTCTAGTATCGTTATGAGCTATCATATAACTTCTGATAATAAGGTTAAAATTGCTCTTAAAAAGATTTTAAAAGAAAATCGTACAATAAATTCACAGAAAAGATTGAAAAAGTTGATAGTCAAGGAACTCAATACGAAAAAGAAAACATTTGGTGTGAGTGAAAGTAGACTTCGTAAAATAGCAATAAACAGTAATTTTGTAAAACTTGAGATTCATTCTCGCGAGGGAGATCCAAGGAGACTGCTGGTAAAATGTCCTGTTTGTGGATCTTCTTTAAAAAGAGTAAAAAATCTCACCATCTGGGGCGGAGAAGTTACTATAGAATTCAGTTGTTATAATTGCGGATATTGGACTGGTAAGAAGAAAAGAATTCCTACAAGATATGTTTTTCATCTTAAGGAAAAATAATCTAGAAATTTTTCATTTAATCCCCCTATATCAAAAATATACCGGATGTGTAGAATAATATATTGGACCATCGCTAAAATGGAAGTTGAAAATGCCAATGTAGTTAAATTTTATCTAGGTGGCAAGTTACAATATGTTGATGAATAGTCGCCGTTTGAGTTGAAAATTCGGCATATTTTGGATTCCATAATATTGAAGCAATAGCATTTAATGAAAACACTTATCCAAAGGAAATGCAGATGTATTTTTTATAAAGTAATTATTAAGAAAATTATATAAATATTCAATTTCTTATAATCTATCAATTTTTAGTTAAAATTATTGAAAAATGTTAAGTTTTAATGATGTTAGCAGACAATAATTAAATCTATTATTAAACCATAAATTATGTTAATGAATACTATTTTCATTATTTTTAATATTATAATCTAAGAATAAATAAGGTATAATTTTTATAGTAAAAAACAATATATTTGATAAATATATTGGAAATAAATTATGCGTCTAATTAAAAGAAACATGCTAATATCAACATCAACAATATTCGTAATTATATCTGCCTTTACAATCATTCCTGCAGCCAACAGTCAACCATTAATGGAAAAGTTAAACATAAATGAAAATATAGAATACAAACTGGAAAAAAAAGTGTTAGAATCTGAAACGTTAAGTATATTAAACAACAAATCTAGGTGGATAAATATTTTTGAAATATTGACTTATTGCGAAGAATCGCTTATTAAGGAATTTCCAATATTGCTCGCAATAATATTAATTCTAACATCTCCAATTTTGATAACAGCCCTATTTTTTGTTTATTTAATTTTTATTTTTGGCGTTATTATTGACCTTATAAAAAATTTACCTGATTACGAAAGTATATGGGAAATAATTAGAGTTTTTATTTTCATAATCATATCACCTTTTGGATTTCCACTTTTCTTAAACTATTTGTTCATATTGTGGGTTTCTTTCCTATTGCAAAATCAACCATGTTGTTAGAATTAGACTAGACTTTCTCAGGTTATTACCCGTATTCTAGTTTATTCAGAACCTTTAGATAATCCCTCTGGAAGTTTCTGATAAAAATTATTTATTAGTTTATCAACCAGATTTATCACCAATTAGAAATGGCGATATTAGTAAAAAATTATACATTAAATTAATGCCTGTGTTGAGAGAATTTAAAATAACTATTACCCTTGGCTAAATATTTATATAATAACTTTCACATATATAACTTGGTCAACATGGCTAATATGAAAAAGGTTGTCTGTTTATTTGCCGTCTTAATTATGATTCTAAGTACCCTCCTTTTACCATATGCTTTAGCAACGGGAGGAGATGTAATTAAAAACACAACTATCCGAAATATTATAACTACCCACGTGAATGAATATGGATCTGGATATCGCTATAACATCCAAGGATGGATGTATGTTTACATAGAGGGAGAACCATACGAAAGAGGTTTTCAGTATGGATATTTACTTTCAGAGGAAATCGTTGATTTAATAACTCGTTGGAGCAATATGATAAATAATCATCCTTGTTTAAAACCCTTTAATGGTCTACTTTCAAAAGAGAATTATGAAAAAATATCAGATATATGGTGGAATTTTTGCAAAAAACAAATTGTAAATATTTACTGGGATAAATATCCAGATGAATACAAAGAAGAGATAAGAGGAATAGCTGATGGTGTTAATAGTAGTGGCATAAAATTCCATGACAGAACTATAAACTATCAAGATATCTTAACTTCAAATATGATGTATGAATTTTTATCAAAGTTTACAGATCAACGTTTACGGAAAGGATTACACCCACTGGCAACATTATTAA
>Ga0272441_10016913_pt1 | contig 10025 bp, 8 predicted proteins | sample SSMProp6N_FD_193582 | JGI IMG/M metagenome (GOLD analysis project Ga0272441, IMG submission 193582) | Marine sediment archaeal communities from Little Sippewissett salt marsh, Falmouth, MA, United States - SSM-Prop-6N | ecosystem: Environmental > Aquatic > Marine > Wetlands > Sediment ...
GTAAGGAATCTCAGTGATGATGATCTGGGTCTTACCGCTGCGGGTCTGCTCGGTGTGCATCCGCGCGCGGACGACCAGTTGCCCGCGCCCGGTGGTGTAGCCGTCGAAGATGCCCTTCCGCCCGCAGATCAACCCTCCGGTGGGGAAGTCGGGCCCCTGGACGATCTTCATCAGGTCCGGGACGGACGCCTCGGGGTGGTCGATCAGGTGGATCAGCGCGTCGCAGATTTCGCCTAGGTTGTGCGGCGGGATGGACGTCGCCATGCCCACCGCGATGCCTTGCCCGCCGTTGACCAGCAGGTTGGGGAACTTGGCGGGCAGGACCGTCGGCTCGGTCCGCGTGTCGTCGTAGTTGGCCTGCATGTCCACCGTGTCGTACTGGATGTCGTCCAGCATCTCGGTGGCCACCGACGCCATGCGGGCCTCGGTGTACCGCATCGCTGCCGGCGGATCCCCGTCGATCGACCCGAAGTTGCCCTGCGGATCGACCATCGGGTAGCGCATGTTCCAGTCCTGCCCCAGGCGGACCAGGGTCGGATAGACCACACCTTCCCCGTGCGGGTGATAGTTGCCGGAGGTGTCGCCGGCGATCTTGGCGCACTTGCGGTGCCGCCCCCGCGGCCCGAGGTGCAGGTCGTTCATCGCCACGAGGATGCGGCGCTGGGACGGCTTCAATCCGTCGCGGACGTCCGGCAGGGCGCGATCGACGATCGTGCTCATCGCGTACGTCATGTACGAGTCGCGCATCTCGTCTTCGATGAGCAGCGGCTCGATCCGCTCGTCCTCGAAGGTCAGTTGTCGCTCGACGACGGCGGTCTCCGCCGCCGGCGCATCGCCCTGCTCCGGCTCGTCGGCCGGAGCGGTCGGGGAAGGCTTCTTGGCCCTGGCCACGCTTCAGTCTCCTGTCGTCGGCTCCCGGCCTCCATTGCCGGGCCTTGCCACGCAAATCCGAGCGGGGTGCGGACCCCTGCACCCGCTCTTAGCCCCTTATTATCGCACAGTTGAGCGGGCAAGTACAGCCTCGGTCCGGCCGGGGATCGCCTTACAGACCCCGCCGCCGGGGGAGAATCGCGGCGCGCACTTGCCCAACACGCCCGCCAGACGGTATACCCCCCTACGACGCCAAACGCGACCGTTCGACAGGAGACCCCCGATGCCCTGCAAACGTGCCGTCCGAATCGCCGTGAGCCAGTTCCCCGTCAGCGCCGACGTCCGCGCCAACGGGCGCTGGATTCGCCGCTGCCTCGCCCGGGCCGCTCGCGAGGGAGCCGACCTTCTTCAGACGCCGGAGACATCCCTGTCCGGCTACGCCGCCCACGCCATCGACGACTGGGCCGACTTCGACTGGGGTGCCCTGGCCGAAGAAACCGACGCCGCGTGCGCCTGCGCACGCGACCACGGGATCTGGCTGGCCCTGGGGTCCAGCCACTACCTGTCCCGGCGCGACAAGCCCACCAATTGCCTGTACCTCATCTCCGACCGGGGCCGCGTCGTGGACCGATACGACAAGCGCTATTGCACCGGCGGAGATCTGAAGATGTACACGGCTGGGGACCATCCGGTGACCTGGACGTTGAAGGGCTTCCGCTTCGGCATGCTCATCTGCTACGACGGGTGCTTTCCGCGGCTGTACGAAGCCTACGAGCGTGCCGGCGTGGAGATCATGATCCATTCCTTCTACAACGCCGGGCACGCCAGGCCGGATTGCCTCGACCAGATCGGCCCGGCCTGGGTGCAGGTGCGCGCCGCCGATCACGCGATGTGGGTGTTCGCCTCGAACGCCTCGCATCGCCATTCGTGCTGGCCGAGCATGGTCGGCGCTCCCGATGGGACGGCGCCGCTGCGCCTGGCGCGTCACCGCCCGGGCGTGGGAACGTATGAGGTCACCGCCGTGGTGCCCCCCGACCCGAAGACCGGCTGGATGCACATGGCCCACAACCGCGCGCGCCACCGCCGCGGCGCGTTGCACAACGGCAGGCCCTCACGATGCCGGCGGGCCCTTGACCGCCGCTGCGGGGCGGGCGGGCCTGAACTCACCGCGTCGGGAGGATCACGAAGACGTTGAACTTCGGGCCCGTCGGGTGGAGTTTCGCCCCCGCCATTCCCACCGGCGCGGCGGGCTTGACCGGCGCCAGCGGGACTTTCACGCCGTGCCCGTCGAACGTCCCGGCCACGACCGCCCGCCCGAAGAAGTCCTGGGCGTGAGCGATCTTGTACTTGGCGCCGACCTTCAGGATCGCCGTCAGGTCCAGCATTACATGCTTGTTGGACGCCCAGTTATAGACGATCACGTGGGCCCGCCCGGGTTCGTAGCGGTTCGGCCGGCAGAAGACGTGGGTGGCTTTCGGCAGGGGCGCGAAGGCGCTGTCCGCGTCGAAGCCCGTCTTCGCCCGCCAGCCGGCCAGCGCCATCCGCCGCCCGCCCAGGCGGAACACCTCTCGCGTGCCGGCGGCGAAGTACCCGTTGCTGGCCCAGACATAGGCCTTCGGTCCGGCGCCGTCGGGGCGCTCCAGGGCGATCAGGCCTCCGCGTCCGACGAAGATGTTTCGCCTGACCACGGCATCGGCCCAGCGCCGGACGTGTACCGCCCCGACGAAATAGTTGCCCTCGACGGTCAGACGCTTATTGATGGCCTTGCCGTAGCCGAGTTGGACCGAACTGGCCGACAGGTCGTCGTGCCAAGCGAAGTTCTTCGCGACGTTGACGCCCTCGGCCGGGCAGCCCCCCCCGATCAGGATGTTCGGCGCCGTCCTGCCGGCCGACAGCGACCCACTGTTGAAGCAGACGTTGCCCTCGACGTGAAAGTTCTTCAGGAACGCCCGCGGCGAGCCATAGGCGTGGATGCCGTAGCCGAACTGATTGAACATGACGTTGTCGGTCAGGCGCTTCGTGCCGGCCTTGTTCTGGGCGTAAATGGCGTGCCCGTGCCCGCGGTCCGGGCCTTGCCAGCCGTTGTTGTAGATCAGGCAGCCGTAGATCTGCCCCCCCGTCCCGCCGGACCAGATGCCGAACCCGCACGCCAGGTCGTGGACGATGAGATTGATAAACCGGATGTGCGAACCGATGCAGTGAATCTGTCCGCGGCGGATATCGATCGGGTGCGAGCCGGCGATCTTCGTGGCGCGTTTCGGGTCGCTGCAGGTGACCTCGAAACCCCAGAACCACGTGTGCTCGCCGTCGACGGTGAACAAAGCGTCGCCCTGGCCCGTTCGGCAATCGATCGTCGCTCGGGCGCCGGGCGCCTGGCGGATGGTGATCGGCGCCTCGGCCGTGCCCTTCAGGCGACTGGTGAACTTCCCGCGGTAGGTCCCGCCCAGCAGCCAGACGGTGTCCCCAGGCCGGGCCGGGCTCTTGGCAGACAGTGCGGTGGCCAAGTCCAGCGGGCGCGCCCTGCTGCCCTCGCCCGCCGCTGTGCCTTCGGGAGAAACGTAGTAGTCCTTGCCCCCCGCCGCTGCCGCGGATGCCAGGATCGCCCCGGCCACGATCGCGGGCAGCCAGACGTTCGTTCGACGTTCAGGGCCCATCGCGCCGACCGCCTCCGTCCGTCGCCGCCCCGCCGAGCGCGGGGCGCTCATGCCTGCTGCCCGCCACGGACGACTCGGCGAATGGCGTAGGTCTTCGACCCGCCGGCCTCGAAGTAGATCCGCATCAGCATCTCCCCGATCAGCCCCGTCGACAGAAACAGAAACGCCGTGAGGACCAGCGTAAAGCCCAACGCCATCAACGGCCCGTGCTGGCGGAACAGGTGAAAGTCGTGTCCCTCGAGCGTCTGATGCACCTTGCGGATGAAGCCGTAGCCCAGGATGCCCGCCCCGCCGGCGAGGCTCACCAGCCCCCACCGCCCGAAGAAGTGCAGCGGGCGCGTGAAGTAGCCCATCACGAAGCGAAGCATCAGCAGGTCCAGCGCCACCCCGAAGGTCCGCGTGATGCCGTAGTGGCTCTTGCCGGATCGCCGGCGGACGTTCTTAATGGGCACCTCGCAGATCTTCGCCCCAGTCCGCGCGATGATCGCCGGCACATAGCGGTGCATGTCCCCGTACAGCCGCACGCCCGCGAGGATCTCGCGCCGGTAGGCCTTGAACGTCGTGCCGAAATCGTGCAGATCGACGCCCGAGACCTTCGCCAGCAGCCAGTTGGCGATTCGGCTGGGGACCCGCCGAAGCAGCAGGTTGTCCCCGCGGCGGACACGCCACCCGCTGGCGACGTCGTATCCGGCGTCGATTTGTTTGACGAACAGCGGAATCTCGTACGGGTCGTGCTGCCCGTCGCCGTCCATGGCGATGATGACCTCGCCGGCGGCGTGATCGAAGCCGGCCTGGAGGGCGGTCGTCTGGCCGAAATTGCGCCGCAGGTCCACGAAGACCACGCGCTCATCCGACCGGGCAATCCGCTCGAGGACCTCCTCCGTGCCGTCGGAACTGCCGTCGTTGACGAACACCATCTCGTGCGAGGCGCCCATGTGCTTCATCACGCGCGCGATCCGCTGGTAGAGCTCTTCCGCAACGTCGCGCTCGTTGAAAAACGGCACGACGATGCTGTACTTGATGGGCGCGTCCTCAGCGTTGTTCGGCGAGCCGTCCATAGTGCGTTCGTTCGACCCCGGCCTTGTCCAGCGCCCGCGCGACGGCCGGGTCGCACAGGGCTTCCAGTTCGGTTCGGCGGGTGGCGATCAGGCGCGTCTGCCGCGGGTCCAGCCCGTCAGAAAGCCCGGGATGGACCATGATCTCGACTGTCCCGGCCGGCAACCGCCGGCTCGCCTCGATCAGAAACGCCTCGTCAATTCGCCCGGTGTGAGCGACACCCCAGGTGCCTTCTGTGGCAAACCATTCCGGCGCCTGACGTTGCCGCCGCGCGCCCAGCCAAGTCAGCACCCTCGCCACGCGCTGCTGACGGCGCTCCGGCACCGGCCAACGCCCTGTCGGCAGGCGTTCGCCGTGCCGCCGGATGAAGGGAATATCATACCGCCGACAAAGGTCCGCGACGAGGCGGAAAATGCTGCCCCAGGCGTGCAGGTGTCGGTGGGTGTCGGCGTGCGTGGGCTTCAAGCCGTGGTCGAGACAGAAGGCGATCTGGGCGTCGAACTCGGCCTCGATGGCCGACAGCGTCGCGCGCGGGCGCAGGAGGCGCCGGCGGATGACCTGCCCGGCCGTCAGGTTCATCACCCCGTCGGGCCCGGCCAAGACCTCGCGGGCGCGAGCGGACAGGGCCGGGCCCTGGCAGGCGTTCAGGTGCACGCCGACGCCCAGGTCCGGCATGGCCGCCGCCTCCTCGGCCCCGGCCGCCGCCGCCGGCATGTTCGCCGCCAGCGTCGCCGACGTGACGATGCCCTCACGGTGTGCCCGGGCGATCCCGGCGTTGACACCGTCGGTCCAGCCGAGATCGTCGGCGTTGACGATCACGCGCCGCTCTGCCGGGGCGCCGTTCACGACGCCTCCCGCAGTTGGCCCGTCACGCCGGCAACCCACGCGGCGCCCACGCCGATCGCCCCCGGGATGACCAGGACCAGGATCGGGTTGGTCAGGTAGGCCGCCAGGATCATCTCGCGCTCGAAGCCGAAGAACGCGAACACGGCCACGGCGACGGTCTCGCGGACGCCGAAGCCCCCGGGCGTCGCCGGCAGAAGATTGTGCAACATCACCAGCGGCGACAGGGCGCAGGCCGTCAGCAGGTCCATCTGCCCGTAAGCCCGAAGGCAGAAGAACATCGTCAGGACGCTGAGAGACTCGCCCAGGAGGGAAATGGCGTAGAAGAGGCCGAACTGGCGCCCGGTGAGCCGGACCTCGGCCAATTCGCGCGCCTTGCCCGGCAGGAGGCGTGCCAGGGCGCCCCACAGCCGGCGCGGGCGATATCGCACGAGAAGCGGCACGCCGAGGGCCCCGGCCAGCAGCGGTGGGCAGGCCAGCAGCATCCACGCCGGCACGGGCGTCCCGGTCGCCCAGACCCCGCCGGCGAAAACCAGGTAGAACAGCCCCAGCAGACACAGGGTTAGGACGGCCGACAGGTCGAACATCCGCTCGATGACCACCCAACCGGCCAGACGCACCCGCGCGCCCGCGGCGACGAACATCGGCCGGACAACCTCCCCCCCACGCAACGGCGTGATCAGACCCACCCCCAGGCCGGCGAGCATCGACACCCACGCCGTCCGCCAAGTGACGCGCGCCGCCTCCAAGCCGGTCACCCACCGCCAACGCCCAACGCGGACCCACCAGTAGGCCGTCCCCACCCCCGCCGTCGCAAGCAGCGCCCAGCCGTTGACGCCGCGAATGCGCCGCGCGAACGCGTTCCAGTCCTGCCGGCCGAGCAGAATCGCCAGTATCGCCGCCGCCAGACACAGCGACAGGCCATACCACAACCACCTGCGCACGCGGGACCGCATGGGAAAAGGACACTACGCGAAATACCCCTCGCGGAAAAGGTCCAATCCCCTCGCGCCCGCCCCTGCCCGCGCGGCGCACCGGTCACTGCCAAGGCTGGCGCTTGCCCGGTTTTTTCCGCCGGCGCATTTCCTTGACGCGCTGCAAATGCTTCTGGGCGTTCTTGAAAATCACGTTGTTCTGGTCGGTCACGATGGTCAGGACATCGAAGAACCCGCTCTCGGCGCGCGCCCAGTTGTTGTCCTTCTCGAACAGGCAGGCGTTTCGATAGGTCGTGTGGACCAGTTCGATCACCTCGTTGAGCACCTGGCGATACATCGTGTGGTACCGGAACTCCAGGACCTCGCCCCCCGAGTGGGCTAGCGCCTCCTTGAACGCCACCAGGGCGGGGTACAGTTGGCGCTTCTCGAGGCGGGACCGATGAAAGAGGGCCTCGGCCCGTTCCAGGCGCGCCTCGGCGGCGACCGGGTTGACGGGCCGGTCCAGCCGTTCGCTGAGGGCGTCGGCGATCTCTTTCTTCTCGAGCATCCTCGCAATGGGTCTTTCCTTATCCGACCCGCCGCCGAACATGGCCAGGACGATCCCGATGACGGCGATGACGCCGAAGTAGACGCCCAGGCCGATCATGAGTTTCCTCCGTTTGGCCTGTCGCTCCAATTCGGCGCGTTCGTCCGCGCTCATCTCTGACGGGCGATGTTTGCCCGCGCGTCGATCGGCGGGCGCGGGGGCTTCCGGAGGCGCTTCGGCTTCGGCGGCGGTCTCCTTGGGGGCCGGTGCGGCGGGCTGGGCGACCGGCCGGCTCGGCGCCGCGATCTTGCCGAAGGCGTTCTTCCGCGCCCGATCCGGCCGACACGCGGCCTCCAGCGCCGCGTCCGGATCGTCCCCGGCGTTCACGAACAGGATCTCCGTCTCTTTCCCGACGCCGATCCGGTCGCCGGTGTCGAGGAACACCCGCTTGCCCGGCTTGTAGCGCCGGCCGTTGATCCAGGTGCCGCGCTTGGACAGGCCGATGACGCAAGGCCCCCCCTGCAGCCGTTCGTACCGCGCCTGCTCGCGGGAGGCGTAGTCTTCGCTGAGCAGGACGTCCGCGGCGCTGCCGCGTCCGAGGGTCGCCCCCGGCCGGCTCAGGATGACGCGCTGCCCCGCCTGGGGGCCGGCAATGAAGATCAGTTCCGGATGTTCGGCACTCATGTCAGGTCCCAGCCGCCTGCGACCGCCGGTGCGACGCCGCTCAGAACAACTCGCCCTTCAGCCCACGGATGATGACGGGCGCGAACACCGTCAGGACCACCGACACCAGGATCAACAGGCTGGGCACCAGGATACGCACGGACGCCGCGGCTGCAAGTTTCTCGGCCCGCACCGAGCGCTGGAGGCGCAGGAGATTGGCCTGCTCCTTCAGGACGTCCGCCAGCGGGGTGCCGAGGCCCTCGGCCTGGATGATCGCCCCCACGATCGCCCGCAGCGCCTCCAGCGGGATCCGGTCGGACATGTTCTTCAGGGCCTGCCGGCGGGTGGTGCCCAGGTCCACCTCGGCCAGGACGGTGTTCAGTTCCACGTTGAACGGGTGCTCGGGATCCTCGCGGACGACGGTGCGCACGGCCTCGGTGAACGTCGCCCCGGCCCCCATCGCCAAGGCGATCAGATCGAGCGTGTAGGGGATCCGCCGGGAGATGTCCCGCGTCCGCTTGGTGGCGCTGCCGTGCAAGTGGTAAAGCATCGCCGCCGTGCCCACCGCGAAGCCCCCCACCGGCATGACCAGACTCACCCCCCCGCCGAACATGATGTTGAGCACCTCGAACAGGATCGCCATGACCAAGCCCCAGAACATGGACACGGCCAGGTACTCGTCCGGCGTGTAGTAATTCGGGTTGCCCGAGGCCACCAGCATCTCGCGGATTTTGCTCTTCAGCCCGCGCAGGCCCAGCCCTCGGGACGTCAGCAGCAGCAGCCACATCAGCGGCTGAAGGGTGACGCTCTCGAAGACGGTCCGCCGGTCCTCGTGCCCGGTCGCCAGGGCGACCTCGCGCTCGGGGGTGATCTCCGCCCGCCCGCGCTGCGCGAAGACGCTCAGCACGAACAGGAACACGAACACGAAGATCGCCGCCGCCACGACGACCCGCAGCCACTGGATGGCCAGTATCGGAACGAATTCGACGCCCATCGCGATCATGTCAGATATCAATCGAAACGATCTTTCGAATCCACAGGAAGCCCACGACGTTGCAGGCCACGATGACCAGGAGGATCGCCTTGCCGACGTCCTCGGTGAACAGCATGCGGACCCCGTAGGGGTCGATGAAGTACAGAATGAGCATGATGACGGCGGGCATGGCGCCCATCCACCGCGCGGCGGTCCGCCCGGGCGCCGTCAGGGTCTCGATCTGCTTTTCGAGGCGGTGGATTTCGCGGATGCTGTCGGCGATGCGGTCGAGCGTCTCGCCCAGGTCTCCGCCCCGCTCGCGGTGGGTCAGCAAGGCCGAGAACAGCAGGCGGTAGTTGCTGGACCCGATCCGATCGGCGGCGTTGGACATGGCCTGTTCCAGCGACATGCCGTGCTCGTATTCCCGCAGGAGGTGCCCGAACTCCTCGCTGATCGGGCGGATGGCGTTCTCGGCCAGCAGGCCCATCGCCTGGATCAGGTTCAGGCCCGCCCGGACCCCGGAAGTCAGCGTCTGGATGCCGTCGACGAGTTGGTCTTCCAGGCGGTACAGCCGCCGGGCCTTGAGGGCCTTGAGGATCACCGACGGCAGCGTCGCCCCGAGGGCCGCCCCGAACAGCGCCATCAGCGGATGCTGGATCAGGGCGTAGGCGATCAGCGCCAGCAGGACGATCGCCCCCAGCCCCATGAGGGTCACGACGCGCGGGTTGACGTCCATCAGCAGCGACTGGCGCAACACGCGGTCGTAGTAGGCTTCCTGACGATCGACGAACTTCCGGAACGGCCCCCACCAGAAAAACACCGCCATCCCGACGGCGAGGAACAGGCCCGCGCCGACCACGATCCGAAGGACGGTGTCGGCATCCTGCCCCGCCGGCGCCGCGAGGATGGCCATCACTTCATCACCTCGAGGTCGAGATAGCCCTTGTCGATCAGTTCCTCGGCGAACTCGGGGATGTATCCCGTGTGGCGGAGGGTCAGTTCCGCCAGGGCCGTGCCGGCCGCCGTCTCCGGCGCGTCCTCCGCCGCGACGCCGACGCCCGCCGGGCGAAGGACGAACACGTCCTCCGTGATGATCTGCCCGCCATCCTGGTCGATGCCGAGGACCTCGGAGATGTACGTGACGCGCCGCTCGCCGTTCGGCAACCGGGCGATCTGCACCACCAGATGGATGGCGGCGACGATTTGCTCGCGAATCGCCCGGACGGGCATGTCCACCGCCGTCAGGACCATCGTCTCCAGCCGGAGCATCGTGTCGTTGGGGGTGTTCGCGTGGATCGTCGTCATCGACCCGTCGTGCCCGGTGTTCATCGCCTGAAGCATGTCCAGGGCCTCCGGGCCTCGGACCTCACCGACGATCAGCCGATCCGGCCTCATGCGCAGGGCGTTGCGGACCAGATCCCGGATCGTGTAGGCGCCCTTGCCCTCGATGTTCGGCGGGCGGGTCTCCAGCCGGACCAGGTGGTCCTGGGGCAACTGCAACTCGG
>Ga0272441_10016915_pt1 | contig 10024 bp, 10 predicted proteins | sample SSMProp6N_FD_193582 | JGI IMG/M metagenome (GOLD analysis project Ga0272441, IMG submission 193582) | Marine sediment archaeal communities from Little Sippewissett salt marsh, Falmouth, MA, United States - SSM-Prop-6N | ecosystem: Environmental > Aquatic > Marine > Wetlands > Sediment ...
GCGCCTCTTCATGGTGACGTTTTGATTTCGGTGATAGGCATACAAGTACAGCATACCCCAATAACGGATGATCAAGGAGTAGTCACCTCGCCATTACCTTTTGAAGCTGCATCAGTCGGCAGCATAAATGAAACAGGCGTCGTATGAAATAGGCAAGTTAGAGGAAACAGCACCGCATATAATATGGATGTTGAAATATGGCTTGGCGTTGTCGTTTCGCAAGCCAGCCCAAGCATCACTATAAATTTGGACAGTTTACCAGTCAATAGCGAAATAATGGCGTTAACCGTAGACATATGCGAATACAGCGGAATAGCTACAAATTCACCATTAGATAAAACCGCAGCCAACACGGGATTCGGCTCAACAGCAAACACAGGATTAACCGCCCCCACAACCCAACCGAACGAGCTATGGATAGGAGCCATACTCTTTCAAAGCTCAGGCCAGCAAACATCACCAACAAACGAGTTCCTCCTACTTGACGGCCAGCCAACAGCTACAGGCGGTCGAATAAGCACGGCCTTCCTAGAAAGGATAGTTAATGGATTTGGAACAGCAAACACAGAAACCACAATAAAATATGGTGACGAAACACTTTTCTGCGCTTGGGTGGGTTGCATAGCAACCTTTTCATCAACCCCAGTCGATACGCCCACTCAAACTCCAACAGTCAACGCCACTCCAACTCCAAACTCTACTCCAACCCCAAACGCTACGGCTACTCCAACCCCATTGCCAAATAATGGAACGGGCCAAATTCCCTTTTTCGTCAAGTCAAACAGCACAGTCACAGCACTGTTCTTCAACAGCACCAGCGGAGAATTGAGTTTCACCGTTAGCGGCGAGAAAGGAACATGGGGCTACGTGGAAGTCACCATAGAGAAGGGGCTTGTCTCAAACATACAGGACGTGAAGGTGTACCTTGACGGAACACAGCTTAACGTCGCCATCACAGAAGACGGTGACGCGTGGCTACTCCAGTTTACTTATACACATAGCACACATGAGGTAGTGGTTAGTTTAGCAGCGAACCAAGAACCTCAACTGTGGCAACCTGAAGCAATCGTAATTGTGGCTGTCATAGCATTAATTCTCTGCTCAGTGCTAGGCTTGCTGGTAATTTTCATGAAAAGAAAAAAGGCGTAGTTCTGCACATGTTAAATTTATAATTCGCCGTCAATACCTGTTGGTTTTGGAAAAGAAGGACAAGAAGGTTGAAAACGCCAGTAACAGTGCCAACGGAAGACCTTAAGGTGAAGCCGTACGCGTCAGCTCTCTGCTACCCCAGAGCAAGCGAGCCTGAACTGGAAAGTCGCCTTGAAGAACTACGGGAACACGGCGTCAAAGCAGTGGAGTTCGCGGGGGACGCAAACGCTTTTAACGTGCCTGTGCTGGGCAAAGGCTTCGTAGGCATCGTCGTAATCGCCCATTTGGGCGGAGAAAGGGCGGCGTTAAAAATTCGCAGGGTAGACGCTGACCGAGTTGGACTGGAGCATGAAGCAGAGATGCTTGCCAAAGCCAATGGCGTGGAGGTTGGGCCGCGACTTATTGGCGTGAGTAGGAACTTTCTTTTGATGCAGCTTGTTGACGGCTGTTTGTTGCCGAGGTGGCTTGACGCGCACAAGGATACGGAGCATGTGCGTGGTGTTTTGGGTGAAGTGTTGGAGCAGTGTTGGCTGCTGGACAGCATCGGCTTAGACCATGGGGAACTCAGCAAGGCTCCCAAACACATAATCATAGATAAACAGCACAAGCCCTTCATTGTTGATTTTGAAACCGCCAGCGTCGACAGAAAACCCGCGAACGTCACGTCTGCGTGCCAGTTTCTCTTCACAAGCTATGGCGCAGTGGCGAAATCAGTGGCTGAAATGCTAGGTGAAATAAACCGTGCAGAAGTTATTGACGCGTTGAGACGTTACAAAAATGAGAGAAAACGTGAGAATTTTGATGGTGTGCTGCGGGTTTGTCTTGCTTAGCTTATGTAGTTTATCGGTGAGTTAGTGCTTTTCTGTTCTGGTTTTTGGATGTTTAGTTCTCTGGTTAGTTGGTAGAGGTTCAGCCAGGTTTCTATTTTGCTCTGGCGCTCAATTTTTTTCTCTTCATAAAGTAATGGGATTGTATTCACGAATAACCAGCTGTAGATTTTATCTTTTTCCGCCAAATCCTTCTCCCGAAGGTAGAGTCATGTTGTTTTACTTATTATCTCCTATGGAAGAAAATACTAGATGAAGCTTCTATACCTTTACAGTTGATTGTCTACTTGCTTAAGCTAGCACTTCGGGTAGTTTGCCTTGTTCACGGGCTTCTTTCAGCTCCAGCGCTATGCGTCTTCCCATGTACATGTCAGCGCCGTACCGCAAGTAAGCGTAAGGAGAAGTTCCGATGCCAACGTTGGTTCCCGCCACGATGCGCGCTGAAATCTCAAACGTGTAAATCTTCAAGTCATCCGTTATCACAGTCTCCAAACAGAACGGACCAATAATGCCCGGCGGCGCAAGTTCCACAGCTTTTTTGTGGACGCTTTCACCCATCCGGATAAGCTCAGGAAGCAGCGATTCACGGAGCACTATGGGAAAATTGCCCACGATAGTGTAAGTTGGGTTCACGTCTATCTCAAGCTGCTCGCGGGCAGGGATTTTGCCTATAGCATCCACGGCGGACTCGTAGCGCCTGTCCACCGCCAAAAACTCCACGTCATCCTTGATTATACTGCTGAAGTAGCTTGGGTAAACGTTCACGCCCAAAGCGTACTCCTGCAAGTGAACCTTGTCCACGTCTTCCTCCCGGAGCAAACCGCGGTCCACCATCTCCTGGGACTTCTTGCGGAAAGACGACGGCGAATTAGCAAGGAAGTAGCCTCTGCCGCCTTTCGCACCGGGCAGTTTGGCAATTACTAAACGGTCGATTTCATCTGGCTTTTTGAAGGTCGCAGGCAAAAGAAGCCCAGCTTTTCGCAGCCAGTCTGCTTGTTCTTCGCGGTTAGCTTCCCAGTGAAGCAACTGGCGGTTTCCGAACATTGGCACGTGGAGGTTACTGGTTAACTGTTCGGTGCTGAGGTAAGCTGTGAACGAGCCGTGGGGAATCAAAATGACGTTTAAGCTTCGCAGTTTCTCCTGAAGATGTTCGCTTAGCAGCTCCGTGAAGTCTTTAACTATGATTATCTCGTCTGCCAAAGGGAACTTCTTGTAGAGCATAGCGTTTTTTTCGGTGGATATGCATACTGTGCGGAATCCTTCTTCCTTGGCGCCTTTGAAAATGTTCAAGGCGGAATGTGAGCCTAACGTGCCTATGGCAAGCTTGTCTAAATCGTATTTTTCCAGCATTTCGCCGCTGTCTTTGCTTGTTATCACGTTACCACTTCCGCAAGCCGCCCCTCTTTAACAGCGCACTTTATCTCCATCGCTACGCGTCTGCCTGGACCCACTTCAAAGCCGTACTTGTACTTCATGTAAGGCGACGTTGCCTCAACACACGGGCAGCCGGGAACGCGGGGGCTCACGTCGAAAACGTAGAACTTTAAGTCTTTAGTCACGGCGCCTTGAAGAGCAAAAAGCCCTATAATGCCAGGCGGATACTCTTTTTTGCAGGTTTCCACGAACTGTTCTGCAGCCGTGAACATTTTCTCTATTTGGCTTTCGCGCATGGTTGCGCCCATGTGGCCAATCTCAATGTTCTGTGTGGGTATCCTCAGTTCAAGCTGTTCAGGGGCTGGCAGGTCTAGCACGCCGTCAAGATCGGTCTGTATTCTGCGGTCAAAGCCTAGAAGGTCTATGTTGTCGGTTAGGGGTGACCAGAAAAGGTTGGCGTTGAACTTAGCGCCAATAACGTATTCTTCTATTATGGAGTCTGCCAGTGCTTCTTCGGTGATTATGCCCTGTTGTATGCGTTCTTTGGCGGTTTTTTCGAATTCTTCTGGGGACGAAGCGTAGAAAAAGGCGCGTTCTATGGCGCGTGTTTTCTCGGGCACCTTAGCGATTACCAAGCGGTCGATTTCGCTGGGTGACTTGAAAATTTTGGGCGTGTATATACCTGATTTCTGGAGCAGGTATTGCTGGTTTCGGGGCGTGTTGCGCTCTTCGGTTCTGAGCATGTACCTGTTACCGATAAGGGGCACGACGAATTTTTCTTCGATGTTCTCGTAGCCCGCGTACACTGAGAAGGAACGGTTAGGCACAAAAACCGTGTTTAGGGCACTAAGTTTTTTTACGTTGCTTGGGCTGGTCATGTCCGCGAACTTGTCCAAGAGCAAAGTGTAATCGAAAAGGGTAGGGTAGTACTTGGTGTATGTTTTGTCTCTGCCTTTCTGGCAGACAACAACTGTTTCGAAGCCTTCCTGCTTGGCGCCTGAAGCGATTTCCAGCGCCGAGTGTGAACCTAAAACGCCTACGCGGATTTTTTTTGTGTCGTACCCGTTTACTACTTCCTTTATTTTGGTCTCCATCATTTCTTTTCACCCATTTCCCTGTACTTCTTAATTACTTCCGCAAGTCGCGGTACGTCAAATAATTTTCGGTCAGTTAACTCGTTGGCGGCTGCCATGTACATTCCACTGATAATATTTTTCAGGTTTGCATCAAGTTTTGGAGGCTGCGACTTGCAAAGTGATTTCCAGTCTTGGACGCCTTGGGTTTCAGCGGTTTTCTTGGCTTCTTCCACGTCGTTGTACCAGCTTGTTTTCTTGTAGAATTGGCGGGCGACTTCTTTGCTCACGTGCACGCCGCCGTAAGTGAATCTGCACTCATCCAGCGTCCCGACAACGTCGACAACCATAAGACGGCGTTCATTGTTGAAAGCCAACTCGATTTTTCCATCTGCGTTCTCTAGTCCAGCGTGGGCGGCGATGCGGCTTATTGCGTCGTTAACTTTTGATAGAACCGCTTTTACCGCAGTTACTTCCTGCGTTGTCAGCCCTGCGATTTTTTGGGCTTCTTCCCATGTGACGTATCGGTCGGTCTCTTCGAGTTTGGTGCTGACGTCAAATATGGGTTTTGCGAAGCGTTCTCCCGGACGCGGGTGGTGGTCTAGCCCCAAATCTTTTATTGTCATTTTTCCCTGCTCGAGCCGCTTGAATACGGAGGAGCCTTCAGGCAACCCGTTTCGGTATATTACTTCAAGGGGGATAAGGCAGTTTTTCAGGTTCGGCGTGTAACGGCTGTAATCGTACACGACTTTCCCTTTAGCATCGCGCGTTTCTGGCTTGTAGACGTTGACTAGGTTAACTTCCATGGTGCTGGTGGGCGCTTCCAGTTCTTCGAAGGTGACGACTTCACCGTTTTTGTCAACTAAGCCTCTATAGTGGGTTTCCACGCCCTTGGTTTCTAGCCATTCGAAACAGTAGGCACCCATTAAGCAGAGGGCTTCACCTTTACCGTCTATGTGGTCAGGCATTTCGCCCCAGTCAAAAACCGAGTATCTGTCTGAAAAGTTGAATCTGCCTACGCCCATCTTGTCTGCGGTGGGCTTTTCTATTACTTTTAGGTCTTTTACGCTGCCCATTGTTTTGCACTTCACTTTTATCGTTTTTTTTTGTCTTGTCAAGGTATTCTCTTTTGGCTTATATCGCTTTTTTTCAGCCTAAGCATCGTCTCATCTTGGCTGCTTCAACAAGAGCTTTTTTGGCTTCGGTGTCTTCGCGTTCCATGTAGGCGAGTAGGAAGTTGTTGGCGAAGTTCTCGTGGCGTTTTTGGGTTGGAGTTCGCGGTCCAAGTTTGATGTCGAGTTTTTCTTCAGCCGTTTGCAGATCACCCAGAATTCTGGTGAGAGCAGTTTTGATTTTTTCACGGCTTGTGCCCGCCCTCTCTGCGGCTTGCTGGTGCATTTCCATGAGCATGTTCACGTTTTGCCATGACAGGAAGCCGCCGACTGCGTTGAGGTCGTGCTTGACGTTGACGTAGTGCTTCAGGACGAGGTTCAGTTCAGCTTCGTTCAAGTCGTCTAGAGCACTGCAGCCTATGAATTCTGGTGGTACTCCAATGGCGTAGAGGGCTGCCGCGAAGGTTATTGCCCGCGGAAGGTTAACGCCTGCCACGTTTCTGCTGTACCCGAATAAGCCTATGTGGAGTTTTCTGGCTCGCCTCGGTGGAACGTACGCTGCCACGCTGTTTACTATCGGAGCCAATGGCTCAATTACGCTTTCGTATTGCTGTTTGCACTTCTGAAGCACATTTAGAAGCATCGCTTCTTCTTGAGGCGGTATAATTGTTGGGTCCCCGTTGGGCAGTTTTTTGTTGAGGATTCTCACGCATTCTTTAACCTGTTCGAGTGGGTAATCGTATCTTAAGGCGGATTGGATTGTGGCTGTGGCTAATCCCTTGTATTCTTGCAGGAAGGGTTCCACGTTGTCAGGTGCTAAGTGGCCTCTGAACGGTTTTGACCCTACGCCCAGTATGGGATGCACCGATACGTCTTGTTCTTTCTCGATTTTTTTCAGTTTTGACAGCGCCATTTTGGAGAGCAAAACCGCGGATAAGAGCCCGTAGTTGAGGGCGGGGTCGGATCTTGCGATGAAAACTCGTAGGTGTATAGGTTTTACGGCTTTGATGTAGGGCGTGACTATTTTGTCGATGGACCAGAGGCTGTTAAAGTCTTCAACCAGCGGGATAACTCGTATGCTTTTTGGTTTGAAGGCGCCTACCCAGTCTTTGACTTTTGTGGACTCGTCTAGCATGAGTTCTGAGTCGCCGATTATGGCTTTCTTGTAGTAGTTGAAGAGCAGGGTGAGTTCTTTGCTGTCTGTTGTGAAGGGCAGGATTACCTCGAATATAGGCGCTACTTCTTTCTTGTAGAAAGTTGAGGCTACGTCGTAGGCTACGGGTATGTTCTGAAGCGTTTCGATGACAACTTTACGCTCTACAAGTTCAACGCTTGGATTAGGAATCCTGTAGGTGAGGAAAACGTCTTCACCTAACGTGCGGGTGAGGAAGTACGCCCAGTACTTGTTCAGCAGTTTCCTTACAACACGCGTGTCAACGTCTTTTCCTTCAGAGTCCCACATCACCTCTTGGCAGCCGAGAGTTTCGTAGGCAAAGTGAGCCTCAAAAATTTCCGCGTTACCATCAATGACTTCACCAGAACTCCATTCTGGAACGTTTATGTTATCAGGGTGCTGCGTAGACATTGTACGCGGTATTCTCGTTTCTTCCTCAGTTTCACGTTTCATAAACTACCCTTCTGAACGGTACTTCGCAAGAACCTTATGCAAGTGTGCTGGCTAATTCAGTTTTTTCACGGAGCCGTCAGCTTTTTCAAGCTCTTTTTTCTTTGCGGATTGGTGGCCTTTCACGCGTTTCTCCATCGCCTTGTCTTCTAACGCGAGAATTTTTGCTGTAGCAATAGCCGCGCCTTCAGGTTCAATAGTAACGGTGGAGCCTATTCCGCTTGGCACTCTGAGCGACGAGTAAATGTCTGCGCCGCCGTATTTTTCCGAGTAAGGCGGGCACGCGATAACGGGCTTCGATGTGTTGGCGTCGACGAAAGCGCTTAAGGCGTTAGACCTACCAGCAACTGTTATGTAAACGATTTTTTCTTTTTCGAATTCTTTCAGGATTGTGAGTACTTGTTCGGGAGTTTTATGCGCGGAAGCAACGCGGAAAGCGTATTCTACTCCTAGAAGCTTCAGGTATTTTGCTATTCCACGACAGAATTCTAAATCTCTCTCTGACCCCATGAGTACTATGGCTTTTCCGTTCACTCTTTCACACCGCAATCTGCTAACTCTTAACTTACTAATTAATTTTTAACAACCCACAAAGAAATACTTGACTGCATGGCACTAAGGTTGACGCTGAAACCAACTTTTGGCATAAAGTTTTGACTATAGAAAAAAGAAGGAGGTTAGGAAGTTACGTTTGCCATGGGTTTTGCGGTGATTCTTCTTTTGAGCAAAAATGCAGAGGCTGCTGTGGCAACTAAGAGGATGATGAACATCAAACCTGGAAATTCAGGTATCGCATTTGAATTGATAAATATGGTTCTGTCTGCTAGAGGTCCGTCTGCGTGGTTTACGCTGCCGCCGCTGGATCCGTAGAGGTTCGAATTCCACATGATGATTAGCGCGTAAGTGCTGCCTTCAGTCCACACCACGTCTTTTCCATCAGAATCTCCACTACTAAGCGGTTTCTTCAACTCCACGGTGACGAGGTTTGAGGAATCTATAGTCATAGCTCCTGTTCCATCTTGCGAAGTATCTACAGAAATTTCTGTGAACCCGTTGAAGAAGATGTCTCGGTAACCGTTTGCGGTGTAACTGTCGTGCCCGAAAAGAGCGCCATCCGTGTCCTCACCCATGCAGGTAGTTCCGCCAAACAGAAACGACACCCATGGGTTATCGGAGTCTGCTGTGAACCTAACCGCTATGTACAGGTAGGTTCCATCATGTTTCGTCCAGATTTCAGCTGTTCCCTGCGGGCTAATGCCAACACCTGTGTAGTTGCCTGCGTCATCCCACTCGCTTCCAATGGCACCGTCAATTTCGTTATTGCTTATTGGGTTGCCTGAAAAGGCGTCAAAGTCGTGCTGAGCCGAAACAGGTGTCATTGTTGCGCATGCAGTTATCAAAAATCCCAGCATCACTATTAAGAACAAGTTCAGCTTTTTCATGCTTTGGTACTCTCCGAAACGATTCGGCTTGAGTGATTAATAATTCCCGTTTCAGGGTATTTATGTTTAGTGCAGGACTGTTTTCTGCGCCACAGCAGAACTAGCTGAAGATTTTTGGAACAGGCAGAATGTTTTCTTCAATGATTATAGCGGATGATATTTCCTCTATTCCGACTATGCATCGTAAATCTTCAACGAAGTTAGACTGCTCCTTGAGACTTTCAAATCTAGCTTTTATAATTAAGTCGAAATCAGCTGCCTGAACCTCGATTATCTCCTCGATTTCTTTGAAACGACTTAAAGACTCCACAATATCCTTCTTGGGGATGTGCCCTTTTCCCGGAACCACTTCAGCCAAGTTCACCATCAACAATGTTCCTATAGGCCAAGGTGTTTTTTCAAAGTTGATTAAAGCCTTGTAGCCTCCGATTACGCCCTCGTGTTCTAACTTCTTAACGCGCCTATGCACGGTAGATAGGGGTATCTTGAGCATTTTTGAGAGAGTTCTGCTGGGCAATCCTGCTTTTCTGCTTAAAATCCTGAGTATGGCTTCGTTTTTCTTATCCATCGCGTTCCCAGTTATGAGAAATATTCTCAATTTAATAAACATTTGTGAGAATGTATTCCAGAAAAATGGGACAATGTTTATGTATCATTGCGAGTATTTTCTCATAAGAGAAACGCTCTGATTAGTGAAAAACGGAGACCAAGAGGAAACAGGTGGAAACTACTCGGAAAAATAAACAGTTTAGTATTCGCTCTTATACTGATACAATTAGTATACTTGGACAAACGTTTACTTTTTCCATTTTCAACAAATTATTTCTCTCTGGTAAAGTTGATACAGTGAAGTGCGTTTCTGTTCAGCCTCATTGGGCTCTGAGCGGGTTCAATGAAAACTTTATGGAGTTCATAAGGTTTATAGCTGAACGAGGGAATTGAAATGAAAAAATTAGAATGGAGGTGAAATGTTAGATGAATGAATACAAACCTAGACCGCAAATAGATAAGACTCTCATGCGGATAATTGTAATAATTGCCGTGGCTATTGCGATAATCGCTCTCATTGTTTTTTCAATGATTTACCAGGTAGGCGTTGGACAAGCTGGAATGGTAGTTGATCCTCTTACTGGATCAATAGGCGATCCGGTATTAGGTCCGACCTTTGGACTAAAAGCACCTTGGACTACGCTAACGACAGTTGAATACGCTAGGGAAACTCTCGGAATGTGGGGCGACTCAACTGATGAACTCGCAGATTATCCTTCAATCGACTGTTTTTCACAAGATCAACTGGAAATGCAAGTGGATATAATGATTCGTTGGTCTGTTGATCCTGCCAAGTTGGTAGATCTTTATCGAAGTTTTCCGTCGTTAAATTGGGAAGGTAAAGCGGTAGCATCTTTAGTTAGGGAACATGTTC
>Ga0272441_10016916_pt1 | contig 10024 bp, 5 predicted proteins | sample SSMProp6N_FD_193582 | JGI IMG/M metagenome (GOLD analysis project Ga0272441, IMG submission 193582) | Marine sediment archaeal communities from Little Sippewissett salt marsh, Falmouth, MA, United States - SSM-Prop-6N | ecosystem: Environmental > Aquatic > Marine > Wetlands > Sediment ...
CTTAAGCGTATTCTCCTCATTCCCCCGGACGCAACCCGTATCCATTCCGATGCCGGTCTGTTGACCCGGTTATTATATCAGCACTTTCACCGGCATACCTCTGTAGAAATTATTCCCGCCCTGGGAACTCACGCGCCTATGAGCAGAGCAGAGCTTACAAGGATGTTCGGTCCGGAAATACCGGCTGATGCATTCCTTGTCCATAACTGGAAGGAATCTGTTTCGGACGTGGGAACTGTACCATCAGAAAAGATTTCGGAACTGTCTGCTGGACGTTTCACCCTCCCTGTGGATGTTTCAGTCAACAGGAAGCTGTTTTCCGGATACGATGCGGTAATTTCCGTTGGCCAGGTTGTTCCCCATGAAGTAATCGGAATGGCAAATTATACAAAAAATATCTGTATCGGTCTCGGCGGTCCGGACATAATCAATAAGTCACATTTTTTCGGGGCTGTCTGCGGGATGGAGTCGATTATGGGCAGGGCTGATACGCCTGTGCGGCGGTTAATCAATGATTGTTTTACCGAGTTTCTCGGAGAGCTTCCGGTTTTTTTTCTCATGACGGTAATGGAGGGCACCGGAGCAGGATCTGAAATGCGGGGGATTTTTTTAAGCGATCAGGGGAATGAAGGCTTTCAGGCAGCTGCGGACCTCAGTAGAGAAATCAATATATGCTGTTTGAAGAAGCCCCTGGAAAAAGCTGTTGTGTATCTCGACCCTGCCCAATACACGTCCACCTGGCTGGGAAACAAGGCTATATACCGGCTGAGAATGGCTATTAAAAACGAAGGGGAGTTAATCGTGCTGGGACCCGGTATAAAAAGGTTTGGTGAAAATGATGAGCAGGACAGGCTCATACGGAAATACGGATATAAAGGCACTCCCCATGTCCTTTCCATGGTGGAAAAAAACCGGGATCTTCAAGGGTGTCTTTCCGCGGCAGCCCATTTAATACACGGCTCTTCAGAAGACAGGTTCCGTATAACCTACTGTCCGGGTCCTGGAATGGCAAAGGAAGACATTGAAAAAGCGGGATTCGCATACATGCCGTATGAAGAAGCTGTAAAGAAATATAATCCCAGTGAAATGGAAACCGGATGGAATGAATTAAAAAACGGAGAAACAGTCTATTTTGTCTCAAACCCCGGTGCCGGTTTGTGGGCACTGAGGAATCATTTTTAATCATAAATAAAAACCCCCCGGCGAACCGGGGGGCTGTATTCTTTATTAGAAATCTCTATCTGCCAGATATTTATAGGTTTTATACTGCCTGTCAACATCTTTGCGGATCTGGTTCAGGAAAATTTCCGCCTGTTCCGGCCTGCTCTGGCGGAGGGATCGGAACCGGATTTCATTATACATATAATCAGCAACATCAGTACTGGGTTCTTTTGAATCGAGAATCAGAGGATTCTTTCCTTCATGTGCAAGAAGGGGATTAAATCTGTACAGAGGCCACATCCCGGAGGTAACGGCAGCTTTCTGCTGGTTCATACCGGTAGTCATATTGATTCCGTGGGCAATACAGTGACTGTAGGCAATAATCAGCGAAGGCCCGTCATAAGCCTCAGCTTCGAGGAAAGCTTTGATTGTCTGGATTCTATTGTATCCCATGGCAATCTTGGCAACATACACATAGCCGTAACTCATGGCCATCATACCGAGGTCTTTTTTATTCAGGGCTTTACCCCCGGCGGCAAATTTGGCAATTGCTCCTGTGGGTGTAGCTTTGGACATCTGTCCGCCGGTATTTGAATAAACTTCAGTGTCCAGCACCAGAGCGTTCACGTTTCTCCCTGAAGCGAGAACATGGTCAAGGCCGCCGTATCCGATGTCGTAGGCCCAGCCGTCTCCTCCGAGAATCCAGACTGAACGTTTAATCAGGTAATCAGCAACGCTGAGAAGCTCTTCGGTTGTTTCATTTTTATTTGCAGAACACTGTTTTTTCAATTCAGCAACCCACACCCGCTGCTGTTCAATTTCCGCCTGCTCGTTTTGCGGATTATTCAGGATATTCTGAATAAGTTCTCCGTCAATTCCTGAAGAGGAATCCCCGGAAAGTTTCTGGAGAAGTTCCTGGCCGTATCCTGTCTGTTTGTCAGCGGTAAGCCGGAATCCGAGGCCGAATTCAGCGGCATCTTCAAAAAGGGAATTGGACCAGGAAGGGCCTCTGCCGTCTTCCCGTTTTGTATAGGGCGTTGTCGGGAGGTTCCCTCCGTAGATAGAGGAACACCCTGTCGCGTTTCCTATTACAGCCCGGTCCCCGAATAGCTGAGAGAGAAGCTTCACATACGGCGTTTCACCGCAGCCCGCGCAGGCGCCGCTGAACTCGAAGAGAGGCTGAATCAGCTGAGTTCCTTTCGTCGTTTTTCTGTTGATCAGAGAGGGATCAGTATTGGGAACTGAGAGGAAATAATTCCAGTTTTCCACTTCCTGTTCCCGAAGTTCATGCTGTATATGGAGGTTGATTGCCTTTTTATCGGTTTTTTCTCCGTTTATTTTTTCATGAGCCGGACAGATATTCACACATGCTCCGCAGCCGGTACAGTCTTCAGGAGCAACCTGCACGGTCATTTTCATTCCCGCGAATTCCTTTCCTTTTGCATCAGCGCTCTTAAAGGCTGCCGGTGCTTTTTCAAGGTATTTGGGGTCGTAGGCTTTTAATCTGATGGCAGCATGGGGACAAACCGCGGAACAGTCGCCGCACTGAATACAGATATCAGGTTCCCACACAGGGATAAATTCAGCGATGTTCCTTTTTTCATACTGGGTGGTACCTGTAGGGTAGGTGCCGTCTTCCGGAAGTCTTGCGGTGGTGATTTTTGCGCCTCTTCCTGCAATGATTTCTCCGGTAACCTCCTGAACAAATTGAGGTGCAGAAGGCGGAACCGGGTCGATCATCTGCTTATTTCCGGAGGTTTCTTTCGGATAGTCAACTTCCACTATCTTATCCGTTGCTGAGTCAATGGCATCTATGTTCCTGTCAACCACATCCTGGCCTTTCTTGCCGTAGGTCTTTTTAACTGCATCTTTGATAAGATTAAGGGCTTCGTCTTTCGGAAGGATTCCTGAAATCAGGAAGAAAGCGGTCTGCATAACAATATTAATTCTGCTTCCGAGACCGACGTCCTGGGCGATTTTATATGCATCGATAATATAAAATTTTAATTTTTTATCGATAATTTGTTTCTGAACAAAAACCGGAAGTTCATTCCATATTTCGTCTTTCCCAAAGTGGCTGTTCAAAAGGAATGTCCCGCCGTCTTCGGCATACTTCAGCATATCGTACTTTTCCATAAAGCTGAAATTATGACACGCTACAAACTGTGCTTTATGGATCAGATAACTGCTCTTAATCTTTGATTTTCCAAAGCGGAGGTGGGAAGTTGTTATAGCGCCGGCTTTCTTGGAGTCATAAACAAAATATCCCTGGGCGTAATTATCTGTCGCAGTACCTATTATCTTGATTGAGTTTTTATTTGCCCCTACCGTTCCGTCTGACCCGAGACCAAAAAATACAGCTCTGTGAACATCTTCTGATTCGGTGGAAAAGTCTTCATCAAAAGGCAGGCTGGTATCTGTCTTGTCGTCGTAAATACCTACGGTAAAATGATTTTTCGGTTTTTCTTTATCGAGATTGTCGAATACTCCTTTGACCATTGCAGGGGTAAATTCGTTGGACCCGAGGCCGTATCTTCCGCCTACAATCTTAGGGTAGGTTGAAAACTTTTCATTGCCATCGGACATGACTTCTCCGAATGCGGTTCTTACATCTTCATAGAGGGGTTCGCCTAGAGCCCCGGGTTCTTTGGTTCTGTCCAGGACTGCAATCTTTTTTACAGCAGCCGGGAGTGCGTCAATCATGTGTTCAGCGCTGAAGGGGCGGTAAAGACGGACTTTCAGCATTCCAACTTTTTCACCTTTGGCAACAAGGTAATTAATGAGTTCTTCCGCAGTATCTGCGCCGGACCCCATGAGGATAATTACTTTTTCCGCGTCAGGGGCCCCGATATAATCAAAAAGGCGGTATTCCCTTCCTGTTAGTTTTCCAAATTTCCGCATTGCCTTTTCAACAATTGCCGGAGCAGCAGTATAATATTTGTTTACTGTCTCCCTGGCCGCAAAGAAAACGTCGGGATTCTGGCTTGTTCCCTTAATTGTGGGATTTTCAGGATTAAGGGCTCTGTTTCTGTGCTCCCGGACAGAATTAAAAGGAATCATCTCTTTCATTACATCATAAGAAAGCTCTTCAACCTTTTTAATTTCATGGGAAATCCGGAAACCGTCAAAAAAGTGGAGAAAAGGAACCCGGGATTCCAGAGTAGCCGCCTGGGCAATCAGTGCAAAATCCATCACTTCCTGGACGGAGTTTGATGCAAGGAGAGCAAAACCCGTAGACCGGGCAGCCATAACATCAGAATGATCTCCGAAAATAGAGAGAGCCTGGCAGGCAACTGCCCTTGCTGAGATATGAAATACAGTAGGTGTCAGTTCTCCTGCAATTTTAAACATATTGGGAATCATCAGAAGAAGTCCCTGGGAAGCTGTGAATGTTGTGGTTAAAGCACCTGTTGTGAGTGCTCCGTGTACAGCGCCCGAGGCGCCGGCTTCAGACTGCATCTCAATAACATGAGGAATAGTTCCCCAGATATTTTTTCTGCCCTGGGCAGAATAAAGATCTGATAATTCGCCCATGGGGGACGACGGAGTAATCGGATAAATCGCTATTACTTCATTCGTCGCATGGGCAACATACGCTGCGGCTGTATTTCCGTCAATGGTTACCATCTTTTTATCTGACATATGATTATCCTTGAGTTTTAATATATTTGTCAAACGAAACTATACAGTGAATTTTATCGAGATTCAAGGCTGGGATTAATACTTAATCCATCGCAGTATTTCACGGAAAGAAACCCGTTTTCCTGTCATCAGGATACCGACCCGAAAAATTTTTGCAGCAGCATAAATCATACCGATAATGGTTGCTATAAGAATGGCCATACTTATGAGTATCTCCCATGCAGGAGGTTTATTTATCAGAATTCGAATAAACATCACAAGAGGAGAGGTCATAGGGAAGTAGGAAAGAGCGATAACAAAGGGAGCATCCGGGTTCATGACAATCGGGGAAATCATTACAATGGGAAGAACAAGAAAAATGATGAGAGGCCATCCGAGCTGGCCGAGATGCTGATCATCTTCAGCTCCCGCTCCCAGGGCTCCGTAAGCTGATGAATAGAGAAGGAAAGCAAGGATGAAAAATATAATCAAAAAACCCAGAAATTCCGGCTCCAGGTTGATTGAAGATTGGATGGACAGTACCGGATCGAGAAATTTAATCAGCAAAAGGGCAACGCTGACCCATATTCCGTATTGAAGAAGACCGGCGGCTCCCCGGCCTATTATTTTCCCGAAAAGAATATCCAGGGGCCGGACGGATGAGAGCATGATTTCCACGGTTTTTGAGCTTTTTTCAAGGACAACAGACCTGCCGATCATCTGGCCGTACAGGAGGGTCGTCATATAAAGGAGCATTACAAAGGCCAGGGCTGTAAGCAGTACTGACAGGAAATCCTGCTGACGGGTCTCCCCTGTGGTACTGATTCTTTTTGATACCAGTTCAGGATTTCTGCTTAAGTGTGCTATTTCCTGTGAGTCCAATCCTCTTTCCGCTAGTCTCTGGGATACAATTACTTTTGAAAGGATTCCTTTTACTATTTCATAAAGTGCAATATCGGTCCCGGATTTTGTATAGAATTCAATTCTGTTGCTTTCTAAATAATCTTCCGGAACTATGAGAAAACCTATATTCTTTCCGTCAAGAACTTTATTCATTTGTTCTTCAACAGTCCCTTCCGGATCAATTTCTATCCCTGATTCGGTGAAAACTGCAGACAGGACATATGTTAGGGAACTCTCCTCAGTAACAATTCCAATAACACTGCCTTCTTTTATTAGAGTAGTATTTCTTGTAATAAGAGTGGGCAGGACTGAAACTGCAAAGATAAGTAAGGGCCCGAGGATCGTCATCACCAGGTATAACCGGTTCATTGCTGTTAGTTTAAATTCGTGTTTGATTATTTCAAAAAGCTTATTCATTACCGGCCTCCTCCTTTACAAGAGAAACAAAAATCTTATGCAGAGTAGGGGAGACTATTTCATATTTACGTATGCGGAGTTTTGCAGCCAGAAGGCGGAGGAATTCTTCCTGTGACGCTTCTTCTATTAACTGGATTTCGAGCCACCGGGGGTACCGGATAAAATTATCTACCTGGGGAAGGCGGTTGAGAAATTCTGTGTCCCCGTCGCACTCTACAATAATTGACCGCGATCCGTATGTATTTTTTATATCTTGTAATGAACCGGAAACAATTTCGCTTCCCTTATTCATAAGAAAAATATCCGAGCATATTTTTTCCGCATTTTCCATGATATGGGTGGAAAAAAGGATTGTTTTCCCCTCTTTACCCAGATCAATTATTGATTCAGTAATTATATCCGCACTGACCGGATCAATCCCGGAAAAGGGCTCATCAAAAAAAAGGAGGTCCGGGTCATGAGCTACTGCAGCGATGAACTGGATTTTCTGGGTCATGCCTTTGGAAAGTTCCTCGATTTTCCGTTCTTTCCAGGCAAGGAGATCGAATTTTTTCAGCCAGAAATCTATTTTTTCCTGGCTCCATGCTCTGTTTTTCCCTTTTAAAGCGCAGAAATAAAGGAGCAGATCATTGACCTTTACTTTTTTATAAAGTCCCCGTTCTTCAGGCAGATATCCGATCCGCTCTTTGTCCTTTTCCCCGATGGTTTCCCCTGAAAAATATATATTCCCGGAATCAGGTGCAAGGATATTCATAATCATCCGGATTGTTGTGGATTTTCCGGCTCCGTTAGGACCAATAAGACCGAAAATATTCCCGGGCCGGGCTGCAAAGGAAATCCCGTCTACAGCCTTAACAGATCCGAAATGTTTCCTTACGTTCTGCAGTTCTATCATTTTTCTCTCTACTCCTTTTTATACTACCGGTATCGAGAGTCATTTATTCATATAAAAGCCGCAGATTTTCCAGCCGAGCAAAATGTGTAATGATATTTCTTTCTATATCCGTTTCTTTTTGATGGGCTATTATTAATTCCTGATTAAATGAATCAAAAATTCTTTCCAATTCATTCGCAAAAGCAGAGAGTCCGAAAACAGCATTTACTCTCTCTGCAAAATCGGTTCCTCCGGATTCAATTAATCCCTCTATTTTCCTGAGGACTTCCCTGTTTCCCGAAGAAATCTCCTTCCTGAAACCTGAATCCTCTATTTTCCGTAAAATAGATACCTGCTGAGGAACCGATAGATAGGAAAAATCAATACTGTCCTTTCCCAAAATCTCCTCCAGTTCAATAGACAAAGGCTTCAGAATCTCCGGGGGAAGGTGCATGGTCAGTTTTTTAAATTTTTCTTTATATTGTTTTCTTAATTCCTTTTTTTCCTGACGGTCTGCCGGCACATTCACTCCAGGGTAAAAGAAATGAGGGTGGCCGGCAAAAATGCCGGTAATGCCTTCAAGTATGGGAAGACTTCTGGCAATTAGAGGTTTCCGCCACTGCAGGGCATTGATGAACAGATAGCCGAAACCTTCCTGTACAGAAGAGGAAATTACAGCATCAACCGCGCTGATAAGATCAGCAAAAGGAGGCGTTCCGGTACGGACCCCTGTCCCCCATGCCCCGCGGATCAGATTTTCGTTAAAACAGTCTTCGACAACATCTGAGTAGGGCTTTTCTTTTTCCGATATACCGGGAAGGGTTACAATCAGAAATGCAGGATTTAAACAGAGCCTGCTGAGGAGCCCGGCTTCGAGAACATTTTTCCTGCGGATTGTACGTACAGGGAAAAAAAGTAACGGATCCTTTGTTCCGAAGTATTCCCTGACTGCTTTTCGAGTCTGTTCAGGGTCAATGTCTTCTCTGGTGTATTCTTCCACAGGGTCATTCAAGAGAAAGACTTGATTTTCTGGAAGGCCGGAGGCGATAAGAATTGAACGGTCCCTACTGTTTATCGTGATATAGCGGATATTTTTAGTTTTTGGATAAAGGGGCAGTTTTACAGCAGCTTGCAGGTCTGTTAGGTTGTCATATCTGGAACATTCAGGGAAATCATGAATATGAAGGAGTATTTTCTGCTCCTGGTGATCCTGTATCCATTCCAGAAGCACCTGGGTAAAGGGAGGGTTCTTTCCCAGATGGTAATTATGAATCCACCATACTGCGTCAGGATCAAAGGCAGAAAAAGATTTTTTCAGAACTGAAATATGATCATCAGTTTGATTGCCCGGAACAGTGTAATCGAATTCCGGGAGAACCCGGCAGATAATCTCAACAGAAGCATTTTCCGGATTATTCTCTTTGCAGTCGGAAAGAAATTTCCCGGTATTATCCTCCCTCCCGCAAATCAGGGTAATTTTTTTTATAGTAGGAATATTGCATATTACGGAACGCACTGACTCTAGAATTACCTGGGTAACTCCTCCAGGAAGGAAGTGATAATGGAAGATAATAAGGTGATCCGTCATTCCGTATCTATTTTATTCCGTTTTTATTATTTCTTTTACCCCAGAAATTGGTGCTGATTATTTTCAGCTTTGCGTCAAGAATATGATAAGAATAATATTTCAAGCCCAAGGCATAGTTTTTAGCTACCATTTCTTCTATTCGAACAGGATTCTTAAGCAGGCTTTTAGCTTTATGGATTGTCTCTCTGCTGATGAAGTTATCCATTTCAATGACGTCGAATCCTTTAGGTTTTATATCATGGGAATATATGGAATAGTTGTTCACTAATATCGGTTTTTTAAAATATATCGCTTCAAGAAATGCATTGCCGAAACCTTCAAATATTGACGGGTAGGTAATTAGATCTGCATGGGGATAGATGTCCTGAAGCATGTAGATTTTTTTACCGTCTTTTGTTTTTCCCCTGGTTTCTCCGATTATTTCACTGATAAAAAGAGCCTTTATTCCTAAAAGTTTTGCATACTCTTTTACCCGTTCCTGATACTCATAACCTTCATCCCCCGAAGCATGGGAAATAACCAGCGTCGCTTTCTGTTCAAGCCTGGCTACAAATTCAATGGCATGTTCTATTCCTTTTCGCTGTACGACTCTTGTGGGCTGAAGTACGAGCAGTTCTGATTTTGATATTCCGAGGGCCTTCCGAACATCTGCTGAATATTCATCCATCGGAGTCGGGGGGACTTCGAACTGCATAACATTTGGAATCAATACAGATGAAATTCCTGTCCTTAAGGCAAGCTGGTTTTGAGCTGATGAATTGATAACAACATGCTGAATATTGGAAAGATGCGGCGGATAACAGGAATTTATTATTTCCCAAATGCAGTTTCTGAGAAACCGCTTTCTTTCCCAGAAAAAATCATGGTGATGAGCAACTGTATCAATACCTGTTTCAATAAGCACTTCTGTCATTGCCATTGCCAGAGGGATATTTAGAGGAATAGTAAGGGAATTTTCTGGAATCAGAACATCAATTTGGTATTTTTCAATAAAATCATAAAGTTTTTCTTTGAAAAACTCCCGGTATTTATGGAGTTCTTTTGTTAAGGACCGCGGTCTGAAGGGGTTTTCAAAATATCCAAGGTAGAGTTCTTTCATTTTTGGATGATTAAAGTGTGCTTCTTCAACTAAATAGGAGGATTCGTCAGGTGTATCAAGTTCTCCTCCGAAAAAATAGCAGTGGTGCCCCTGGGCTGTCAGTACATCTTCCCATTTTTTTGTCTCCAGAGATACTCCGTCTGTTCCGGCGATTCTGAATGATACAAAACCGATGTGTTTGCCCATCTTTTCCTCCTCTGATAATCTGAAAGGTTAATATTAATGGGTTACGCCTGTAAACGCAATAATTTTTCTACTGTTCCGAAAATTGTTCTTTGTATTGAAGCATCAGGGCACGCGGGGCTGTTACTGGTAATGAACCCATTCGCCATACCAAGGAGCTGCCATGAAACATCCCCCC
>Ga0272441_10016917_pt1 | contig 10024 bp, 6 predicted proteins | sample SSMProp6N_FD_193582 | JGI IMG/M metagenome (GOLD analysis project Ga0272441, IMG submission 193582) | Marine sediment archaeal communities from Little Sippewissett salt marsh, Falmouth, MA, United States - SSM-Prop-6N | ecosystem: Environmental > Aquatic > Marine > Wetlands > Sediment ...
TCGACGGCTACTACCCCGTCCGCGTGGCGGAGATCGTGGAGGGCATGATCGGCGGCACGGCGCTGTACACGCCCGGAGCGTGCGGCAACATCAACCCCGTGGGCAAGCCGGACCATGTCGCGCGGGTCCTCTCCGCCGAGATCCTCAAGGTGATTCAGCGCATCGAGACGACGCCGGACGTGACGCTCCAGGCCAAGAAGGTGGAGCTTGAGCTGCCGCTGCGGGATTTCTCCAAGCTGCGCATCGACGCCATCCGGCGCGACTGGCCGGACGGCGAGGACGTCTTCACGGAGGAGTGGCGGCGTCTGAAAGAGGCGGGCACGTCGTCCGTCGCCACATCCGTTCAGGCGCTGGCCCTCAACGACACGGCCTTCGTCGCCGTGCCGGGTGAGCTGTTCGTCGAGATCGGGCGGGAGATCAAGAAGGCGTCGCCCTTCCGGCACACCTACGTGGTGGAGCTGGCCAACGACTACGTGGGCTACCTCCCCACGCGGAAGGCCTTCGACGAGGGCGGCTACGAGGTGCTCGACGCCCGCTCGAGCAAGGTCGGCCCCGAGGCCGGCGAGATCGTGCAGGCGGAGTGCATCCGCATCCTCAACGAGGACCTGACAGCGAACTGACCGGCATCGGCTGCCCGACTACGGCCTGACGCGCGTGTAGTGGTCGGGCAGGTGCTTCTTGACCTGCTCCTCCATCTCGCGCTCGGAGATGGCCGTGGTTCGATGGTGCACGTCGTACTGATCGGTGACCCACCGCGCGATCTTGTGCACCTTGAGCTTGCCCAGCCGATCCTCCCCATGCAGGCCGAGGAACTTGTTGACCCACAGGCAGACGCCGTCCACGCCCGACTTGTCCGTGATGGCCACGCGCGCAGGCATGTTCAGCATCTTCGCCGTGTCGAAGATGTTGTAGATGCGCTCGTCGCGGATCAGGCCGTCGGCGTGGATGCCGGCGCGGGTGAGGTTGAAGTACTCGCCCACAAAGGGGTAGTTGTCCGGCACGTGCGCGCCGATCACCTCGCGGAAGTACTCCGCGATCTCGGTGATGACCGTCGTGTCCATGCCGTTGGCCGAGCCGGTGAGGGCGATGTACTCCATCACGGCCCCCTCCAGCGGCGGGTTGCCCGTCCGCTCGCCGTAGCCGAGCAGCGTGGCGTTCACCACGTCGCACCCGTAGAGCCATGCCGTGGCGCCGTTGATGTGGACCTTGTGGAAGTCGTTGTGGCCGTGCCACTCCAGCCGGTCCGACGGCACGCCGGCCTCGTGCTGCAGCTTGTAGAGCAGCTTCGGGATGCTGCGCGGCAGATCGGCATTGGGATAGGACACGCCGAACCCCATGGTGTCGCAGAGCCGCACCTTCGGCTTCATGTCGTCGGGCACCTGCTCGCCGAGCGCCATGGCCTGCTGGATGAAGGGGATCACGAAGCCGTCGATGTCGGCGCGCGTCACGTCCTCCAGGTGGCACCGCGGCTGCACGCCGGCGTCCAGCGCCGTCTTGATGACGCCCAGGTACTGGTCGAGGATCTTGCGCCGGTCCTTGCGGAGCTTGAAGAAGATGTGGTAGTCCGAGCAGGATGTGAGCACGCCCGTCTCCTTGAGCCCCATCTTCTTCACCAGCTCGAAATCGCCTTCGTCGGCGCGGATCCAGCCGGTAATCCGGGGGTACTTGTGGCCGAGGGCGAGGCATTTCTCCACGGCCTCGCGGTCCTTCTCGCTGTAGAGGAAGAACTCGCTGTGCAGGATCACGCCGTTCGGCCCGCTCAGCTTCGAGAGCAGGTCGTAGAGCGTCTCGATCTGGTCGGTGGTGTAGGGCGGCCGCGCTTGCTGCCCGTCGCGGAATGTCGTGTCGCTGATGCAGATCTTCCGCTCGTGAATGTTGTTGGGGTCGAACTCGACGATTTCCCCGTCGATCTCCTCTTTGATCGTGCCCGAGAACGTGATCCGCGGGCAGGAATCGTAGGGAAACATGTCAGTGAACAGCTGCGGCTCTTCCACTTCGACGATGTCGCGTGCCTTCTTCGTGGACATCACTTCCTCCTTCATGGCTTGCCCACCCATCTGTTGTTCTGTGGTGTTACAGGCTCCTCAGGAACTCCACCGCGCGGCGGATGTCGCCGACGGGATCGTCGCCGGTCTCGCGCTCGATGGCGAAGTAGCCGTCGTACCCGGCCTCGCCGAGAAGCTCGGTATACCTCGGCCATTCCACCCAGCCCGTGCCGAGCGGCACTTCCTGTCGCTTGCCGCCCTCGTGTACAAGGGCGTCTTTGGCATGGGTGTGGACGATGTACTCCGCGAGGACGCTCACGCCCTCCGTCGGCTGGTACTCGCCCATGGCCTTCTCCTTGTCATAGGCCTCGCCGGCGTCGCTCATGTACCGCGCCGGCCAGAGGATGAGGTTCGCGGGGTCGTAGTTCACCCGGACGGCCTCGCTGCCCACCGTGTCGATCAGCAGCTTCACCACGCGCGGCGGCTCGGGGCCCGTCTCGATGGCGAGGCAGGCGCCCACCTTCTCGCCGTGTGCGGCCAGCTCGCCGAACGCGTCGACGAACACCTGCCATTTGGGGTCGGATGTCTCATGGGGCATGATGCCCACGTGCGCCTGCCAGATGGCCGGCCCGAGATCGCGGCTCAGCTCGAGGAGCTGCTTGCCGGCGGCCACGTTCTCGGCCTGCTTGTCCGCCTCCCCAAGGTCCACGTTGCCGCCCCAGGCCGAGATGGCCGAGATCTCCAGGCCGAGGGACTGGAGGTGATCGACCAGCTTCTTCCGCGCGGCGGCATCCATGTTCTCAGGCGCAAACTGTCCGCCGGCGCTCAGATGGATGCCCGGCACGCCCATCTCGGCCACCACCTTCATGCCCTCGTAGGGGTCCATCTTCAGATTGCCCAACATGATCGCGATCTTCAGATCGGCCATGGAACGCTCCTTCTACGTACAGCAACTGGCAAGTAACGGTGCGGGATGATCGCACCCTACCACACACAATTGGGCGCAGATTGTGCACATGGGACGGTACCCTGTCAACAAAAAAGCGCTGTGGAGTTCCCCCATCGGCTCCGCGCTTACCGTCCCCCGAACTGTCATCCTGAGGAGAAGCCCCCGCCCTTGCGGCGGGGCGACGACGAAGGATCGGCCGCTGCGAATGGGCACTGTCGATCGGAGACCGCATCCCGCCAACGGCGGGATTCGTCCCGCGCGGCGCGGGACTCAGGATGACAATGGGTGTCCTCCGTGTGGAGCGGGTGGCAAGCAGCACCACGGAAACGAGTTGCGAGACATGGCAGTGAGATTCTGGGGAAACTCCTCAGAAGCGCTCCTTGCGGACAGGTGCAGTGATGAACGCGACGGCAGGCCTACCGGGCCTCCCCAGCGGATGAGGCCCCCCCACGCCCGTAGAGAAACCATAACAGCAGGGAGACCGCCAGCAGAAACACGCAGCCCAGCACACCGTCGACGATTTGCTTCGTGCCGCAAAGCCATTCGGGCTTGCCGAGACCGAGGAAAAGCAGCTTCCCCGCCGTCTTCAGCGCGAACACCCACGAGGCGTGCAGCGCAATGGGCAGATACAGCGCCCCCGTCCAGCGGTAGGAATAGGCAAAGACCATCCCGAGCAGGAACAGGCCCAGAAACGCCGGGATGATGCTCGGGTCCGAGACCACCGGCGCAAAGCAGACCGCCAGCGAGCGGAAGCCGATCAGCACGTCACTGCCCATGCCCACGGGCACATGGGCCTGGAAGAAGTGCAGCAGGGAATAGAGCACGCTGGACAGGACCGCCGCCGCAAGGAAGCGCATGTCTTTCATGAGCGTCTGCAAGACCACCCCGCGGAAGAGCGCCTCCTCGAACAGCCCGATGCACACGACCTGGAGCAGGAACTTGGCCATGTCGCCCAGGAGCTTCCCGGGCTCGACGGCCCCCTTCGGCACCGCAGCCCCCAACAGCACGAGCGCCACCATGAACGCCGCCATGGAGACAAGCCCGATCGCGATGCCCGAGACCAGGTCCCGCCGCCAGCGCGACCGGCCGCGAAACCCGAGCGTGGCCACCGAGCCGATCTCCAGCCGCCTCGCCCCGACGAGCAGCACGAGGATGGCCGAGCCCATGAGCAGGCGGCGGAAGACTTTACCAAACCGGTAGGTTCTGGTAGCCTCGTTGTAGTGGAGCTTGTCCGCGAGCTTCCGGTTCGCGGGCACGGCCCGGTCGACCAGCGGCTTGGCCAGCGGCGCAAGCACGCACGCGCACAGCACGATCGCGGCGAACGCAATGAGCAGTTTCCGATAGGGCTTCATGACGCGGGATTATATCACAGGATACGCGCGGATCAACCTTCGGATCCGTCCGCTGCCACACCCATGCCATATGCACTGCTGATCAATCCGCCGATCCACGATTTCGCGGCCTTCGATCTGTGGATGAAGCCGCTCGGGCTGCTCTACGCCGGCGCGGCGCTGGAGGCCGCGGGCTGGCGCGTCGAGCTGCTGGATTGCCTCGACCGCCTTCACCCCTCCTGCCCGGCGCCCGCCGGCAAGACGCAGCCGCGGCTGCAGCGCTTCGGCTGCGGCGCGTTCCCCACGCAAACCCTCCCGGCCCCGGAGCCGCTGCACGACGTGCCGCGCACCTATCGCCGATTCGGCCTGCCCCCGGAGATCGTCCGGCAGGAGCTGGCCCGCCGGACCAGACCGGACCTGATCGCCGTCACCTCCATGATGACCTACTGGTACCCCGGCGTCTTCGAGGCCGTCGCCCTGGCCAGAGACGCCCTGCCCGGCATACCCATCGTCCTCGGCGGCGTCTATGCCACGCTCTGCACCGACCACGCAGAGGCGGCGTCGGGCGCCGACTACGTGGTGGCGGGAGCAGGCGAAGAAAAGCTGTTGGCGCTGGCCGGACAGATCGCGGCGGCCGGAAGCGAGGTCGATCTCTCCTCGCTCCGCCCCGCCTACCACCTGATGGGACGCCTGACCTCCATCAGCGTGCTCACGTCCCGAGGCTGCCCCTTCGGGTGCACCTACTGCGCGTCGCGTCTGCTCTGCAAGGGCTTCACCCAGCGCGACGTGGATCAGGTGGTGAATGAGATCGACGCATTGACGGACCGCTGCGGCGTGCGTGAGGTGGCCTTCTACGACGACGCTTTGCTGGTCGACGCGCGGTCGCACATCGTGCCGATCCTCCGCGCATTGCGGCGGCGCAGGCCCGAGCTGCGCTTCCACACACCGAACGGACTGCACGCGCGCATGGTCGATGAGGAACTCGCGCGGGAGCTGCGGCAGAGCCGGTTCACCACGATCCGCCTCAGCTTCGAGACGGCGAGCGAGCAGCGCCAGATCGACTCCAACCGCAAGATCACCAACAACGAGCTCCGCCAGGTCATCCGCACCCTCCTCGCCGCCGGCTACACGCACCGCGAGATCGAGGTCTATGTCCTCATGGGCCTGCCCGGTCAGGAGATCGAGGAACTGGACGAAACGCTCCGCTTCGTTCACGACGCCGGCGGCTGGATCAAGATCGCCCAATTCTCCCCCATCCCCGGCACGGAGGAGTTCGAGCGGGCCCGACGGCTCAATCCCGCCATCACCCACGAGCCGCTGCTGCACAACAACTCCATCTTTTCGGCCGCCTGCGGCCCCGACCGCTTCGCCCCCTTCCAGCGCATGAAGCGCCTCGCCAACACGCTCAACGCCGCACTGGCGCGAGGTCAGGACGAGGAGTCTTGAACCGCCGAGCACGCAGAGGACGCAGAGAACGGCAGGATAGGGGAATGTACCAGACGAACGCAAGCCAAGACCGTTCTAACCGCCGAGCGCGCAGAGAACGCAGAGAACGGCAGTAGAGGAGAATGGGACGACCAAAACCCCAGAAACGCAAAACCACAAACCAGAAACCAAGAGTGCCTCCTCTCCGTGTCCTCGAAAACAGGGAGGTCCGTTTCGCCTCGCCTTCATGAAAATGGACAAGACTGCCACGCACCGCCCAGGAGCCGCGCGCAATGACCAACAGCCCGAGGTAGGTCCTTTCTGCTTCTGAGCCCTGCGCGTACGAGACAAACTCGCGCACCCGCCCACTCGCTCACCGTCCCGCTCTTCCACCCTTCCAGTCTTCCAGTCTCCCAGTCTCCCAGTCTCCCATCCCTCACCCCCCGTTCGTCCGAAACGAACTCCGCGTCCTGCACTCCGCACTCCGAACTCCGCATTCCCCACTAGGATAGCTCCGCACTCCGAACTCCGCATTCCGCACTACGGTGGCTCCGCACTTCCTTGACAGTCCGCCCTCGCTCTGGTAGTTTCGCCAATGGGAACGCCCTGGGCGTCTTGCGCAATACCCGAAGGCCACGGATGTCGTCATCTGCCTAGATCGGAGTGAGCCATGAGAACCGCTGTCCTGTTCGCCGCCTCCGTCCTCTTCCTCGCCGCCCCGCCGGCCCCCGGGGCCGACCCCGTGATACTCGAGGACTTCGAGAACCTCGGCGGATGGAAGCCCAACCCGCCCAAGGTTGCCTCCTTCAAGAAAGCCGACACCGCGGCCGTAGGACAGGGCGCGATCCACGTCACCGTGCCGAGAATGGTCGGCAAGCAGATCAGCCGCACCCGCATCGAGGGCAGCGCCGCATGGGACCAGTACGAAGGCATCTCCTTCTGGGTCAAAGGCGACGGGTCCGACCTCTTCGGCGCACTGGCCGTCGGGCCGCGCCCGTCCGGTTCGTACAACTACGTCTGCTACTTCCCCCTGAAGAACACGGAATGGCACAAGATCACCGTGCCGTGGGCGAACCTGGTGCCCGAAGGCCAGTACTATCCCATCGGCACGCGCGGCGCACTGCCGCCGAGCGGGATCAAGGCGGTTCGGTTCGGAAGCCGATGGAGCATCTATCACAACAACGCCAAGCTGCCCACACACAGCTACTGCATCGACCAGATCCGGATCGAGGAGAAGGTCGACCCGCCCGCGCCCGTCCCGAAGCCGCGACCCTTCGCCGAGATTCTCGAGCTGCTCAAGGCGAAGAAGCCGGTCCACATCGTCTGCATGGGCGACTCGATCACGGCCGGGACGGGACTCACGGACAAGGACAAGGAGCGCTACGCCGTACTCATCCAGGGCATCCTCCGCGAGTGGCTCGGATACGGCGACATCCTCTGCGAGAGCCGCGCCGTGGGCGGCGCCAAACTCACCGATGCCAGGGCCTGGGTGCCGCGCGACTTCGTGGGCGAGCCGCCGGACCTGGTCACCATCCTCTACGGCTACAACGACAAGAGCGGCGCCTATCTCCAGTCCTACTTCAAGGACTCGCTGAACGACTACATCGACCGAATCGCCCGGAAAACACAGGGCAAGACGGCCTTCCTCCTCCTGCCCACGATCCCCGGCACCGGGCCGCGGTTCATCATGATGGACGACTTCGCCGACGCCGTGCGGGAGACGGCCAAGGAGCGGGACGTCGCCTGCTTCGATCTCCAAAAGGTGTTCAAGGACATCGGGCGCGAGAAGGTCGAGGCCTACTTCGGCGACCAGGCCCACCCCAACGCCGACGGCCATCGGCTCATCGCCGATGCCATCGCCACCTTCCTCGTGAGGTCCGCGGGAATCAACACGCCGAAACCCGAACCCAAGCCGGAGGAGACGGTCGCCCCCGGCAGCGAGCATGCGTGGACGTTCGAGGACGATGCCGGCCAATGGCTCCTCAAAACCGACGAGATCACGATCCCCGCGGGGAAGGCGACATCGGGCACGAAGGCGCTGAAGTTCCTCATGAAAGGCCCGGGCAAGGGCCACCGCTGCGCCTATTCCCCCGTCTTCGCCGTCGCCCCGGGACAGAAGTACCGCATCGAGGCCAAGATCTTCTGTGAGGACGTGAAGGACGGCACGGTGGGGGTCTATGCCTGTGCCTATGACAACGCAAAGGGCGAGGGAGAGCCGCAGATCAAGTCCGTACGAAGCGCATCCAACATGACCGGCCGCTGGGAAACCGCGGGCGGCAGCTACAAGGTTCCGGACAACACCGCCGCTCTGAAGATCCTCGTCTGGTCGAGACGAGACTCGGCCGGGACGTTCTACGTGGACGACGTTCGGGTCGTCCCGCAGTAGCCTTCTTCCAGAAGGGCCATGACGCCGAAAAAAGGGAAACAAGCCGCCGCACCGCTGCCCACCGACATCATCCTGGACAGCGTCGCCGAGGGGGTGTTCACCGTGGACGCCGACTGGCGCATCACCTCGTTCAATCGCGCCGCGTCGGAGATCACCGGCGTGCCGCGCGAGGAGGCCGTCGGGCGCCCGTGCTGCGAGGTGTTTCGCGCCGAGATCTGCGAGAGCGAGTGCGCCCTCCGGCAAAGCATCGAGACCGGCAAGCCCGTCGTGAGCAAGGTCATCCACATCTACGACGCCGCCGGCAACCGCATCCCCATCAGCATCAGCGCGGCGGTGCTGAAGGACGAAACGGGCCGCCCCGTCGGCGGCGTGGAGACCTTCCGCGATCTCTCCCTCGTGGAGGAGCTGCGAAAGGAGCTGAGCAACAAGCACACCTTCCAGGACATCATCAGCAAGAACCACCGCATGCGGCAGATCTTCGACATCCTGCCGGACATCGCCGAGAGCGACAGCACCGTGCTCATCGAGGGCCCGAGCGGGTCGGGCAAGGAGCTTTTCGCCCGCGCGATCCACAACCTGAGCCGGCGCAAAGACAAGCCGCTCGTCACCGTCAACTGCGGCGCACTGCCCGATACGCTCCTCGAATCCGAGCTGTTCGGCTACGTGGCGGGCGCCTTCACCGACGCCCGGCAGGACAAGCCCGGGCGCTTCGCCGTGGCCGAGGGAGGCACCCTCTTCCTCGATGAGATCGGCGACGTGTCCCCGTCGCTCCAAGTCCGTCTGCTCCGGGTGCTCCAGGAGCGGGAGTTCGAGCCGCTGGGCGCCACCAAGCCCGTCAAGGTCGATGTACGCGTGGTGGCGGCCACCCACAGAAACGTGGAGGAGATGGTCTCCGACGGCACATTCCGCGAGGACCTCTTCTACCGGATCAACGTCGTCCGGATTGCACTGCCGCCCATGGCCGAGCGGAAGGAGGACATCCCGCTGCTCGTCGACCACTTCATCCAGCGCTTCTCCCGGCTTCGCGGGAAGGAGGTCAAGGACATCTCCCCCGAGGCGCTGGCCGTCCTGATGCGCCACGACTTCCCCGGCAATGTCCGCGAGCTGGAGAACGCCATCGAGCATGCCTTCGTGCTCTGCCGAGGCGAGACCATTACGCCCGAGTCCCTGCCCGACAGCCTCAACCCCGCCAACGCCCCGAAGCCCGCCCCCACGGCCCTCGGGGACGTGGAGGCCGAGTTCCTCCGCCAGGCCCTCAACCGGAACGACTGGAACCGCCAGAAGACGGCCGACGAACTGGGCATCCACAAGACCACCCTCTGGCGCAAGATGAAGCGCCTCGGGCTGAGCAAGCCGGCCGGCTGATCCCGAGCCATGGCTGCATTATTGCAGCACCTCCGCCACAAGATGTTGCATATATGCAACCTTCGGCCCGTCGCCTATGCCGTCGCCAAGGAACTCGTGTCTATCGTAATATATTATTGAGTAAGGGGTTACACTGAATTCGAGGCCCTGGATCCACCTTTGGCACGCCTCGTGCTTATTAGGTGCACGGAGTTAAGCGACAATGCAAAAACGCATCGCCATCCCGGTCCACAATGGCCGCGTCTCGCCCGTCTTCGACGCAGCGCGGCGCATCGTCCTTGTGGATGTGGCCGACGGCGGACCGGTGGGCAGAGAGGAGCAGCCGATCGAGGCCGTGTTCCCGGCCCGCCGAGCGCGATGGCTGGCGGAGCAGCGGACCGACGTGTTGATCTGTGGCGCGATCAGCATGCCCCTTGCCCAGATGGTGCAGGGCCACGGGATACAGCTTGTCCCCTGGGTTGCGGGCCCGCTGGAGGACGTGATCCGGGGGTTCATGGACAACGGCCTGCAGCACGCTCAGTTCGCCATGCCGGGCTGTCTCGGCAGAGGTCGGCGCCATCGGCGCGGCGGGCGACGGCGCATG
>Ga0272441_10016918_pt1 | contig 10023 bp, 4 predicted proteins | sample SSMProp6N_FD_193582 | JGI IMG/M metagenome (GOLD analysis project Ga0272441, IMG submission 193582) | Marine sediment archaeal communities from Little Sippewissett salt marsh, Falmouth, MA, United States - SSM-Prop-6N | ecosystem: Environmental > Aquatic > Marine > Wetlands > Sediment ...
CCATCCGGGCTGTGGGCAGCCGTATTCATCAGCCTCCAGCGGCTCGTCGCCGTTGATGAAATACAGTTGGACGAGGACATCATCGGGGTAGTCGTTGGTGAGTTGGAGGAAGGTGTCGGCGACGAGCCCACCGTCGACGTTCCAGCGGATCTCGACCTTGGAGAAGATGAGGATGGAGCCCTTCTCGGTGGCGGTGGTGCGGTCCTGCCAGGGGTCGCTTCTCCCTTCAAGCGGCCGCGGGTCGGAGCCGGCGACTTCCTGTTTGCGGTCCAGGGCGGGTCCCGTCGGCTCGGGCGGGGGCGGGCCCTGAACGTCAAAGAGAATCTCAGCGTTCTCCTTGCCCATCCCGATCAGATTGGCGCCGGCGGCGGCGTAATCCAGACCGCCGTCGAAGACGAGCTGTCGGGCGGCCACGCCGAGCAGGGCGGCATCCGTGCTGTCGGGACACTCGCCGGCGCTGGCCTCTCCCTCGATCCGCGCCTTGCCGTGGTCCGTCTGGAGGAACTGGAGCTGGAAGTGGTTGGGACTGTCATACAAGCCGAGCAGGGTCTGGTCCCAGCAGGTGATGCAGCGGTGGGTCCCGGAGAAACGGGCTTCCCATTGATTCCAGATGTCCATGCTCGCCTTGGTCGTGACTGGCGGCTCGTGGTTCTGCCTGAGGTCGATGGTGACCGGATGCAGCGTCAAATCGGTCTCGGAAATCACCTGGGCGACGCCTTCCTGGCCGAATGCGGCGGAGTCAACGGCCTGGAAGTTGAGGAGCAGGTGGCTGTAGGGCGGGGCGAACTCCAGCTCGTTGAGATCCAGCTCGCCGGAGAAGCCCGTGGGCTGGCCGTGATCGATGACCGGATTGACCGCGTGCGAGGCCCAGGCGCCGTATTCCCAGGCCGAGCCGTCGCGGTAGTTGACGATCGTGGCGTTGCCGGCGAGATGATTCCATTTGATCTCCACGCCGTCGGTGTTGACCGCCCAGGCGAGGACATAGCCGCGCAGAACGCGGTCGTTGGTGCCGTCCATCGCCGGCCGGCCGGGAAGGGTGCAGTCGTCTTCGAAGCAGATGACGTTAATGGTGAGATCGATTTCGGTCACCCCGGGCGGGTTGAAGTCGTCGGTGGCGGTGAACTGGAGGAGGTAGGTTCCCACGTCGCCGGGATCGGGACTCCAGTCCAGCTCGACGGTGGCGACGTTGCCGGGTGTGTTGACGATCACGAGACCGGCGGCCTGGGCGCCGTTCACGTCGTTGATGCCGACCGTTGTCGTCTGTTCCGGCTCGGGGCTGAGGAACTGCAGGTCCAGATCGAGGATCTCCCCGGTGCAGGCGTCGATGGTGACGGCGTTGCCCGGCGGGAAGTTGACGGGGATCGGATCGATGTTGGGAAGCTCGGTGGCGATGGAGAAGCAGAAGCCGTTGTTGTCCAGGTAGTCGATGCCGTCATTGGCCCCGTAGGGGCCGTCGTAGGCGGCACCGGGCTGGTCGAAGCGTCCGATCTGGAAGTAGTCGACGCCGTTGCCGCGGTTGACACCGACGGTGGCGGGGGTGCCGCCGAAACCGCCGGACCCGCCGGAGGCGTCGCCGGTGGTCCAGCACATGTTGTCGTAGCTGAAGCAGACGTTGTTGCCGAGACCCATGACGGGATTCGTGCCGTCGGAGATGGCAACCTGGAACGTGTTGCGCAGGTCACCGTGCTCATCGTAGTATCCAACGTTGTCCCAGGTCACGACGAGCGTGTCGTCATCCGTGTCGCCGTTGGAATCGAAGAACTTCATCCAGACATCGCCGATGTAGTTGCTGGGGTTGCCGGTGTCCACATCGCCCCAGAAAGGTGCGATCATGATGTACGCGTTATCGGGGAAGCCGGTGGCGGTGAAGTCCGAGTAGTAGGTGCCGAAGGAGATGTTGCCGTTGTTGTTCACGAAACACGTCGTGTACAGGTCGCCGTACATGTCGAACGTGAACGGCAGGTTGACGGTGGCCGAATCATCGTCGTTGTGCTGATCGGGCCCCTGCGCGCAGTCGGAACCGGTGCAGCCGTCGCCGTAGAAGTCGACGAGGGCATAGGTTCCATCGAGGGGGTAGAGAAGGTTGGCGGGATCGCCCTCGCAATCCTGCCGGCCGCCGTCGAGAACGCTACCGGTTGGCTGGTGGAGTGATTGCTTCTCTTGGGGCGTGTCCCCGGACGCGACCCCGCCGCACAGGAACAAAGCTGCGGCCGACATGGCGGTGACGGTCGGCCCGATGGGCCGCGTGACTGTTCGTGTCCTCTTCATGACCCCTGCCTCCTTTATCGCTTGAGGATCATCGGCGGGATCCGCAGCCATCGCCGCCGGTGGCTGAAGGCCGCGGCGTGGCCGGGCGATCCCTGCCGTCGATCCGCCGGCGCGGAACGACGGTCGACCTGCGGCTGTGATGGTCCGCCTCAGGCCGTCTCAGAGATCAGGCTGATGATGGTTGTTCCGCGAAGATGGTTCCTTTTCTCCTCCTGCCGACCCCCAAGGGTGTGCAGGATAACGCCATATCTCGGCGAATGAAAGCTTTCAACCACTGACTTGTCGATTTGGCGGCCCCGATGGGGGCATCGGGATGGAACCACCGCAGCGGGACGGTGACGAGATGCCGCGTGTTGAAATAGAGAGTCAGAGTTACACATCTCGTTTCGGTCTCGCTCGTCATGGGCACAGAAGTCGGCCCCGGCCGGGCGTGCGGGAATCACCGTCAGGCGGAGGGTTCGCCCCGGGCGGCGCCCCCGCGGGCGGCGCGGCGTCGGATGTTTCATCGTTACCTGCGGATTTGACCTTGACGGGGACGGGAAGCGGGAGGATAATGGAGTTAAAGCTCCGATATTTGGGCCAGTGCGGTCTGCGCCTTTTGTCAGGCTGCGCGCCGCGATGTCGTGGTCTGTGGTTGGATTACGCCAGGGCAAGCGAAGGAGGAGGTGTCCAGGCCCACGGTAAGATGGCAACGCCAGTGCCGGCGCCCTGTGGCGAATCGACGGTCGATGAGCCGGGCGTGCCCGGTGCCGTATCACGATTCGGGTGGATCGAGTCAAGGATCAGGTTGGCAGATGACCGACGGCTACCGGTTCTCCAGCCGGCGCGTCGGCGAAGGAGGAAACACGATGGCGAGCACGACTTACGGGAATTTTGTTCGAACAGGAGCGGCGTTCGTCGCCGCGTTCGCAGGCGGAGCGTCGTTCGGTGATCCCCCGGACTTCTTCGACTTGCGCGACGTGGAGGGCGTCGACTACGTCACCTCGGTCAAGAACCAGCAGGGCGGGACCTGTTGGACGCACGGCGCGATGGCCGCGATAGAGGGCAACCTCCTCATGACCGGTGCCTGGGCGAACAACGGCGAGGCGGGCGAGCCCAATCTCGCCGAATACCACCTGGACTGGTGGAACGGATTCAACGAGTTCAACAACGACGATGATCCGGGCGGCGACGGGCTGGAGGTGCACTACGGCGGCGACTACCTGGTGACGGCCGCCTACCTCACGCGCTGCGAAGGCGCGGTGCGCGATATCGACGGCCAGTCCTTCGAGACGCCGCCTCCGCGCTGGGATCCCTCCTTCCACCTCTACTATCCACGCGACATCGAGTGGTACGTGGCCGGGGCCGACCTCAGCAACATCGACACGATCAAGTACGCGATCATGAACGAGGGCGTGCTGGGCACGTGCATGTGCTACGACGGCCAGTTCATTCAGAACTACATCCATTACCAGCCGCCCGGGAGCAATCTGGACCCCAACCATGCCGTGGCCATCGTGGGCTGGGATGACGCGAAGGTCACCCAAGCCCCGGACGGCCCCGGAGCGTGGATCGTCAAGAACAGTTGGGGGACCGGCTGGGGGTTCAACGGCTACTTCTGGATTTCCTACTACGACAAGCATTCCTGCCAGCACCCCGAGATGGGCGCGATCTCCTATCAGGATGTCGAGCCTCTGGCCTATGACAACATCTACTACCACGATTACCACGGTTGGCGAGACACGATGACCTCATGCGCCGAGGCGTTCAACGCCTTCACCGCCGAGGCTGACGAACTGCTGAGGTCCGTGAGCTTCTTCACCGCCGCCGACAATGTGGATTACACCGTGAAGGTCTACGATCGCTTCGAGGGCGGCGAGTTGCTCGATGAGCTCGCCGCGAAGTCGGGATCGATCACGTACACCGGTTTTCACACGGTCGATCTCGACGTGGGCGTGGCGCTGTCGGCCGGCGATGACTTCTACCTCTATCTCTCCCTCTCCGAGGGCGGCCAGCCGTTTGACCGGACCTCCGACATTCCGGTTCTGCTCGGCGCGAAGTATCGGACGATCGTGAAGTCGGCGGCCAACCCCGGTGAGAGCTACTATCTTGGCCGATCCGAGTGGCTGGATCTGTACGACTATGACTTCGATGATCCGACCTGGAACGGCACGGCCAATTTCTGCATCAAGGCCCTGGCCGATGTCTGCCCCGCGGACATCAACGGCGACGGCTTCGTGAACACGGAAGATCTGCTCATCCTGCTGGGCAATTGGGGAAACAGTGGTGACGGCGATGTCGACAGCAACGGGGTGGTGAACACCGCCGATCTGCTGCTTCTCCTCGCCGCGTGGGGACCGTGCGGATGACGCATGATCTTGAGATTCGTGCAGGAAGGATCGGCCTGCGAGCAGACCGGTTCTGGAAGAGGAAACCTTGGGGTGCAGCATCGAACTGCACTGGAAATGGAGGCCCCCCATGATTCGAGCGAACCATCTTCTGTCCGTGGTGGTTCTCGCCGCTCTCATCCCCGTCTCCGGCGCCGCCGGCGCCGATCAGGCGGTGACCGTCAACGTCCTCGATGACAATCCCAACCATACCGTGCTCGAGTACCGGTTCGGTGACTTTACGCAGCGGTCCGTGCGCATCGACGGCCGGCCGTTTGCGGAAATTTACCTGGGCGCCGAAAGCGTGAAGAAGGAGCTTGGCGCGCCGGCTCTGCCGGATGTGTCGCGCAGCGTGATCATTCCCGACGATGCCCACATGGCCGTACGGGTCCTGAGCGGCAAGTATTACGAGGTTCAAGCCATTGATGTCGCGCCGTCCAAGGGCATCCTCTACCGTACGGTTGACCCGGCCGATGTGCCCTACACGTTCGGCAGGACCTATGCAACCAATGCCTTCTACCCGGGTCCGTTGGCGACGTTGCGCGAGCCGTACATCCTCCGCGATCACCGGGGCATCGTGGTGACGGTCAATCCCTTCCAGTACAACCCGGTGCAGCGCGTGCTGCGGGTCTACACCGAGATGACCGTGGAGGTGAAGGCCGAGGGTCGGGGCGAGATCAACGTCATCAACGCCAACACCCGCCCGAAGAAGCTGATCCAGTCGTTCCACGATCTCTACAACCATCAGTTCCTCAACTACAACCTGGATGGTCGCTACGACCCGCTGGATGAAGAGGGCGACATGCTCATCATCTGCCACGATGCGTGGCTGGGCAACGTCCAGGCCTTCGCCGATCACAAGAACTCCATCGGGATCACGACCTCCGTGGTGGGCGTCTCGACGATCGGGAACGACTACACCGCGATCAAGAACTACATCCAGGATCTGTATGACACCAGCGACCTGGCGTTCGTGTTGCTGGTGGGCGACGATGCACAGGTCAGGTCCTACCAACTGGGCGGCAGCGCCTCCGATCCCACCTATTCCAAGGTTGCCGGCGGCGACGACTACCCGGACATCATGATCGGCCGCTTCTCCGCCGAGTCGCCCGGCGATGTCGATACCCAGGTCGAGCGCACCATTGAGCACGAGAACATGCCCGCCACGGAACAGGACTGGTACTGGAGGGGCATGGGCATCGCCTCCAACCAGGGCGCAGGAATCGGCGATGACGGCGAGTCCGACGATCAGCACGAGGACAACCTCCGCCTGCTCCTGCTGGACTACGGCTACACCGAAGTGGATCAGATCTACGATCCCTACGGCACGGCCCAGATGGTCACCGACGGCCTTCACGCCGGCCGCGGCATGATCAACTACACCGGTCACGGCTGGCCCCAGGGCTGGGGCAGCACGGGCTTCGACAACAACGCCGTCAACGCCCTCCAGAACGACAACATGCTCCCGGTCATCACTTCCGTGGCGTGCAACACCGGCCAGTTCGACGATTACACCTGCTTCGGCGAGGCGTGGCTGCGGGCCACCCACAACGGCGAGCCGACCGGCGGCGTCGGGTTTTACGGTTCAACCATCGGCCAGTCCTGGGCCCCGCCCATGCAGATGCAGGACGAGTATATCGACCTGTATGTCACCGAGACCTACAAGAGCTGGGGCACTTACTGCTACGCCGGCTCCTGCTCCATGATGGATGATTACGGCAGCAGCGGGATCAACGAGTTCAACTACTGGACCATCTTCGGCGATCCGTCTCTCTGCGTGACCGGAACCGTGATGCCGCCCACCGGCATGAAGGTCAGCCCCGGCAAGGGCCTGAATTCCGAAGGTCCCAACGGCGGACCGTTCACGCCCGAGTCCATGATCTACACCCTCACCAACTACGATCCGGACCCGCTGGATTACACCGTGAGCAAGACCGCCGACTGGATCGATCTGGACGACACCGGCGGAACCATCCCGGCCGGCGGGTACGTGGAAGTCACCGTCTCCATCAGCGAACTCGCCGACGACCTGGACAACGGCCATTACGAGGACGTCGTCGAGTTCACCAACACCACCAATCACGACGGCGATACGACGCGCGCCGTGACGCTGGACGTCGGCGTGCCCATGCCCGTCTACGTCTACAGCATGGACAGCGATCCCGGCTGGGCCATGAACGGTCAGTGGGCCTTCGGCCAGCCGACGGGACAGGGCGGCACGCAGCACGGCTACCCCGATCCCACCGGCGGCGCCACCGGCGTCAACGTCTGCGGCGTCAACCTCGGTGGTGATTACTCCACCACGCCCGGCGGGCCGTATTACCTGACCACCGGCGCCATCGACTGCGCCGAGCTCACCAAGGTCCGGTTGCACTTCCAGCGCTGGCTGAATACCGACTATCAGCCGTATGTCTACGCCACCCTCGACGCGTCCACGGACGGCGTGAACTGGGAGGCCCTCTTCGATAACGGCGGCAACGAGATCGCCGAGAACTCCTGGTCCGAGGACATCTACGATCTCTCGTCGATCGCCGACAACGAGCCGACGCTCTATCTCCGCTGGGGCTACCAGATCACCGACGGCGCCTACGCGTATTCCGGCTGGAACATCGATGATGTGGTGATCTGGGGCGTCGAGCCCACCCCCGACTGCCCGTGCGACATCAACGGCGACGGGGTGGTCAACACCGAGGATCTGCTCATCCTGCTCGGCAACTGGGGCGGCTCCGGCGACGGCGACGTGGACAACAACGGCGTCGTCAACACCGCCGACCTCCTGGCTCTGCTCGCCGATTGGGGTGAATGCCCCTGATTGACCGGATCTTCCGACCTCCTTTCCGCACCCTTGCGAGCATCGCCCCTGCGGCGGTGCTCGCTTTCTTTCCGCGATGCCCGCAGGCCACGGCCGCCGTTGCCCGCAGGCAACATCTCACACAGACGAATGTCGAGCACCACGATGAGGAGCCGGCCGATCGGGGCCGGCGCGGCAGCCACGGCCGGTCCTATCGGAACCAGCGCCGTCGGCCGCGGCTCCGCCGGCGCGGCGCGCTCCATGCCTCATTTGCGGTGTGGAGATCGGCTCACCCTCCAACCCGACCGCCGGGCATCCGGTCGATCGGATAATCCGCGTTCATGCGGCGAGCATGGCGCGGGCGGCGTGCTGCCGGCGCGAATCGGCGATCGCCGGCGAGCACAGGCCGTCCGATGCCCGACAGTGCCGCATCGTCGTGAACGCGCTGAGGCGTGAGATCGACCGGCTTCGCCGCGGCATCGATCGAGCCGACATTCGCGGCGCGGTGACGAGGGCGCGGGAATGCATCGCCGCCTCGGACGCCGGCCGCGATTTCTGCGGCCCGCCTTCTTCACTGCCGCCGACGCGGAAGGCCTATGCCCCGGATCCGCTGGGCAAGGTGCGGGAATCCACTGCGATTGCGCCGCCTCCTCCGCCGCGGGTCATCTCCATCGACAACTACTACCACATCACGAATCTCGGCACCCTGCTGGACGTGCTCGCCTGATGCGCCGCCGGCTCTTCTCGCCGTCCGATTGCTTCACCGGGCGCAGAGGTCGATGGCCCGCTCGATCGCCCGCGCGCAGACGGGGCAGAAGGCCTTCGCGCTGCGGCTGAACATGATGCAATCCAGGCAGGGCCGGTAGAGCCCCTCGGCGTGGTAACCGGCGCCTTCGAACGCGCCGACCTTTCCCGCGTACGGCTCGGCGGCCAGGGCGCCGACCGCCGCCTCGCCCTCCCGCCGGAACAGAGCCTCCATCTGCTCGTCGGTGTAGCCGGTTTCCGTCAATCGTTGGCGCTCGCGGCGGGCGCTGGCGATCGCCTCGTCGTAGCGGTGCTGGTCCCAGGGCGTGGGAATGGGCGTTGATGATTCGACGAGGTCGCGCCACTTGAGGGCCGTCGGGTCGCGCAGGGCGGTGATGTTCGGCTCCCACGGCTCGAGGCCGTTTCCCTCTCCATAGCTGACCTGGTTGGTGTAGTACTCGTCGGCGAGCCCCGCCAGCGAATGACCGAGTTCATGGGCGACCACGAACGACGAGGCGGCGCTGTCGGCCGAGACAATGGCCCAGAGGTTGAAGATCCCGCCTCCGCCGTACTTGCGCCCGTTGAAGATGAGAACCAGCGCATCGTACGGCGCCTGGGCGGCGATCTCCCGCAGGGCCCGGTTCTTCTCCGTCAGCACGTACCAGTCCCAGCCGAAGGCGTTGAAGCTCAGGCCCAGCGGCGAGCGGCGCCAGATCCCGCGGCGCGGGTCGGTGATGCCCGATTCGTCGGCCGGCACGTCGATGGCGCGCACGTTGAAGTCGCCTTTCCGCGCACGGAACGGCTCGACCTCGAACAGATCGTCGATGAGGCGCTGCACGTCGGCGTGGAATTTCGCCGCTTCCGGGAGCGTGTAGCCGTCGCCGAGGACGAGCAGATCCATCTTCTCCGAAGCCGGTCCGTGCTCGAAGACCGTCCAGACCTTCCCGCGCTCGGCCGGCGTCGAGCGATCGATCATCGCCGCGGAAGGATCGAGTTCCTGCACGTGGATGGTGTGGAACGAACCGTCCTCGGCGCGTTTCCCGAGCTGCAGCTTCACAGGGCCATTCGGTTCGGGGAAGCGTTGCGATTCGTGGAACGCGCGCCACGTGCCTTGCTCGGCTTCCTCGAGCGTCTCCCATTCACCGTAGATGCTGCAGAAGCCGCGGGAATAGATGAGTGTGCCGGTGCCGGCATCGACGACCTGGAAGAGATACACGCCGAGGTTGGCCTCATCGATAAGCTGCGTTCGACTGCCCGGCCAGTCGCCCTCGAGACGGAAGGCATCGTGGGCGATGTGCTCTTCCGCGGCCGTGCCGCAGTGGTAATAATCCCAGCGCAGCGTGCCGCCGGTGAACCACTGCGCGAAGGCCGCTTCATCAGCCGATACCGCTGGGGCGGGCGAAGAAGCAAGGAGAAACGCGCACGGCAGCGCGCAAAGCAGAATCCTCCTCAGCGGTATCATCGTACCGGTCTGTCGTCTCATGGTCGCTCCGCCTGTTTTCTCTGATCCTCAATCATGTACCGCGTCTTCGCCGATGCGATGCATGTTATACATGGTTTGATCGCTCACTCACGGCCGGAGAAAGCGGCGAAGAAAGTCGGCAGCGCCGAGCCGCGCACCGGCGTCGGCGAGATGCACGCCGTCCATTGACGGCCGGCCGACCGGGACGCTCTCCACGGGCCGGTTGATGAACAGGTCGGTGGCGCTGAACGCCGCCCGCATCTGCTCGATGTGGGAGGGCGTGCGCGAATAGAGCCCGACGGCCGTCGTGTCGGCGAACGAGCGGGCGAGGCGAAGCGCCTCCGGGAACGAGGCGGATTTCATGATCGAGAGCACCGGCCAGGGGCACGGCC
>Ga0272441_10016919_pt1 | contig 10023 bp, 8 predicted proteins | sample SSMProp6N_FD_193582 | JGI IMG/M metagenome (GOLD analysis project Ga0272441, IMG submission 193582) | Marine sediment archaeal communities from Little Sippewissett salt marsh, Falmouth, MA, United States - SSM-Prop-6N | ecosystem: Environmental > Aquatic > Marine > Wetlands > Sediment ...
CTTCCGGGATGTCAAAAATTATCATTCTCCATTTGCCATCCCAGGGCGGCCGCGATTCCGCGGAACCCATGAAGTGTTTTTCTAAGTACTTTTTACCTTTTTCGGTGAGCTCGAGGTGTAATTTTTTTTCTTTCCTTGATTTCCGGAGTAATCCTTTCTTATTTAACCTATCGATGAGGGTGTAAATGCTGCGGGTTTGATAATCTTCACCAAACCGAAAAAGCTCATAGGGGTTCAGTAGATAAATGGCCCCCGAGGTCAATGTAAGAAGGATTTCATCTTTCAGAGATGGCATGGTAACCTCCTCATATAGCTAGTCAACAATTGTTAAACGATCGTTCATGAATTGTTGAATAGAATAGCAAAATCGCGTGTAAGTTTAAAGGTAAAGATGCTCTGTTAGATTGGTTGTAGGAACGGAATTCATTAAGATATCTCATAAATTTATTATTTTATAATCAAGCGCTATAAGGCATAATCAAACACGATCGCATTAATAAGAAAAACAAGGTAAGGCTTTAATGAATGTAATTGAATGGAAAAAATCTACTTGGAAAGAGCTGGAAAAGAAAATCCAGTCTCGGGATTTTTCCCCGAAAAAGATAGAGGCCGCGCGGAAAATAATCAGGGATGTCCGCAGGAAAGGCGACCGGGCGCTCAGGAAATTTACGCTCGAATTCGACGGGGCTGAAATAAAATCGCTGCGGGTTCCGGAGCGTGAGATTCGATCCGCCCGAAAAGTCATCACTCCGGAGGTCAAAAAATCCTTCCGGCGGGTGGAAGGCAATATCAGACGTTATTGCTTGTCAAACCTGATAAAATCCTGGCGGCAGGGGAGGGGGGACGGGCACAGCTGGGGCGAAAAAGTGACGCCGATCGAACGGGTGGGAATTTACGTTCCGGGAGGCAAAGCCCCCCTGGTCTCCAGCCTGTTCATGGCGGCGGTCCCGGCCCGCCTCGCCGGGGTCGCCCGGATCGCCATCTGCACGCCCCCGCAAACCGACGGAACTATCAACCCTTATATTCTGGCGGCGGCCGATTTTCTCGGAATCGGGGAAATATACCGGATCGGCGGAGCCCAGGCGATCGCCGCCCTCGCCTTCGGGACAGAAACGGTTCCGCGGGTGGATAAAATCGTCGGCCCGGGAAACATTTACGTCACGCTGGCCAAGAAAGAGGTTTACGGAATTGTGGGTATCGATATGCTCGCCGGCCCGAGCGAGGTGGTTATCCTGGCAGACGGAAAAGCCCGCCCCGCTTTTATCGCCGCCGATCTGCTGGCTCAGGCGGAGCACGGGGGAGGGGGGATGTCGATTTTGATCACCTCTTCCGGGAGGCTTATCTCCGGGGTTAAAAAAGAAGCGGATTCGTTGCTTTCCGATCTTTCGCGGAAATCCATTCTGGGAAAATCCCTGAAAGAGGGAACCTGGCTGATAAAAGTGAAGAGCATCAAAAACGGAATCGATCTGGTTAACCGGATCGCCCCGGAGCACCTGGAGATCATGGCCGGCAATCCGGACAGGATTCTGCCCGCAATCAAAAACGCGGGAGCGATCTTCCTCGGCGAGTACAGCCCGGTCGCCGCCGGCGACTACGTGGCCGGTCCCAGCCATATTCTGCCGACCGGAAGAAGTGCCCGCTTTTTCTCACCCCTCTCCGCGATCGATTTCTCAAAAAGAAGCAGCGTCATCAGGTATAATCGGAGAGCGCTGCGAAGGGACATGGATGCTCTGAAAAACCTGGCGGAATTAGAAGGTCTGGATGCACACGCGCTATCGGTCTCAATCCGACTTTGATTAAACACCAAAATTTCTTCGGGGAAACAATTGTAATGGATTGGGCAAGAGAAAACATCAGGAAGCTGGAACCGTACGTGCCGGGATTTCAACCGAAAGAGGACGGTTTCATCAAGCTCAACACCAACGAAAATCCTTATCCACCCTCACCCCGAGTAAAGCAGATGCTGGGCCGGATCAAGGGGGATTTACTGCGTCTTTATCCCGATCCCCACTCCGACCGCCTCCGCCAGAAGATCGCCGAGATTTACGGTTTTCGGCGGGATAATGTCATCGTCGGTAACGGCTCGGACGAGATCCTGTCGATAGCCCTCAGATGTTTCGTCGGCGAGGGGGAACGGATCGCCTTTCCGCACCCGTCGTACAGCCTCTTTTCGGTCCTGGGTCAGATTCAGGGGGGGGAAATGGCCAGCTACGAACTGGACGATGATTTCCGGCTGCCTCCCGCTTTCTTTTCGGCCGGCGCCCGGATCAAATTACTGGCGTCGCCCAATTCTCCCACCGGGACGCTTTACCCGATGGAGGTCATAGATCGATTGGCGGAGGAGAGTGAGGGGATCGTGCTGGTTGATGAAGCCTACGTGGATTTCGCCGAAGAAAGCTGCCTCCCCCTGGTGCGGAAATATCCTCATCTTATCGTAGTCCGGACATTCTCCAAGTCGTTCGGTCTGGCTGGGGCGAGAATAGGGTACGCCTTCGCCCCGGAGGAAATAATCCAAATCATGATGAAGGTTAAAGATTCCTATAATCTCAACCGACTGGGAGCTCTAGCGGCCGAAGCGGCTCTGGAAGACTGGGATTATTTCCGGGCGAATGTCGATAAGATCAAGGGGGAAAGAAAATTTCTGGAAAAAGAACTGCAATCCCTGGGATTCTACGTGTATCCCTCCGGGGCCAACTTTCTGCTGGTCCGGGATCCGGAAGGACGGGCGCGGGAAATCTATGAGAAATTGCTGGGGCGGAAAATTCTGATCAGGTATTTCGATGACGTCCGTTTGAAGGATTGCCTGAGAATCAGCATCGGAACCCATGAACAGATAAAACAATTGCTGCGGGCTTTAAGGGAGATCCTGAACGGATGCAGCCCGAGCGGAACAGCAGGGGAGCGGAAAAATGAAGCGTAAAGCGATTATTGAAAGAAAAACGGCGGAAACCGATATCAAGCTGACATTAACACTGGATGGACGGGGAAAAAGCTCCATCAAAACCGGGATTCCTTTTTTAAATCACATGCTGGAACTCATGACCAAACACGGGCTGTTCGACCTTTCCCTGACCGCCCGGGGAGATCTTGAAGTGGATTTCCACCACACGGTGGAAGACGTGGGAATCTGTCTCGGCCGGGCGTTCAGCAAGGCCCTGGGGGATAAAAAAGGGATTCAGCGTTTCGGCTGCGCCCTGGTTCCCATGGACGAAGCCCTGGCTTCAGTCTCGGTGGATATCAGCGGAAGGAGCTTCCTCGTCTATAAACCCAGGATCCGAAAAATCAAGATCGGCAATTTTCAGGTGAGTTTAATCAAGGGTTTTTTCAAAGCCTTCTGCGATCACGCCGGGATTAATCTTCACGCCAGCGCCTACTACGGGGAAGATGTTCACCATGTTATCGAGGCGATTTTCAAAGCCTGGGCCCGGGCTCTGAAGCAGGCGGTTTCCCTAGATCCCCGCGTCGAGGGGATTCCTTCGACGAAAGGGAAACTTTAGAAATATAGAAATATGGAAACAAAGGAGCATTTTTCACGCGCATTAATTGTTTCCATATTTCTATATTTCCATGTTCCATAATTGACCAAAATAATTTTGTGTCTGAAAATGATAATAATCCCGGCAGTCGATATCAAGAACGGAAAGTGTGTCCGCCTCTATCAGGGGAAAGAGGATGAGGAAACGGTTTACGCTGAAGACCCGGCGCTGATGGCTCGGAGATGGGAGGAAGAGGGGGCAGAATATCTTCATCTGGTGGACCTGGACGGCGCCTTCCGGGGCCGCCCGGAAAATTGGGAGGTGGTCCGGAGGGTAAAGGAAAAGGTCAGAATCCCGCTCGAACTGGGCGGGGGAATCCGCTCCCTGGAAAGTATCGAAATGGTTCTGGCGGGAGGGATCGAGCGGGCCGTGCTCGGCACCCGGGCGGCGCAATCCCTGAGGTTTTTAGAAGAGGCTTTTCGGAATTTTCGCAGTCGGGTGGTCCCCTCAATTGACGCCCGGGAAGGTGACGTGGTGGTTCGAGGTTGGACTGCCGAAACCGGAATCCGGGCTTCCGCCCTGGGCACCGACCTGGTCAAGATCGGCTTCAAACTGGTGATTTACACCGATACCACCGTTGACGGAACGCTGCGGGGTCCGGCTTTCGGGAGCATCGAAAATTTTCTCGATCAAACCGGTCTGGCGACGATCGCCGCCGGGGGAGTGGCCTCCCCGGATGACATCTCCCGGTTGAAAAAACTCGAAGGAAAGGGCCTGGCCGGTGTGATCATCGGAAAAGCCCTCTATGAAGGGAAAATGACGTTGAAGCGGGCTATCAGGGAGGCGGCTTGAGGGGCCTCTGACAGTGCTTTCAAAGCAACCCAATCAGTTAAAAAAGGGGAATGACGTGAGCGAACTGGAAGAAGGGAAAAAGCTCAATCTCGATTTCAGCAAGATTTCCCGGACAGCAAAAACCTGTCCGGATGTTATTCCGGTCGCGCTGCAGAATGTCGATACCGGCGAGGTGATTTTGCTCGCCTACACGAACGAGCCGGCCTTCCGGCAGGCGATCAAAAGCCGCACGGTTGTTCTCTGGAGCACCTCGCGCAACGAGCTCTGGGAAAAAGGCAAGACTTCGGGGCAAAAGTTCGATCTCGTCGAGGCGTACGTGAACTGCGAGCAGAATTCTCTTCTCTATAAGGTGAGACCCCGGCGCGGCGGAATATGCCACACCACAAATCAAAAGGGGCAACCCAGGAACTGCTTCTACCGCCGGATTGATCTGCGAACCCTTGAGCTTGAAAATATGGATCCCTAAAATTTCCCCCCGAAGGGCCTCCGGCTTAAAATACCTGCTGGCCGCAATCCTTATTATCGCCCTGGGGGTACGTATCGCGTACCTGATGGAGGTACGCTTTTCTCCCCGTTTTTATGAACTGCCCCGGGGGATGGACGAGTACAACTACGACCGCCTGGCATATGATCTGAGCCGGGGAGAGTGGAGTTCCGACCGGATTATTTATTCGTTACCCCTCTATCCGGTGTTTCTGGCGTTCATCTACACCGTCTGGGGACGGTCCCTGCTGGCGGTCAGAATCGCGCAGCTGCTGCTGGGAACGGCAAGCTGCGGACTCCTCTACCTTCTGGGGGAACAGACCCTGGGCCGGGGAAGGGGACTGTTCGCCGCTTTGATCATGGCCCTGTACGGAATGGCCGTCTTCCATGAACTCCTGATCATCCCGACCGCGCTGGCGGTATTCGCCAGCCTCCTGGCGCTGGTCTGGTGGTCGAAGTCGATGGATGAGGACAGCGCCCGGCGGTGGTTCATCGGGGGGCTGCTGCTCGGGATCGCTTCCCTGGCGTCCGCCGCCAACCTTCTTTTCGGAATCATCCTGATATGTTTCTGGCAATCCCGCAAGGGAAAGAAAAGGAAAATACCGATTCTGCCGAAACGGGCAGCGTCGGCGCTGGGAATGCTCCTGGTGATTGCGCCTTTCACGCTGCGGAATTCGCGCGCTGGCGGCGGTTTTCTTTTTCTCTCCGCCCACGCCGGCATCAATTTTTATCTGGGCAATAATCCCGAATCCAACGGGGGATTCAGGACGCCCCCTTTTCTCACTCCCTCCGCCAGCGGAATCATCCGGGATTCAGCCCGGCGGGCGGAGGCTATTTCCGGAAAGAACCTTAACCCCGGACAGATCTCCCGCTTCTGGTTCCGGAAGGGATTGGGTTACCTTATCCGCCGACCTTTGAAGTGGGTGAAACTCTGGCTGAAGAAAATCCTTCTTTTCATCGACCCCCGCGAGTACTGCGATGTCGGGAGCGGCTGGTTTGCCGAAAGTCAGGGGATCAGAATAGGCAGGATTCCGCTTCTGAAGTTCGCCTGGCTGGCTCCCTGGATCCTGGCGGGTTGTTTTATAAGTTATAGACAGGGGAGGGGATCGTTGCTACTATATATATTTTCCGGCGCCCAGCTGGCGGGAGTCATGCTTTTCTTTCACCAGGCGCGCGCCCGCCTGGTTTTCATCCCGGTGGGGGCGCTCTGGGCGGCGGAATCATTATTTTTTTTCCGTAAGATTCTGATCGAAAAAAAAATCCGAAAGGCCGCCGCATTTTTACTGCTGCTGGCGCTTTATTACGTTGTATTCTTCAGCTTGCCGCGGCAGCAGATGCGCTCGGAAAGCAATCTCTTGATCACGGCGGCCCAGCAGGAGCTGAGCGGAAAAAATCATGAAGCCGCCCGAGGAAAAGTTGAAGCCGCTCTCCGGATCAACCCGGAACTCGGCGGAGCTTACCTCATTCTGGGGGAAATATCATTTTCGGCGGGAGATACCAAAAAGGCGGAGGTTTATTATCGAAGATCCAAACTTAACCAACCGGGAGATGTCGGTCCTTACCTCGGGCTGGCTCGCCTCTTTTTGAAGCGGGAGGATCTGGAAGGCGCCGCCGCCCAATTAAATGCCGCCCGGAGCCTTGATCCCCTCTGCGGTCAAGCTCATTCCCTGGCCGCCCGGATACATTTCAACAGGGGAGAGAACGAAAAAGAAATCGCGGAGTATCGGAAAGCTTTGAGCTTGAATCCCAATTCAACGGAAGTTTTGAATAACCTGGCCGCCGCTTACGCCCGGGGAGGCGATCTCGCATCGGCGATTCCGCTCTGGCGGCGCGCCCTTCAAGTCGCCCCTGATTCTGAGCGGTTCAAGGCGAGCCTGGGAAAAGCTCGCCGGAGCCTCAGGAGCAGAACCGTCTCCGGTCCGGGGCAAAAAAAGGAATGGAGATAGATTGAAAGGAAAAGACCGTTTATCTTTCCGGCCTTACGCCTATATCCTGCCGGCTCTGGTGGTCATACTGATTTTTCAGCTTCTACCCATGTTCTACGCTTTCTTCCTGAGCTTTTTCCGCTGGGATATGATCAATAAATCCGGGGCCCAGTTCGTCGGCCTGAGAAATTACATCATCCTGTTTCAGGATCCCGATTTCTGGCTATCCCTGTTCAATACCACCGTCTTCGCCCTCGGTTCGATCGTGGTCGGACTTTCGCTTTCGCTGGTGGTGGCGGTTCTGTTGAGCCGGGGGATCCGGGGGCTGGGATTATACCGGACCGCCTATTTCATTCCTCACGTGGCGTCGATGGCCGCTATCGCCATCGTCTGGAAGTGGATTTTTCAGAACGACGGATTGCTCAACAGCGTGATCCAGCCCCTCGGCGATCTCCTGGCCGCTCTCTTCAAGCTCGATATCGGACAGATCAAGTGGTTGCAGCAGCCCCAGTGGGCCCGGCCGGCGATCATTATCTTCATAGTCTGGAAGACGATGGGTTTCAACATCCTGATATTTCTCACCCGGCTGCTGGATATCGACAATTCTTATTACGAAGCGGCGGATATCGACGGGGCCAGCGCCCTGGATAAGTTCCGCTACATCACCTGGCCGCTCCTGATGCCGACGACGCTTTTCCTGCTGACCATTTCCACCATCTTTTCTTTCCAGATGTTTATTCCGGTTTTCATCATGTTTCCCGCCGGCGGTCCCCTCAACAGCGCGATGACCACGGTGTTTTACCTTTATAAATCCGCCTTCAGCAATTTCCTCTTCGGTTACGCCTGCGCCATGGCGTATATCCTTTTTTTCATTATCCTGATTTTAACCCTGATCCAGAAAAAGGTGCTGGGCAAGAGAGCGGCTTACGAAATATGAGATGAAAGGCAGCTGGCTGAAATTTCTGGTTTACCTTCTGCTTACCGTGGGGGCCGTCACCATGGTCTTTCCCTTCTTCTGGATGCTGGCGACCTCCTTCAAGTCATCTCTGGAAGTGCTGTCGGCTCAAATCACGCTGGTCCCGCGTCTGAAGAAATATATCCGGCAGGATGGAAAGCTAGAACCGGTTGAGTTTCTTTACGCGTTGAAATTAATCGAGGCGGTTAATATTTCCGAAGGCCTGATCTCCGAGGGAATTCCGAAAAAGAATGAACTCTCTTCGCGATTCCTGGACGAATTATCCGAGATTTACTCGGACTACCGGAGCAGAATCGGGGGAATTTTCCTTCGCTACCGGCCCGAATCCGAGGTGGGACAAAGGTTAGATGGAATATGGGAGAATACCATGGGGCGGATCGACCGGCTTCCTTCGGCCGAACGGCTGCCGGCCGATGTTCGCACCCGGGTGGATTCCGAGATCGACAGGCTCTCCCGGACGATCAGAAACCTCGGTGATGAAACCGCGTTCCGCGAAAACTTGCTGGCGGTGGTCATTCTGGCCGGAGACCGGAGGGGTGCCGGGCTGACCGTGTCCGCGACCGACATCATCTACAAGCGATTTCTCTGGAGCAACTTCCTGAAAGCCTGGCGGGCCGCTCCCTTCGCCCGCTATTTTGTCAACAGCATCATCATGTCCATCGCCGTGACCATCGGCCAGGTTCTGACCTCGGCCCTGGCGGCGTACGCTTTCGCCCGGATGCAATTCCGCTTCAAGGAAACCATTTTCCTCATTCTCCTGGGCACCATGATGGTTCCCAAGCAGGTTATTCTCATCCCGGATTACGTTATCATCGCCAAACTGGGCTGGATCAACACCTACTACGCCCTGATCGTGCCGTTTGTGGCAGCGGTATTCGGGATTTATTTCATGCGCCAGCACTTCGAGACGATTCCCCAGGACCTTTTCGACGCCGCCAGCATCGACGGCTGCGGGCGGTTGCGAACCCTGTTTCAGATAGTGCTGCCGCTTTCCCGGGGAGTGGTCATAACCGTGGCCCTCTTCACTTTCATCATGACCTGGAACTCGCTCCTCTGGCCCCTGGTGATGACCAATACCCCCGAAATGCGGCCGCTCCAGGTCGGTCTGGCGGTCTTCAACCAGGAAAGCGGCACCGAATGGGAATTGCTGATGGCGGCTTCCACCTTTTCCATCCTGCCGCTCCTTATCATTTTCTTCGTCGCCCAGAAGCAGTTCATCGAGGGGATCACGCGCTCGGGCATGAAAGGCTGAAAATTTTTCTTCGAAAAATCTTCAGCGTTTTGAAGGTAATAATTATGAAGAGATTAAATAATCATAACGCTGCGGGGATGATGATTTTCTCCATCTTAATACTATTTTTTCTCCCCCTGTTCGGCTGTTCTCATAGAACAGCCGAACAGGAAGGGGGAGAAAAAATAACGGTGCGGTTCTGGCACGCCATGGGAGGAAAGCTGGGCGAAGTTCTCGATTCGATGATCGATGAATTCAACGCGACCCACCCCCGCTGGTTCATCAAATCGGAAAGTATGGGGAGCTATGAGGCCCTGAAGCAAAAAATACTGGCTTCGATAATAGCACGCAATCAGCCCGATCTTGCCCAGGCTTACGAAGCCTGGATCTCCACTCTCATCGGTGGAGACGCCCTGGTGGATCTGGCCGGCCTCGATCCCGACTTTGAAAAAAACGAGCTGAAAGATTTTTATCCCGTCTTTATCCAGGATAGTGTTTACGGCGGCAAATTAATGTCCCTGCCGTTCAATAAGAGCGTTCCCGTCATCTATTACAATAAAGAGCTTTTCCGCCGCGCCGGTCTCGATCCGGACAAACCGCCCCGGACCTGGGAAGAATTCATCCGGGTTGCGGACCGGCTCACCCGCGACTTCAACGGCGACGGTAAAATCGACCAGTGGGGCCATAAATTTACCGATCACGCCACCTATTTCGAATGCCTTCTCAAACAGAATGGAGGGGAGATTTTTGATCCGAGCGATTTAAATCTCACTTTCAATTCTCCCCGGGGGGTGGAGGCGCTGCAGTACCTGGTCGATCTGGTGAAGAGGTACCGGGTGGCTGATTTTTATCTGGGCGGGTATCAGCACCAGGTGGATTTCGCTGCCGGCGAGGTGGCCATGATCGTCGCTTCCTGCGTTTCCCGGACGTTCATGAAAGAACAGCTCAAATTCGACTGGGGAATGGCCCCGCTCCTGAAAAATAAACGGCAGGCAAGTCTTGTTTATGGGACCAACGTCGTCATTTTCGCCCGCTCCTCTCCCGAAAATCAGAAAGGAGCATGGGAATTCATCAAGTGGT
>Ga0272441_10016920_pt1 | contig 10023 bp, 7 predicted proteins | sample SSMProp6N_FD_193582 | JGI IMG/M metagenome (GOLD analysis project Ga0272441, IMG submission 193582) | Marine sediment archaeal communities from Little Sippewissett salt marsh, Falmouth, MA, United States - SSM-Prop-6N | ecosystem: Environmental > Aquatic > Marine > Wetlands > Sediment ...
TTTTTCTTCTCCTAGCAAAAAAACACTTTCAAGTAAATTCAATGATAATTTGTTACCATTGATAGTTTTTCCAAGTTTACTCTTATTATAAAGTCGACCAACGTCTTTTGATTTTTTGACAATTATCTTATCCTTTACAAGTTCTCCAAACATCTGCATTATAAAAATATGTATTTGTAATGATTATTTGGTTTTTTTGTAGTAGTCCTTTATACTTCTAGGTATCTGATCCTTGGAAAAATACTCGGCATTTTTCCTTTTAATGTAATAGTCATTTCTACTTATTGGAACAAATTTTTTATGAGATTTCTCCTTGCGTACTCTGTATATTGATGGTAAAAGACCAATTGCTACACCAGTACATAAGCCACCCAAACCACCGATTACAGCAAATAAGATTAAATATTCTTTGTATCTGAAAATACCAATATCCAATGGAGATATATTGATTTTAGGGATTCCTATGTATCGAGATGATTGTCCACCATAAGTGCCAGTGAAACTCAATACTCCTGGTATTAACCCACTATACTTGTAATAAAACATTGCAGCATCTGTCGATGACTCATTTACTAGACTTTGAGCATATTCATAGTAACTAACTGCGAGTATTGGTTCTATGCCGCGTATTCTACTTTCACTTATACTAGAACTAGCACTCTCTTGATATCTATCAATTTTATCTTCTGTAATGCCATCAGCAAGTTCCAAAGCAAGATTTGCTTTTGCCAATGCTTCTAACGCTTCAAAAAGAGCAGCGGCAGGATATCCCTTCTCCATGTCATCTCTTGCCGTTTCTAATATGTTTTCTGCATCAATAAGATAACTAGAGCTCTTCCCCATCTCCTCAAGAATAACATCTGAATAAACAACAGCTTGTTGTGCATCTTCAATATATTCTTCTGCAAGATTCTCAAGTTCTTCCTCATTGATCTCTCCAGAATCGTTGAAATAAGACGAAATTCCTATCCACCATTCTATACTATTGCTTCTTTGATTTGCGTAAGCAATGTCATATAACGTTGTTAAAAAGTCTCCATTTTGATAGCTAGAATAGGCGTCAGATAAATACAATTCTGCATCAGATGCACGTTTTTGAGCTGCACCTACACATTGAAGCGATATTGTCCCATTTATTTCTACTTTCTTCGCTAGATTACTTTTATTTATGTTTAATTCTTTCGCCTCGTTAATAAGAGAGCTAATATAACCTTCTTTATCTTCAGAATTAAAATATTCGCAAGAGTATATTACAAAATGCGAATTAATAAGTGATTGGAAAGATTTACTTGTACTAGTATAATATACTTCTCGATCAAACCAATCTTCGGATTCTATTAATGCTTCCTCTGCGCTGTTTAAAAAATCTGTGATTTGGTTCTTACGATAGTAGGGATAACGATTTGGAATTTCTGTATTATCAAAAGATTTGCTTGCATTTTCATATGACTTTCTTGTATCATTCAATAAACTTGTTGCGAGGGGCTTCATGGATTCAATGTAATCCTCAGTTTTTATACTAGCGTTAGATTCAATTAATGGAAAATTCCAACCAATAAAATACAAAAGAGCATCATTTATGTCCTCTGCTTCGATGATTTCTATACCATAATTCTCAAGTGCATAATCTGAGACATTTCGCAAAACTTGTTGTGTGGTAATTTGCGTCCAGCCATTCTCAGATACTGTTTCTGTTATTGTTTCAGCATATTCGCCCTGACCTTTTGGAATTAAAAAACGTGTCGCTCCAACGTTATAAGCGGCATCAACTTTTTGCAGTATCCCACCTACTGGACCTATGCTCCCATCTGGATTTATCATGCCAGTCATCATCGTTTTGTTATCCATTGTCCAATTTTGTAAAAGTGATATTACTGCAGTTGTCATAATTGCTCCTGCAGAGGGACCACCTATGATAGGTGCAGAAGTTCGTATTACAAAGAAGAAATCGTATTCAGATGGATTAATTTCGCACCTAACATCGTTTTTAACGAGAGCGCTTGCGACCTTTACTGCCAGACGTGCTGAACCTTGCATGTCTATTTGCGTTAGGGGTAAGGTATCTACAAATACTCTTCCGCTGCCGTTGTTCTGGATGGTAACTGTTATAGTAGAAGTAACACCAATGTATCCGTCATCTGTATGTGCTACTGCAGGTGCATAAACTGTAACATTACGGTATTCAATTGATACAGTTGCTTCATTTATTTCACCCAATGATATGGAATGTGAAAACTGAGAAAAAGAGGAACATATTATTAAAAAGCCCAATACCGACATTAAAAATTTACTTGACATAGCTTCTTTCCACTTGCAATCTGACTTTAATATAAGATCACATATTAAAAATTTGCTAAACATCGCCAGAAATACGGATAATTTTTATGGATTGTATTTTTAGCATTTTACCGATTTTTATATCTTTTATTGTTATACCATTACCCTTATACCCCGATATTCTTAAGTATGGCGATAAGATACCATTTCTCGTTTACGGTCGTTTATTATGATGATCTAGATAAGAATTTGTTGGAACATGGAGGTACTATAAATGGTTCAACTGCATGAAATGATATTGAGAGATGCCCATCAATCAATGTTAGCTACGAGGATGAGAACAGAAGACATGTTACCTATTGCAGAGAAGTTAGATCAGGTAAGATTCTTTTCTATGGAAGTATGGGGCGGCGCAACATTTGACGTATCAATTAGATATCTAAATCAAGACCCATGGGAGCGGATAAGGCTTCTTAAGAAGGCTATGCCTAACACCCCCATGCAAATGTTAGAACGTGCAATGAATATTGTTGCATATTGGAATTTCCCCGATGATATTGTTAAAAAATTTATTTATCTTGCAAAGAAAAATGGGGTTGATTACTTTAGAATTTTTGACGCATTAAACGATCTTCGAAATATGGAAACACCAATGAAAGCAGTTAAAGAAAATGGCGGTCATGTTCAAGCATGTTTAAGTTACACTATATCTCCAGTTCACACAGTTGATTATTTTGTTAAAAAATTCAAAGAATTAGAAAAAATGGGTGCAGATTCTCTATGTATAAAAGATATGGCAGGCATGATTTCACCAAAACGTTCTTATGATATCATAAAAGGGGTAAAAGATGCGGGAATTAAACTTCCAATTAATCTTCATTCTCATTGTACCAGTGGAATGACTGGCATGGCATATCAACGAGCTGTTGAGGCAGGAGTAGACATTTTAGATACTGCTATGTCTCCTATATCTGGTGGCACTGCGGCCCTAGCAACAGAAAGTGTTGTTGCCGCTTTGCAAGGAACAAAATGGGATACAGGTTATGATCTTAAACTTCTTATCGATATTAGAAAATATTTCCTAAAAATTTGGGATAAATATCGACATTTGCACAGATTTAATGCACTTAAGGTTGATCCAAGTGTTACGCTCCATCAGGTTCCTGGTGGAATGCTTTCAAATCTAATATTCCAACTAGAGGAACAAGGTGCTCATGATAAATATCGGGAAATTCTTGATGAGATTGAAAAGGTAAGGGATGAACTTGGGTATCCTCCACTTGTTACACCAACCAGTCAGGTTGTGGGTGTTCAGGCAGTGATGAACGTTCTTCATGGCCGCTATAAAGTTATAACAAAAGAAACAAAAGATTACTGTAAAGGAATGTATGGAAAACCTCCAGCACCTATTAAACCTGAAATCATGAAAAAGGTTCTTGGGCCAAAATGGAAGGATGAAGTTATTGATTGCAGACCATCTGATTTGTTGAAACCTATATGGGAGAAAAGAAAATCAGAACTAAAAGAGCATGGAGTAAAAATGACTGAAGAAAATATTATGACATATGCTCTCTATCCTCAGGTTGGATTAAAATTCTTGAAGGGAAAAACAGTTGCCGAGTTTACTTCTGATGAGTTACCCCTCCCATATAATCATGCATTGATTCGTGCTATGGTAAAACAGTCATTCCCAGAGTTAAAACAAGTTTGGATTGAGACAGAACCTCCAGAAAAAAGATCTGGTCCTGCTCAAATACCAACGGAGTTCGAAGTAGAAGTTGATGGTGAACCTTTTGAAGTAAAGGTTAACCCTGTTGGCGGGTTCCTTGTTGCACGAGCTGCCGATGCAACGGTATCAAAGAAGCCAAAGGATATAGAAGGTGGCGTTAAATCTAGCATGCAAGGCACCGTCCTTTCAGTTAAGGTCAAGAAAGGTGACAAAGTAAAGATCGGAGACGTTATTGTAACAGTCGAAGCAATGAAGATGGAACAAGAGATTAAATCTGATGTTTCAGGAGAGGTTAAAGATATCTTCGTAAGTGAGGGAGATTCTGTAGCCAGTGGAGATATTCTCATGCAGGTTCTATAAACTTTTCTATTAGGTGAAACCATGCTAAATAAGGTATTGATTGCAAATCGAGGAGAAATTGCTATCCGAATCATGCGGGCATGCAAAGAATTGGGAATAAGTACCGTAGCCGTTTTTTCTGATGCTGATAAAAGCGCTCTATTTGTGAGATATGCAGATGAAAAATATAATATTGGTCCAGGACCTGCTAGTCAGAGTTATCTAAAGAAAGAAAATATAATTGATGTTGCTTTGAAATCCAATGCTGAAGGTATTCATCCTGGTTATGGATTTATGGCTGAAAATGCAGAGTTTGCAGAGATGTGCCATAAAAACGGTATTGAATTCATTGGACCCCCTGTTTCTGCCATGAAGCTCATGTGTTCAAAAATCGATTCTAAAAAGTCTATGATTGAAGCGGGAGTTCATGTTGTTCCTGGAGTGACTGAAGCTATATCTGATCATGAGAAAGCAAAAAACATTGCCCATGATGTTGGCTATCCTGTGATGCTTAAAGCTTCTGCAGGTGGCGGCGGAATTGGCATTCAGAAAGTTGATAATGAAAAACAAATGGAAAAGGCTCTTGCATCTGTGCGTCAACTTGCAAAGAATTCATTTGGTGACGATGCTGTTTTTATTGAAAAATTCATTGATGATCCTCGCCATATAGAATACCAGATTATTGGTGATAAAAAAGGAAACATTATTCATTGTTATGAACGTGAATGCAGTGTACAGAGACGTAATCAAAAACTCATTGAGGAAACACCATCATGTGCCCTAACACCTGAGTTGCGCGAAGAAATTGGTAAGCAGGCAGTGCTTGCAGCAAAAACTGCAGGATATTACAATGCCGGTACATGTGAATTTATGTTCAGGGAAGGAAAGTACTATTTCCTTGAGATGAATACAAGATTGCAGGTCGAACATCCAATCACTGAGGCTGTTACTGGTGTTGATCTTGCTCGTGAACAACTGCGTGTTGCTTCAGGACTTGAAGTTGAGTATAGTCAAGAAGACATACAGCCACGAGGTCACTCCATTGAATGTCGTATTAACGCTGAAGATCCGCTTAATAATTTTATGCCAGCACCTAGTAAAATCGTCAGATATGCTGAACCAAGCGGCCCAGGGATAAGAATAGATTCAGGTGTATATCAGGGATTTACTATCCCTCCGTTTTATGATTCTATGATTGCCAAACTTATTATATGGGCAGAAGACAGACCTCGAGCGATTGAACGAACTAAAAGAGCTTTATGGGAATTTCAAATCGGAGGGGTTAAACATAATATCCCATTCCACCAAGTAGTAATGAATAATCAACAATTTATCTCGGGAAATTATACTACAAGTTTCATTCCAAGATATAAGATCCTAGATCAAGTCATAGAACATGTAAAGTTAACGAAAGCACAATCTTCTACTCCACGAACTGCTGCGGCTATGGCAGCAGTTCAAGCAGTTATTATGGCTGTGAATAGCTCTCAACGAAGTAAATAATCTGATTATTAAGATTGATTTTCTCTTATAAAAAAGACAATCTTTGATAGAAGATAAAGGAAAAAAAGAAATTTTATTATTTCCGTATAAGGCCTAGTGACGATAACTCTTTTGATAATTTATCTACTGCAACTGATACGTCTGATACCTTCCTTGCACCGGTGCAAACTATTTTTCCAGAGCCAAAAAGCAACATTGCTACTTTTGGTTCCTTTATGCGGTAAACTAAACCAGGGAACTGTTCTGGTTCGTATTCTATATTCTCCAATCCGAGACCCATTGCTACTTCGTTTAAATTAAGCTCGCCACCTAGATCTGATATGGCTACAATGTTTTGTATGACAATGTCCAGATTCTTATATACATCTACTCCCAACTTCTTGAGTTTCTCTGATATGATATCGATTGTCTTATGTACATCTTCTATGTTTTTACTCCCTGTACAATTGGCCTTACCACTTCTAAAGAGAAGCGTTGCTGTTTTCGGATTTTTTAATCTATAAACTAAACCAGGGAATTGTTCTGGTTCATATTCAGTTTCTTCCAATGATTGCGATATCATATCTAAATCTAACTTTTCTGCAAAGGATGTAGATGCTACAATATTTTCCACATTTATTTCCGGCATAAAATTCTCCTCCATTTTCTATATAACTCCCATAGACGTAAGTTTTTCCTCAATTATTTCAATGGCGTCAGATGCATCCTCTAATTTTTCAGCTCCGGTACAAACGATTTTTCCAGAACTAAAAATAAGTAATGTTACATCGGAACCATCTATTCTATAAACCAGTCCAGGAAATTTTTCAGGTTCATATTCCACATTTTCTAGCAATGGGTTCGTTACTATATCTACTAGATTCAACTCCTTTTTGAGATCCAAGGAAGTTACAATATTTTTTATCTTCACTTTGGGTTCATCCATAACAGAAATTCCTGCTTTTTCTATCTTGTCGATTGTTTTAACCATTGAATCTTCAATCTTGTCAATATTTTTAACACCGGTGCAAATAATTTCCCCACTGGAAAAAACAAAGACTATAGTCTTAGGGTCATTAAAATGTAGAATCAAACCTGGAAATTCTTCAGGATCATACTTTGAATCTTGTATGGCTTCTGCTAGATACTCTATATCTAGTTCCTTTGCTATCTGCGCGGTGGTCACAATATTTTCAATGATTATACCCGCCATAATGTTATTGATTTCCCCCTCCTGAAGTATATAAATGACTTTTATAAAGATTTCGTTTGTAAAATGGAGAAAAAAAATTAGATATTTCCGATGTTTCTATTAGAATCTATCAATGTCTAGATCACTGTCATTTTTACTGATTTTATCTTTCTTTTTTTCCACACTAATTTTGTCAAGTATCCCACGAAATTCATCAGTGCGATATTCAATACGTCTTTCACAGCTAGCCACAGCAAGTTCTCCTCTTGTCTTCTCAATAATGCCTCTGACCATGTCCTGCTTTTGCTTTATTGGAACCAGTGCAGAAGGATAATCAAATTTCATAATAGAATCATAGATCTCATCCATAAGTTTAAGATAGTTATTTGCCTCGTCGGCTTTTCCATCAAGAATACAGTCCAATGATTTTCTCCTCAGCTCTCCCACTACATCGCATAATCCCCGTAAATATGAGCTATATGTGGTTTGTAATTTATCCGGGTCAGGCAAGGCCTTGTTTTGCATTATATTATAAAGACAATACGCTTCTACAAGTTCCTGGGCAGCATTTTCAACAAAACCCGCATGGTATAAATCTGGATAACCTTCGGTCAAATCATACAGTTCCATAAGTTTGGCAGATGCTTTTTTTATGTTATTTTTCGCATCTTTAATCAGGTCACGATGGATATATTGAATTGCTTTTCTACATCCTATGATTATATCCCTTGAATATCTAAGTGCTTGTTCTCTAACCCTATCCTTATCATCAATACTTTTCTCGATTTTATTAATGATTTTGTTTAAGTTTTTCATTGTGTATCTGTCGTTCTCCATATTTTTATTTACATTAATTTTTTATTAACCCAAAAATCAGGGGTCTTCCCATCTAACACTTTAATTATTTGTTCTGCACAAACAGTACCTGCTCGTATCTGACCTTCTTTTGTATTGGCTCCTATGTGGGGTGTTAAAACCACATTATCAAGAGTGAGCAGTGGACTGTCTTTTGGCGGTTCATTTTCAAAGACATCTAGCCCCGCTCCAGCAATAGTTCTGTTTTTCAATGCTTCATAAAGTGCTTTTTCGTCTACAGTTCCACCTCTGGCACAGTTAATAATGTATGCAGACGGTTTCATCTTTGAAAGCATTTTCTCATTGACAATATAATGTGTTTGTGGGCTGTGTGGAAGATGAAGTGAAATAAAATCTGCATTTTTCATAATGTCTTCAAGTTCATCCTTCTTTTTTATACCATCCTTTTTCATATCTTCCTTTGAAATAAATGGGTCATACCCGATAACATCCATGTTGAACCCCTGGGCGTATTTGGCAGTGAGTTTCCCTATGTTCCCACAACCTATAAGACCAAGCGTTTTCCCATAAAGTTCGTTTCCTTTCAGTTGTTTTTTTGCCCATTCTCCATTTTTCATTGTAGTATCTGCTATAGTTATGTGTCTTGACAGAGATAACATATGAGCAATGGCAAGTTCTGCAACACTAGCAGTTGCTCCTGTTGGAGCATTAACAACCTTTATGTCGTTTTTTGCTGAAGCTTCCAGATCAACATTATCGACACCGATGCCTGCTCTACCAATTACTTTCAAGTTTCCTTTCGCTCCAGCGTTTATAACATCTGCTATGGCTTTTGTTCTCCCTCTTACCATCAATGCATCATATTTTGAAATCTCCAATAGAAGTTTATCCGCATCCATTTCATCGAAAGTAACATCATGACCTGCATCTTTCAAAAGTTCTATTGCTTCCTCTGCCATTTTATCCGTAATAAGTATTTTCATAAGTAACCCTCACTCTGGGTATATACAACCACATAAAAATGTTTACGCTAGATAATCCAAACGAAAATCGATTCCCGGATACTCAGATTCTTCACCCATCTCTTCTTCGATTCTAATCAATTGGTTGTATTTTGCATTCCTATCGCTTCTGGCAGGTGCACCAGTTTTTATCTGCCCTGCACTTGTTCCAACAACGAGATCCGCAATAAAGTTATCTTCTGTTTCTCCACTTCTATGGCTTACCACTGCAGTCCAACCCTCATCATGTGCCATTTTTATTGCATTCAATGTTTCTGTGACAGAACCGATCTGATTTAGTTTGATTAGAACTGAGTTTGCTGCATTAAGTTCAATGCCTTTTTGTATTCTTTTTGTGTTTGTGACGAATAAATCATCTCCAACAATTTGAATTTTATTTCCGAGTTTTTTTACCATTTCAACCCAAGAATCCCAGTCATCCTCTGCATGTCCATCTTCAATGCTTATGATAGGATATTTCTTACAAAGATCTACATAGAAATCAACCAGTTCTCCCCCTGAGTATGATTTTTTTTCAATCTTGTATGTTCCATCATAGAAAAACTCACTACTAGCAGGATCCATTGCTATTTTCATCATTCCATCATATCCAGCGTTATCCACTGCTTTAAGCATTAAATCCAATCGTTCATTTACGTCAGTTATCTGAACAGGAGCAAAACCACCTTCATCTCCAATAAGCGTACCTCCAGCACCAAATTTTTGTTTTAAAAGTTTGGCGAGATGGTGATAAGACTCAGATATCATTCTAATGCCTTCAGTGAAATTCTTTGCTCCTGTGGGCATAAGCATATGTTCTTGTATTGAATTCTCCTGTCCTGCATGTTTCCCACCGTTTATTACATTAGACATGGGAACAGGTAATTTATGTGGCATAACACCGAATAATTCTCCAATGTATAAGTATAGTGGGATGTTCTTAGCAGCAGCCCCCGCTTTGGTTATTGCCATAGAAACGGGAAGTATCGCATTAGCGCCGAATTTTTCTTTGTTTTCAGTTCCATCCAATTTAATCATCATTTTATCAATCGTTTCTTGATAGCGGCAATCCATTCCAACAATTTTTGGAGCTATTATTTTATTTACATTTTCAACAGCTTTTAATGTTCCTTTTCCAAAATATCTTGACTTATCATTATCTCTGAGTTCTAATGCTTCGTGTTGTC
>Ga0272441_10016921_pt1 | contig 10022 bp, 5 predicted proteins | sample SSMProp6N_FD_193582 | JGI IMG/M metagenome (GOLD analysis project Ga0272441, IMG submission 193582) | Marine sediment archaeal communities from Little Sippewissett salt marsh, Falmouth, MA, United States - SSM-Prop-6N | ecosystem: Environmental > Aquatic > Marine > Wetlands > Sediment ...
ATCCTCCTGTTTTTTGTTTGTTTTGCACTCACAAAATAACAGTTCTTCTGGATCTTTTGGAGCTTTCTTTTTTATTCTTTTTGTTGCACTTTAGATTACAATCTTCTAGATTTTTTATTGACCAGAAAAAAATAATGGGATTTGATCTAAAAGAAGATAATATAAAAAAGAAAATCTATGATCAATATATAGAGGCTTATAAAAAAGGTGTTTTTAGTTTTATCAAAGAAGAATACGATCATTGGACACGGCAAGAAATCCCAAGGAAATATTTTTGTGGCGGGAATTTTTTTAGAGATATTCCTGTAAAGCCTCTAAAAACGGCAGGAAATTTAGACAGGACGATGACAGGGGACAATTATTTGATGCATTTTGAGATGGACCCCCAATCGCCTGCACAAGAAGGAAAACAAGGGGGACAGAAAATATTTATTGATAATGTCGTCCGAGAAGATTTGGAGCGATGGCATAGAAAAAATAAATATTACATGTCCATCTATTTAGACCCATTATTGCTCAATGCATTCAAGGTCGTTCGCCCATTAATAGAAAGAATGGCTCAAAATAAACCCCTATCTTTTAGTGATTTAATTGAAATCCTGCAGAATCCAAAATATGGGATCCTTGAAAAAATTAAAGATCTTAAAATAGAACGCTATTATGCCTATGATTTAATATCCTATTTAATGGCCACCACGGATGTTGATTTTAGCGAAGAGGATAAAGAATACCTCAAGTCAGCAGAGCAAATATTTCAGGAAATTATGAATGCTGGGAATAAAAGTAAATTTATACCTATAATCAAACGATTGCGGTCTTTGGATAAATTTAAAGTCGTGATAATTTTGAAATGGCTTGCAAATGTAGCAGAGGGAATGAATGTGGCAGACCATCAGAAAGATGTGGCTAGGGATTTTCTTAATGAGTTTTTGGAAGTTTTTTTTAGTAATACAGGCTTTCATGGAAAGGATTTGTTGGACGTCTATGCTACTATCGTGCAAAAGAAAATAGAATACATAAAGGACCAAAATCAACAGCTCCAAAGTGATGAAATTTTGGTCGTTCCCATAGAAACAAGTGCATCTGAAATTGGCTATTATGTGGAAAATAAATTAAAAAATCTAGGTGTGCCGTTTAAGCCGATGCTTTTCACAACAGCCATGAGTGTTATTTTTGGCAGAGAATTTGGTGATAAAGGTAAATTTGACAAATCGACGTCATTCACGGCAGAAGGACGTCAGAAGGCATTAAAATATTTTGAAGATCAAGGTCTGCTCAGTAAAAAAATTAAACATGTAATTTTTTTGGATATTGGAAGTACCGGCTCCTTCGGAAAATTGTTCTCAGAGGTCTTCGAACAAACAGGCAAAACATCAGATCTTGTTATGCTTTCTCATGAAGGATATGAACGATTGGGGCTATCGAAAGAATATGGGTATGGTGTGAATGACTATCTCCAGGATGTTCAGGATAACTATTTAGGTAAGATAAATTTAGACTGGCTTGCTGTTATGTTTGAGGACGGTTTTGAACAGCAACGCTATATGCCTTATTATCATGTTGATTTTACAAAAGATGGATCAGCGCAAATGGTTGTCGCTGATACTTATCGCAAGTGGTATGCAGGAGCTATTTCTGAAAAGATTGAGCGCCTTCTTCGGTCACCTGAAACGGAAGGATTTTCCCGAGAACGATTGGAAGCTTTTATTCTAAACGTATCAACCTATCCTGAAATGGATCGTCCTATAACTGACCATTCAGGGAACCAAAAGTTAACCACTTCGGAAGAAAAATTTTTAACTCCCCAGTTTGGAAGTGTTAAAGAGTTTTGGGCTTCAGGATGGAGGCAGCGGTATACTGATCGTCCCGTGGTTTATCTTATCAGGCATATGGAGTCTATTACAAATGTTCTTGGAGTTACCCAAAATCATTATAATTTTTCACCGGGGACTCCACACGGATATCGTCAAGCTGCGGCTATGGCTCAATTTTTAGCGCAGGTACCATTTGATCACTTTATTTCAAGCGATTCAGAAAGGGCTTATGAAACGTTGGAGCGTTTGAGGAAAAGGCAAGGTTATCAAGACCCTATAGCAGTTGATCGCCGATTGGCAGAACTCATATTATTCCCTGTTGGTGGCATCCCTCCCCAAATAGCCTTTGAAGTGTTTGATCCAAAACATTTGGGCCTAAAATATCCTATGGAGTTCAGGAATATTTATATGCAATCTTTACCTGATTTTTATGCTGATGTCTCAGATTTCTATCGTTTCTTAGAAAAATCGGTCACCGAAGGGGAAACAGTCGCTATAGGTACGCATGGGGGTTCGATACGTGCCCAGTTGATGAGTGCAGGAAATATTTCGCCAGAAAAAATGTTTGAGGTTGAAAAATATTTATATCCAAATGGGTTTGACTATTCGCATGTAGGGATAAGTGTGATGGCCTATGATAAAGAAAAGAGTGAATGGGAGACTTTGGTTTTCAACGATGCTTCGTATTTACCATCTGATCTGCAGCAAGGTACTCCTGCGCAGGATATTGCCCAATTAAAAAATAGTCAAGCCGCACTGATGCAGAAAAGGCGACAGGAATTTGTTGCGAATAAATTTCGGCATCATCCGATACATAGAGATTTTTATCCTACAGGTTCAAGTTCTTGGAGGTGGAATTTTACAACACCAACAATAGAACAAGTGCGGACTTGGCTTCGGACTTATTGGGAAAATTTTCCTGATAGAGAAGATCGGCGTCTTAGAGAAATCCGTACGGTTTTAATGAAAGATCTTGGATTAGAATTTTTTGATGACCAAGAAGATGGCCGAGTGACTTATCCAGATGATTACACTCCGTTAACTTTAGGGGATATGAGGTTGATTTTAGTCCCACATGGTTTAACAGATTCCAATGTAAATTTTGAGGTTCAAGATGCGAATGCTGATGGGGAAGAAAGGTTTTTTCTGAATGAAACGGGAAAAATTCAGTCTATTAAAGGCGCCGAACAGTTGTTGGAGATTATCGGTCAAGGTAGTCAAAAGTTAATGTTAACATCAAGTGGATTAAGAAGAACTATACAGACAGCAGAACCTTTTCTTGATAGGAGAAACCTTAAAGAGTCGGATCTGCAAATTATCAAATTTTCAAGAGAATTTGACGCAGGTTTATGGTCCGGACTTAATCCGAATCAAATCCGGACGCAGTTTTCAGAAGCGGAATATGAAAAATTAAATCGAATTGAAGAAAAAAGTAATTTTTTTATATCACCGATAGGGGGAGAAAGTTTAATTGAATATCTTCATGCAGTTAAAAATGGAATGAGCGAATTGATTAAGAATAATCAGGGTAAAACCGTTGTGATGTATACACATGCCGGATTTATTCGTGCATTAAGGATTCTATTTGGTATAGGGCAAGAATTTGATGATTCTTTTATCGATATTACGAAGTTACGAATTTTACCTGAGGATAGAGGACGTCCGATTGTTTTTAATGATTTGTTAAAAGAATCACAAAAGATACGTAATGAACAACAAGGAGCTGAAAAACAAAGGAAACTTGAAGAGGAAGTTGTTCTTGTTAAACAGCTGTATTCATTATTCCATTCCGATGCTTTTCCATATTTATATTCAGATAATTTGCGTTATATGTTAGGTGTGACCCACTTTCCTTATCATAGGAGTCAACTTAAGAATTTAAATCGAAATTTTATTCCTATTGAACAAGATGATATGCTCATCGATGATTCCATGTTGCGATTCAATTTTATTGTTTTTCAATTAGAAGAAAAATTAAAAGAGATATCATTTCTTTCCCCCCTTCAAAGAAAAATTTATTTTGGTGTTTTACTATCTTTTTATTTGGAAAGTTTGGAAGATCTCAAAAGTATTCGAGAAAATATTTCCACTTATTGGGATGGAGAAAAAAGCGCTTTATTTTTAAAAATATTCGATTTGATTTCTTTACCTTTAGAACAGAAAATCGCAACCATGACAACAGATGTTTCCGGTGCAGATTATAGTGATATTAGTATGGAAATATTTAAGCAAATTCTTAGAAATTTTCAGCAACAAAGGAATGTTTATGGCGAGTTTCATTATGGGGGTCATTCAACTCCGAAAGATATAGGGGTTGCTGAGAATAGAGAAGATGATATTTTTCAAGAAAATCTTGTCCACCATGGTTATGTCGGTACAGATTGGTTAGGGGATGAAATTAAAGAGATCATTAATGAGTTTGAAGAAATTAAAGCGCAACAAGCAAATAACGATGATAAGCTTATTGTTTTTGGGGGTTCCATAAGAGATACTCTAAGGGCAAAATTAGAAGGCCGGAAATATCCAAGATTGAAAGATGTAGATATGTTGATTTCTTTACACCTAACAGAAGAAGAAAAAACTATGACTGAGGAGCAGTTGAAGAGAAGTTTGTATGCAAGAACAGATATTTATTCAGCTCATTTTAAAAAAGGATCCGATAATCTTTATGACTTATTAGGTGTTTGGGTTGAAGATAAGGGGAAGCTTTATCCGATTTCGAGTCACCCCGGGGATGAATATCGGTCTCATTTTGCTTTAATCCCGGAAATTTCTGTTAATCGAATTGGAATTTATTCTGATGGACGCGTCTTTGATCCCTCTGGGGGAATCAATGACTTACGGCAAAAAAATTTACGAATGATTACTGGTATTGGGGAATCACCTCATTTAAGTCTGAACATTTTTGCTGTACTGAGATATATCCGTTTCCTTTTTTCTTTTTCAGAATATACCCCGGACAGAAATAGCTTGCGGATGGTTAAAAATTTCTTTTCTTATAAAGGCCATTATGATGGACATGATTTAACATGGAGTGCTATGAAGTTGCCTAAAGCTTGGATTAATTATCGATTTAGAGTCCTTATTGGCGAAATTTTCTCACATGCGATGGCTCCGGATGCAGTTGTGAAATTCTTTGAAGACATTGGGATTATGGACATTATTGGTCAATTTAATATAAAAAGAAAGACGATACTACTACTGGCTGAAAAAAGGAAAAACGTGTTGAAAACTGAACCTGATGTACAACATGGAGGTATCGATTTTAATAAGATCAGTGTAGAGAGGGAGGGATCAAGGATCAATTTTAATTTTGAGCCAGAGACCATCACCCCATTATTGCAGCAAGAGATCAACGGTTTCATACCGGTAATCATCAACATTGCTCCGATTAATAGTGTATTACCTTTACTTGGTTTGGCGCCAATCAGAGATGAGGATGTAGAATTAGAACTTACTCAGTCAAATTAATGATTATCAAAAAGCTAATTATCGTTCAGCAGACCATTCTTAGTTTGCTTTCTGAATTTTTTTATCTAATTAATGGTGCCCAAACGGTGCCCATCGGATAGCAAAACAACGGCAAACATCGGCAAAGAATGGCAAACAACTGGACAACTTGAAATAAACCTTTCTCGACGCTATTTGATGTAAGTTGTTGCAAATAAATGAAGTTCTTCCAACGATCTCCTTGATTCCCCGCACCTCCACCATCTAAAGGTATGCGGGGTCCTCGCATACGCTCGCGACCCGCACCTCCACTTGATTCTTTTGTTCTCTTCTAAAATACTTTTTTTTAATATGTTATAATAATCAAAATAAAATTAAGATCACTTGATGCTCAGATGGTTCTTATATTATGCGAGGTGTGGCTCTATAATATGATTTCAATTCGTAAAAATATAGTAGGTTATATAGGGGTTATACTATCAATTATATCTTTATCAAGTTGTGCTTATACAATATCAAGGATACAATCACTTCAGCCATATCGTTATTCCGTTGAATTGGGACCTCCAATTTGGTCCAAAAACAACGATTCTATTTATTTAGTTGTTAAAAAGATCCCGCATAAACTTAAGACAGAACCTACCCAAGGAATGTGGCAATTATACGGTTCTCATATGACGTCCTCCTATTTAGATAAAGATCGGCCAATTATTTATAATTTAGTTAAATTAGATGTTTCTATAAGAAAAAGAAGGACGAAGTATAGTTTGGACCCAATCAGTTTATACGTTTGGGACTATGATCAGAAGTTGCAAACCATGAATTTGCCTGATTTTAGTCTTGTGGAAGAAGCAATAAGGGGGGAAATTTTAGATATTTTAAAAGCCCGCGAAGATGTCGATATTATTAGTTATGAAAAACGCATTTATTCAGGTGATATGAGTCATTTTGTAATTTCTGACAATGGGTGGAATATATTTCAAAATAACTCTGGTGAAATTTTACACAAGATTTCCATGGTGGATAAAGATTTAGGATTTTCTTTACGAAGCGACCGGTGTGCCTTTTCTGGAGATAGCTCGAAATTTATTGCGATAGGCCCCCAAAAAATAGTTATAATTAGCGTAAAGGAGCCGGATCGCTCTAGAAGTTATCCAATTAAAGATTTATAATTGGTGCCCAAACGGGGCCATTTATTTTCAAAATAACTGGAAGCATCAGCGAAGAACAGCAAGAAATTGGCTGGCTTGAAGAAGGTAATTCTAGAAGCTGAAAGATGCAAATTATTTATAATAAAAGATGTCCTTCTGACGCTCTTCTTGATTCTCCGCATCTACATTAATTAACTATATGAGGGGTGTTCATTATCGTTCCTTGCCCGCATTTTCCCATCTTGTATGTTTTATAATGATATTACATTATTCAAAATGTTATAATGACAAAAGCTATATTTATACCTTTTAGGCATAGTACGTTTCATTATATACAGTATTTATGAGATTAAGTTTATGAATAAGCAAATTAAACATCAAGACGTTCGTTTGATCCTCATTCATGTCGCTGTTTGTGCTGTTATATTTACATTTATTTCAGTTCTTCAAAATTATTCTCAACTGTATCGTCATTTATATACAGAAGATTTATGGGGAGAATATGCTACGTTCACATGTTTTCTGTTGGCTAGCCTTGCTGTGGCCTGCTCAATTGGAATCAATCCTGATTTCAGGCGGGCTGGGTACGTATTAATGTGTTTGGGGCTATTTTTTATTGCCATGGAGGAGATCAGCTGGGGGCAGCGGCTTCTAGGGATAAATGCGCCGCGTCTTTTTGCTCAGTATAATTCCCAAGAAGAAATAAATATTCACAATTTGGTTATGTTGGGTGATAACTATTTACGCAGCTTATGCAACTTTGCCATAATAGTGTGGGTTTTTCTGTTGCCGATTTTAATAGTTATTTTCAGAAAGGTGAAAGGCTTCGTTGATCATGCGGGAATACCCATTGTTCCTGTTAAATTGATGGTGTATTTTTTGTTCGCTCTCGTCGTTTTGAATTTTGACTTTTTTGATGAAAATGAAGAAATATGTGAACTTCTCTTTGGATTCTCTTTTATTATGTTGGCGGCCGACATATTGCATCAATCCTTTAAGCGTGTTGGCCGCAAGACTTGGAGCCTACCGAAGATTACAGTTTTGTTATGTTCGGTTGCTTTTCTATTGGCTATTTTCTTTGCTAAACTTAATTTACTTCGATGCGCAATTTATAATCTGGGTAATGAAAATGTAATAATATATCCGAAAGGTTTTGACAATTAAAAAGGAAGAGTGGTCATTTATATTAGGTGATTTAGAGTTGGCGCCAGGAAGAACCGTTTCATAGTAAATTTTTTAAAATGGGTGCCCGAAAGGTGCCCATCCAAAGTGCAAGTTGTTGTTCCCTAAAAATTCATTTTGAGTTCAAGAAACTGAAAACAAAAACCGCCAAGCCAGTCAGAATGGTAAAAGATATAATTATGGCATGAAGAAATTATTTTTAAATGGGGTGATTCTTTTAATGAGTATTTTGCTCGGATTTTTGCTGGGGGAAAGCGTGGTTTCCTGCCTGTATCCATCGAGTACGAAATATTATGTCTGGGAGCCTTATACCAAGAATACTTTTTTGCCAAGGCCGGACATAATGCCGGGGATCGAAGGTGAATCAAGATTTTTTATTAATTCAGGAGGGCTCCGTGCCGATGAGGTGTCTTTTAAAAACACATACAAAATATTGACGGTCGGAGGCAGCACAACAGAATGTCTTTATTTAGACCAAGAAGAAGCATGGCCTTATAGACTACAGACGAAACTCAACGAATTACAACAGTGTCATCATGTCTGGGTGGCCAATGCAGGGAAGAGTGGGATGAATACCCGGGATCACCGTGTTTTATTTAAATGGATGGTTAATAGAAACCCTGACTTTGATATGATTATAATACTTGCAGGAGTCAATGACTTTATGGGGGGTCTTTATGTGGATAGCGACCAAGATCCAGAACAATTAAAGCCACCTCTGGACAGGGAAACCGCACTTTCAAGAGTATTTGCCCAGGTTTCTAAATATAATAATGATATTCCTGCCTATAAAAAGACAGGTCTTTGGCGGTTATATAAAAAAGTGCGGGGGGTGTATAGAAGAATGCGGGCTGGGGGGAGGGCAGCTGTTCTGGATAATGTTGGGCAGTATTATGTTGATGCTAGAAAGAAACGCAAGAGGCCCTATATAAATGAGCTTCCTTCACTGGAAGGGTCTTTAAAGAAATATATTATTAATTTAAAGGATTTGCTTGAGATCGGAAGAAAAAATTCAATCCGCATCGTTTTTTTAACCCAGCCTTTTATGTGGGATGCCGCACTGCCGGATCACCTGGAACAATTAATATGGATGGGCAAGGCTGGGCCTGATGGGCCCTACTATGCAACAAGTGTTTTGGCATCCGGCATGAAAATCTTTAATCAAGCGTTATTGGATTTTTGTAAAGAAGAAGGGGCTGATTGTATTGATCTGGCAGGTTCTTTACCCCAAGATACGTCTGTTCTGTATGATGATGTTCATTTTAACGAGCAGGGGGCCGAGATGGTTGCTGATAAGATTGCAGCTGGGATCTATAAAACAATAAGTAGGCATTGTGAAATAAAGAAAAATTAGATAGGGGTGGGATAATGACTATCCGTACACAGTTAAATGCAAAACGTAAAAAATTATCCATTTTAATGATTATTTCATTCGTAATATTTGCTGTGGGGTTCGGTTTTATAGAAATTCATTATTCCTTCAAAATACTAGCATTTTTTGCGTTTATTGGCTTTATTGTGGAAGTTTTCCTCCTTTTTAATATGCAATGCCCAAAATGTGGGGGGAAGATAGGATGTACTTGGTATTCTTCGGCGATAGATTTTTCATTATCAAATCAAATAAAATATTGCCCTTTTTGTGGAGTTGAATTGGATTCTGAATTAGAGGGGAAAGGATAGGCTGTGTTTATGAAAGAAAATATTTATAACAGGATAATTTGTTTCTTTATTATTTTTTTGTTTTGTCATGGCTGCTCGGATAATTCGATAGGGTTTCATGAGTCTAAAATTGAGGAAACGAGCAAGAAGATTGTAACGACGGGTGGTTTTGATGCAGGTCAGGAGTATCTTAGCGGCAGCGCTCAAGTAGAGTATAAAAGTGATAAAGGAAGTTTTGATATGACTTCGAAGGTAGAAGATTATCATTATGAAGATAAAACTCAATTTGATGATGGGATGGAAATTTATGTTGAAACCCAGGGGCAAACTGAGTTGCAGAGAAAAGTGGTCGCTCCTTCGACTCAATTAATCGATTTAAGGAAAGATTATCGTCAGGGGGCTTTGAATGTTAATCGATCAGCCAGGGAACAGGCGGAAGGTTTTTTTCAAAAAGGGCGTTTGGAGTATCAAAGAGGCAACGACCAAAAGGCTATTGATTATTTCCAGAGAGGCATAGGCGTTGTTGCTGATTCAGCAGACAGCGAACTTGCGTTGAGCCCTTTGTCTAGAGAGCTTTATTTTCATGCTTTGGTGCTTAATGAAACCATCGGGATGGATCGTTTAAAAAGGGGTTACATGAGCGTTGAAACAGCTGAATATTTTCAGAAGACCGTAGAAATGATCCTTCGGTTGGATGAGGATTTACAATTAAAAAATGAAATTGATAGTTTATTGCCTTCTGCCAAGAAACTTTCGGGGTTTCTTG
>Ga0272441_10016922_pt1 | contig 10022 bp, 3 predicted proteins | sample SSMProp6N_FD_193582 | JGI IMG/M metagenome (GOLD analysis project Ga0272441, IMG submission 193582) | Marine sediment archaeal communities from Little Sippewissett salt marsh, Falmouth, MA, United States - SSM-Prop-6N | ecosystem: Environmental > Aquatic > Marine > Wetlands > Sediment ...
CACCCACGCGGAGTGCGACTGCTCGTGCTTCTTCCAGACGTAAAGCAGCGTGCCCTTGGTGGCGAAGACCGTCGTCTCGATGAAGAGATCGTGCCAGCGCCTCTCGCCGGTCATGCGGAACATCTCGGCGGCGGCGAGGTTGCGCGAGTCCTTCAGCGCGTGCGGGTACTTAGTGAGGTCGAGCTTCGGCCACTCGCGCTCGGCCCACTCCATCGCCCTGAGTGCGCTCGCGCGGTAGACGGCCGCGCGGGGGGATTTCAGCTTCTCGAGCACGTACGCCGCTCGCGCCGCGGTGCCGGCGTATTCGTAGCTCGACCACGCGCCCGGCGCGTAGGCGTAGACGTCGAGCGACTCCTGCCACGAGCCCTCCCCCTGCCGCGGGTGCTCGGACGACTCGATGCCGCCGCGGATGCCGCCATCGGGCGTCTGCATCCTGCGGTAGCAGTCGAGGTTGAAGAGGGCCTCGCTGACGACATCCGGCAGCCCGTCGCGCGACTCGGGGATATTGAGGTCGAGCGCCTTGAAGTAGTCGGGGAAGATCTCGGCCAGCTCGAGCAGCAGGCGCGAGCACTCGAGGTGCTGGATGCGGCGGTCCCAGTCGCCGGCGTCCATGTAGCCGCCCCAGGCGTTCGCGACGACCTGCGCGGTCTTGCCCTTCACGATCCGGCCGAAGTTCGAGTCCTTGCGGTTGAGGCCGTTCCCCGTATCCATGAGGGCGGCCATGGTGTGGAGGACTTTGAAACTGGGGCCCGGGCGGAAGCACTTCGGCCGGCGGAAGTCGGTATGCGGCGGCCCGAGGGCGATTCCGCTCCGCTGGTGGTAGAGGCCACGCGCGGAGGCGGCGAAGGCCTCGCGCCAGGCGTCCTTGTCTATCTTGAACGGGTAAGAGCATCCGACGCCGTCCACCGCGATGACGTACTCGCCCGCTCGGCGGAGCCCGCTGAAGTCCATCCCGTATACGTCCGTGCCGTTGTGGTTCTTCTTGTAGGCGTCCTCGGTCCTGTCGGCGGCGGCCTTGGCGAGCTTCGTCTTGCCCTTGAACTCAGGCTTGCCCGTCTTGACGTCGACCACCTCGAAGTCGAGCCCGGCCGGGTACTCGAGCGCCCCGCCCGTCCCCATCCAACACGATAAAAACGCCACCTTCGCCGGGTCGTCGGGCCTGAACCCGAGGTGCGAGACGTGCACGGCCTCCGAGCGCACCTTCCTCCCGTTGTACCTCATCGTGAAGGTCGCCTTCAGCCACGGCGCGCGGGCGTTGGTGACGGATATCTTCTTGCCCGGCAGGGCGACCGGCATCTTCAGGTAGACGACCGTCACCGTGGGCGACTTGTACCGCCAGTGGCCCGTGCGGGCGAGGTCGGTCGGCTTCGTCTTGCGGTAGACGGCCGCCGGCTTCCACGGGGGCAGCTTCGCATCGTGCTTCACGTCGTACGCCTTCGGGTCGTCGAGCGCCGCCGCGTCGATGGGTTTGCCGACGAGCCTGTCGGGCGTGTGGAGGATATTCTCGTCGCGGCCGACGAGCGAGCCGAGGAACTTCCCCTCCCGCCAGACCCAGCGCTGGTGGCCCTTCCGGTCGACTTTGTCGCCGGGCTGCTTCGCGTAGGCCACCGGCCGGCCGTACTCGACGCGCCCCGCGCGGATCGTCAGCGCGATGACCTCGGGCTCGACCGTGCAGACGTGCGTCACGCGCGGGTCGCCCTCCTCGCCGAACGCGGGGTCGAGCGTCGCGAGCGCTCCCGGCAGTGCGAGCGCCGCAGCAAGGGCAAGGGCTCTCATGCGATGCCTCCTGAGTTGACGTGGCGATGATACGGCGTCCGGGCGCGGGGCGCAAGCGAGCGCGGGGGGAGGGGGGGAAGGAGGAGTCGGAGGGGGCGAAGTTGCCCTGGCGGCATACTCCGCATATTCTCGAAAAAGTTTCTTGACATATCATAACCACTATGATACAGTGTGATAGACGCAGGCGCAGGGGGCCCAGGAGGCCCGGAAGGGGGAGCGAGATGGCTGCCAAGGCGAAGAAGACCGGGAAAGCGAAGAAGAAGGCCGCGAAGAGCCGCAAGGCGTCGGCGAAGAAGAAGCCCGGGGCCCGCAAGAAGGCGGCTCCGGAGCGCGCGCCCGCTCCGGGCGAGGCCGGCGTGGCCGAGCTCCTCGACATGGACCAGGCGATGTCGCTGGTCGGCGTCTCGCGGCCGACCTTCTACCGCTGGCTGCGCGAGGGCAAGATCAAGGGCCTGAAGCTCGGCCGCCAGTGGCGCTTCTACCGCGAGGACGTCGAACGCTTCATCCGCGGCGAGGAGCCCCGCATCGAGCTCCGCGCCGACATCGGGCCGCTGATCGAGCAGCTCGAGGCGAAGCTCTCGGAACTCGGCGTCGAGCCCGCCGGCATGCACGAGGACGACGACGTCGTCCGCGCGACGGCGCTGATGATATGGGTAGCCTACGCCACGCGCGCGTCCGACCTCCACGTCGAGCCGCACATGAGCGAGGAGCTCGGCTACTCGGTCGCGCGCATCCGCGTGCGCGTCGACGGCGTTCTCCACAAGACGGCCGAGTTCGACATGCGGCTGGCCTCGGCGATCGTCGAGCGCTGGAAGATCATGGCGAACGTCGACGTCCATGAGAAGGTGAAGCCGCAGGACGGGCGGATCATGCTCAACATCCAGGGCGAAAAGCTGGACCTGCGCGTGAGCTTCATGCCGGGGGCGATCGGCGAGGCGGTGACGGCGCGGCTGCTCTCGCGCGACCAGGTGTTACTGGACCTCGAGCGCATCGACTACGCGCCGCGCGACCGCGAGGTCATAGAGCGTCACCTGGCCGACCCGTGGGGCCTGGTCGTCGTCAGCGGCCCCACCGGTTCCGGCAAGACGACGGTGCTCTACGCGTGCCTCAAGCGCGTCGCCGGGCCCGAGATCAAGACCGTTTCCGTCGAGGACCCCGTCGAGTACTTCCTCCCGTGGACGATGCAGTCGCACCTGAACCACGGGGCGGGGGTGGATTTCCCGAGGATGATGCGCTCGGCGCTGCGTTCCGACCCCGACGTGATACTCCTCGGCGAGATCCGCGACAACGAGACGCTGCAGATGTGCCACCAGGCGGCGCTGACCGGGCACCTGGTGATGACGACGCTCCACGCCGACGAGGCGGCGAACGCGCTCGTGCGCATGGTCGAGATCGGCGCGGCGCCGTTCGTGGTCGCCGAGTCGACCAAGGTCGTGATCGCCCAGCGCCTCGTGCGCTGCCTCTGCCCGGAGTGCTCGGCCGTGGCCGACGACCCCGAGCAGCTCGACCAAGCGACCGAGCTGGCCCTCTCGGGCGGACTCGCGGCCTCGGCGCTGAAGGGCCCGTTTCGCGTGCCGCGCGGGTGCCCCAAGTGCAACGGCCTCGGCTACCGGCGCCGGACCGTCATCGCCGAGGTGCTCGAGGTGACGGGCGCTGTCGGCAAGGCGCTCCGCAGGGGCGCGGGCGTCGACGAGATCCGCTCGATAGCCGTCGGCGAGGGCATGACCACGATGGCCGCCGACGGCATCCGGCGCGCCGCGGCGGGGCAGACTTCCCTTGCCGAGGTCATGAGGGTGCTGGGGCTGAGGTAGGGGCAGGGCATAGCCCCCGCGCCCCGCGCCTCCCTCCCCGCCCCCCGGGCGCGGAGCGGGTTACTGAGCGGGTGCGGGGGAGGCCCTGTGGCACCGTGCAGGCTGGGGCTTGCCCCAGCGGAGCCGCTAGCGTTCTATCAGGAAGTGTCCTCGGAGTGTCCCGGGATGTCCCACGCCTGGCGCCGGGGAGTACGGGCCGCGGGCATGGCGGCGCCCTCCGCCGAGCGCGGGGACGTCACTTGCCGAAGTCCGCCCTCGGGTCGAAGCCCGGGGCCCTGAAGGACGGGTCGTTCGTGATCCAGACCTTGCCGATCGCATGGACGTTGCCGCCCTCGATCGTGGGGTCGAGCATGAGGGTGAGGGTGCGCTTGCCCGCCGGGAGCTCGAAGAGGTCCTTCCGGTTGGCCGACAGGCGGTCGGTGAAGACCTTCGCCTTGCCCGCCTCGGGCCGCGCAAGCGTCCCCGACATGGGCCTCGAGGGGCTGCGCATCCACCACCTGCCGACCTCCCTGCCATCGATCCGTACGGGAACGGCAAGGCGGCGCGTGTAGCCCGGGGCGTATCGGACCCAGACGGCGTAGCTGTCCGCCACGGGTACGTCGAAGGAGAAGCCGAGCGGCACGTAATCGGCGGGCTCGGGCCGGCGCTTGGCGGCCACGGGCTTCGGGGCGAGCATCTCCTCGCCGGAGCGTCTCACGTGCTCGGGGTTGACGATGTCGATCTTCTGGGCCGTGAAGCCCATGTTGACGAGCTTCTGCGGCTGCAGCTCAACGGGCAAGGCGACGGGCTCCGAGCGCTTGCCGCGAGTGTCGACGGCGACGAGCTTGTAGGTCACCGTTGTGCCCGGCTTCAGGCCCCAGTCGATGAACTCCTGCTTGGCGGCCGCGCGGACGGCGCCGACGGCCGTCTCGTTGCCGAGGGCCTGCCCGTCGTCGGTGACGTGTACCTCGACGCGGGAGAGGCCCGGCGCCTTCGGACGGTCCCAGGCGAGCTTCACGACGCCGTCCGGCGAGACATCCGCCCTCGCGCCCTTCGGCGCCGGCGGCGGCGCGAACCGGTCGTCGGCCGTCTTCGGGGCGTACTGTCTGTCGCGGGTGACGACGATCTTGTCGACGAGGTGCCCCTCGGGCACGCGTATGCCGATGTCGTCGTTCCCGCGACGGATCACCTCGCGGATCGGCTCCCACTTCCACTCGGCGCCGGGCTCGTCGAGCCTGGTCCTCATGAAGGCGCGGCCGAAGATGAGCTCGCGCGGCAGCCCGCCCCAGGTGACGGTGGGCTCGGTCTTCGCCTCAGCGCCCGCGGCCACGTGGTGGCGCACGCAGCGGTGCCCCGAGGCAGAGCCGTCGACGACGACGCGGGCGGTGCGCGAGAGCGCGCCTGTCTCGGCCTCGAGATGGAGCGCCTCGCAATCCGGCAGCTCGTGGGTCGCGACCGGCCGCGAGAGATACCCCTCCAGTCCGCTGTGCTCGCGGGCCGCGACCATGAAGCGCGTGTGGCGGGAACGCTCGCCGCCCGTCCACTCCGTCTTCGTGACCACGCCCGAGACGGGCCTGTAGTGGCTGTCACGCTCGCCGGCCCCGTAGACGACGTAGCCGGCCGTCTCCTTCGAGCGCACTGGCGCGTCCCACCAGACCTTGGGACCGGCCCGAGTACGTGCCGCCCGCACGTTCCTCACGGGGTCCGGCCGCCTGGTGACGACGTAGTAGACGTCGCCGTCGCCGAGCTGGTCCGAGACCCAGGCCACCTTGGTCGCGTCGGGCGAGCATCGCGAGTAGGTGTTCGTCGCCCAGTCGTTCCGCGAGGTGTTGTAGCCGCAGAGGCGGAGGATCGTCGCGCAGTCCTCGCCGTCGACCATGATGTGCTGGTTGCTGACGTCCCTGGAGGTGCCGTTCACCAGCCACCACCGGCCGCCGTCGACCAGCCGGCCGTAGTCCGTCCCGATGGGCGTCTTGTAATACGCGAAGACCTTGACGAGGTCGCCTGCCTTCCAGTCGGTCAGCCCCGAGGGCTGCACCACGGTCATGCCTGCGTAATGCCGGAGCGTCCTGCCGAAACCCGATCCCGCGTGGCCGCCGGAGGTGTAGTAGCCGAGCGAAACCTTCCCCGTCGCCAGGTCCATCTGGCGCTGCTCGTAGGTGTAGCAGTTGAACCAGACCAGGTGCGTGTCGTCCTTGATGAAACCGAGGCCCTTCAGCCGAGCGTCGAGCTTGACGTACCTGACGCGGGCGGCCGCGTCCTTCGCCTCCGGGTCGACGATCCATACGTCGGGCGTGCCGCGAAGGCCCACCGCCGCCACGTCGCCCTTCGATGCGCGGGCGAGCTCGCGCGTGTCCCACTTGCCGCCGGTGGTGAAGCGGCCGAATTCCTTCTCGACACCCGTGGCGGCGTCGAAGCGGTACAGCACGAAGTCGCACTTCGGCCGGTGCCAGCTCGTGCGGTATCCGTAGGTGACGCCGGCATGATTCCGGCTCGGCCACGAGCCGTGGTAGACGGGCATCGGCTTCTCCGTGCCGCCAGCGAGGCGCGTCTCGCGCCACTTCGCCTCGGCGAAGTCGTAAACGCTCCGGCCTTCGCGCCCGCCCGCGACGCTGAAGAACCGGCCGTCATCGCTCCACGCGCCGCCGAGCGACTGGTCGCCGGGCTGCGCGGTGAGCTTCCAGACGCGGGCGCCCGAGACGGTGTCGTTGTAGACAAGCAGCTGGCCCTGGGCCTCCGGGACGCGGCTGCGGCCGGCGCGCGCGTTCATCGCCTCGAGGCGGTGATACGGGTGCGCCTTGCGGCCCTCGGTGCGATACTCGACGGGGTCGCTCATCAGCACCTTCTTCTCGTCGGGGGTGAGCTCGCTCACCAGCCGGATGAAGTCGAAGGTGCCAACGCCGGAGGAATTGAGGAACTCGATCGCGAGCTTCATGTCGCGCCTGCCGGTGAGGCCGGCGTTGCGAAGGTCCATCGCCCGCAGCCCCGTGGTGTAGCAGACGGGCACCCATCTGCTCGCGACCGAGAGCTTGACCTTGGTGCCGCGCTCGTCGAGCTTCACCACGATGTAGCGGTACTTGTCGAAGTCGACCTTGCGGCCGTAGTCCTTCTTCATCCCCGTCGTGGAGCGGAAGGGCTTCTCGGGCCACTCGGGCCAGTCGGGGCGCTTCATGCGGTGGTTGAGGGCGCCGCAGACCGTCTCGAAGCGCACGCGGCCGTCCTTGGCTGCCATCGACTTGAGAGGAGCCCCCCAGCCGACGGCCCAGCCGTCGGTCGAGTCGAAGTTCTCCTCGAACCCTACGCGACCGTCCTCGGCCCCGCAGGCCCCACCGGCGATGATGACCGCGAGGGCCGCCATCACGAGCCCCGCCAGCGCCGGGCGCCATATCGCTGCTCTCATGCCGTCCTCCCAGGTCCCCGACGGGTCACGGTCCCTTTCGATTCAGCTCTTCCGGCGTTTCTTTTTGCGGTGGTGTTCCGCGTGGTCCTCGCTCGGCGAGTGGCCGTGGTAGACGCCGCTCCGGTGCATCCGGTTGTGGACTTCGCGGTGGGCCGAGGTCAGCACCATGCGCATGCGCTTGTAGCTGGCGGCCTCGGCCCGGGTGCCGACGGTGTCGAGGAAGGCGAGCGCGCCCTCTATCTGCTCGAGTATCGTCAGCGCGTCTGCCGCGGCGAAGAACGCCGTGCCCTTCACCTCCACCATGACGGGCGACGTGTGGGCGGCGATCATCTCGGGCTTGTCCTTCTGCCGGCCGCGCACGAGCAGGGCTATCCACGACGAGCGGTCGAGCTTCACGGAGAACGTCCCCTCGTCCCCGCCCGACTTGACGCGACGTCCCTCGACGATCTCGCCGTTCACGACCAGCTCGACCCTGGTCATGGGCACTGTCACCGAAGCCGCCTTCCACGTGACGTCGACGGTGCCGCCCGTCTTCTTCATCCTGATCCGCGAGCCGGCGGGCTTCCCCTCGACGGCGAACTCGACCAGCGGCCCGTAGGTGACGAAGGTCCGGCCGTCCCGGACGGCGCGCTTCCACTGCTTGTAGGTGAATTCCTTTCCCCGGGCGATCTGGGCGTAGGTGCGCACCGTGCCCACGGCCGTCACGGCCGACATCTTGTCGGTCCCGCCCACCGCGGCGACGAAGTAGCCGCAGTTCAGGTACCTGTACCAGTCGGAGAGGGAATACGGGTTGATCCCCGAGTAGTGGTCTCCCCACGCCGTCATCTCGACGCCGTCCGCCCCGCCCGAGACGATCGTCGCCGCGTTCTCGAGCCTCGGGTTGGGGAAGTGGGGGATGACGACGACGCCGTTCTGCTTCCTGCACTGGCGGGCCCACTCGGTTAGGAGGATCTCGACGGGGTCGCCGAGGGCCGACTCGTCCGGCCCGCCCGTCGTCATGGGGGCGATGATCGGACCCTCGTATCCGATCAGCGAGATGTGACCCATGATGTGCTGCCGGTTCTCGGTGCCGACGCGGACGAGGTACTCGCCGTCGCCGCCGGCCTCCTTCGATCCGTGCGTCGTCTTCCCGTCGAAGTCGCCGACGTTCGTCATCAGCTCGCCCCACTGGCTCGCCAGCAGGTTGACGATGTTGACGCCCTCGCCCGAGCCCTCGAGCATCGCCGACTGCGTCGAGAGGAAGTGCACGTGCGTGTCGGCCGAGACCCAGTTGCTCTCGCGCCACCGCAGCACCTTCTCGATCTCGACGGTGATCTTCTTCGTCCCGCGCGTCACGCGCACTACCTTGCGGACGGGGCGGATCTCGAAGCCCTTCGACACCTCCACGTAGACGCGCCCGAGGGGCAGGTCCAGTGCCGCCTCGCCGTCGATGTACGTGCAGAAGTGCCTGCCCTGGTGGGCGAAGTCGACGGAGTAGTCCTCGAACCAGGCGTGGTTGGGGATGCGGTGGCGGTCGACGGGTGCGAGGTATTCGCCGTGCTCGCCGTGGACGTGGAGCTTGACGGCGACGGGCTTCCGGCTCCTCCGCTCGACGACGCGGATGGTGACGCGCTGCGAGGCGCGCCTGACGGGCTCGAGCGGCGCAGCGTGCCCGCGTCCCGAGAGTTTCGCGACGGGTACGGTCCTGCCCCGCGCCAGATGGAAACGCGCCTCGGGGTGCGCGGCGTATTCGATCAGCACTTCGCGGTCCGAGATCTCGGGCACCTTGTTGTTGTAGCCGCGCGACCAGGTCCTGTCGGGGTAAACCGGACGGGGCCGGGCCGAGATGACGACGCCCATGTCGAGCTTGATCTGAGAGAGCTGGCCCCCGTCGTCGAGCTCCGCCTTGAATTTCACCCCCCTGGGGAGCCTGAAGAGCGCCTTGCGGCGCGGATTCCACCGGGTTGGGAGCTCCTTCACGTTGCCGGCGGTGACGGCCGAGACGACCACGGTCCCCGAGACGGGCTCGAAGCGGACGGCGGCGATCTTCTTGCCGGGCTTCGGGTTCTTCCAAGCCCACAGCCAGTTGACCCACCTGCCGCCGTCGTCGCCGGCGACCCGCGTCTGCGAGCTGCCCCAGCCCCGGATGCCCTGCTCGTGCTGCGCCCTGACGGGCCGCGGCTTGCGGTGCGCGACAGCCTCAAAGCAGTTCTCGCCCCACCCACGCGTGAAGGCGCCGAGGTGGTGGCGGCGCCGGATTTTCGCGCGGGACTCGGTGCCGTCGGAGTAGATGATCACGTAATCGGCAGCGTGCTCGCCGAGCTGCCCCCGGCCCCGCGTCGGCGAGGCGAAGCCGCGCCCGTCCGTCTCGAACGGCCGTTGGTCGGACGCGTGCATGAAGACCAGCCAGCGGGCCTTCGAGGGCCTCAGCTTCACGGTGACGGGCCTCTCCTTCACCACGGCCACCGAGCCGACCTTGAAGGGCATCCCCCACGAGACGCACGAGCCCGAAGGGGCATACTCTGTGGCGGCGGCCATCTCCTTCGAGGCGCCCGCCTTCCTGAGACTTCCGAGCGAGGCGTTGCCCCTGAACGAAAGGGGCTTGAAGAGGGGAGAGACCGGACCGTCCTTCGAAGCGGCCATGGCGACCTCCTTGGCTGTGGAGCCTGTGATGTCAATATACGTCGCCCGCGGGGGCTGTCAAGGCACGCCGTGGGCCGCCGGGTGCCGGTCGGTCGCTGTGAGCGAGAGCATGACCACCATGGCCGCCGACGGCATCCGCCGCGCCGCGGCGGGGCAGACTTCCCTTGCCAAGGTCATGAGGGTGCTGGGGCTGAGGTAGGGGGGGAGTGCGATCGCGCGCGCCGTGCTTCGCGGGGCGCGAGGTACGAGCGCACGCGGAAGCTGCGCGCGATCGCCGATGATGGGGCGCGAAGCGCCCGCCGCTTATGGGGGCCCGGGCTAGGAGTCGTCGAGGCAGCGACCCGGCGCGCCCAGGTCGTCGGGGCGGCGGAGCCGCACGACGGACCATCGAGTGTGCTCACGGCCGGCTGAGGCAACGCGGGGCGCAGAAGTCG
>Ga0272441_10016923_pt1 | contig 10022 bp, 11 predicted proteins | sample SSMProp6N_FD_193582 | JGI IMG/M metagenome (GOLD analysis project Ga0272441, IMG submission 193582) | Marine sediment archaeal communities from Little Sippewissett salt marsh, Falmouth, MA, United States - SSM-Prop-6N | ecosystem: Environmental > Aquatic > Marine > Wetlands > Sediment ...
TCGAAGCAGATTGTATCATCCTGTTCAATGAAAACGACCTAAATGTGCATTTCCAGCTGCTGCAGTTAAGTAAACTGAACCATAAAGATATTGATCAGGTCTGGAGAAGCGTAAAGTACTTATCGGGTAACAAGGATCGTCTTTGTAAGTCCGCTCTGGAAATAGCCCGTGAAGCAGGCTGGGATCAGGACACATACGATATTGACACAAAAGTTAAAACATCAGTTGCAGCATTGGAAAAATGCGGGTATGTGAATAGAGGGATGAATGTTCCGCATGTCTATGCGGATAGTTTTCAAATAAGGAATATTGTCGAGGCTAAAAAAAGAATACGAACATATGCCAATTTAAAAGAAGAAGACCTGCAGAAACTGGATGAAATTATTCAAATCATGGTGAAACGCAGTAAAAAGGAACAGCAGGTCGATTATCTTGCCGACCTGGTACAGCTGGATTTGCGTACAACCTGCAGGTATATCAATATTTTACGTGAGGTTGGAATATTAGGGGACCGGAAGGATCTGGTTATTGCAATTGATACTTCCAATAGCCGTAATGGAGCAGGCCAAAGATTACAACGAACAGCAGGAATAGAAAAGGGAATCCTAGAGAGATATTGCCAGGAGAAAATTGTACTAAATGTGAAAGAACTCAATGAAGAGCTCTTGGTGGATTTCACAAACATAAATCATGTTCCGGAAATCAAGCTGGTACTTCATTGCTGGAAGGCAAATGGATGGATCGATTATACGAAAAGCAACAATGGGAATTACTATCAAATCGATTTTAGATTTTCAAATGATATTATTGAAAATAGATTGCATAGGCGGCATGTCTTATCGGCGGGAGTGATTGATTATTTTGTTGAGGAAAGTGAAGGTGAAGAAACTCTCGATGCAAAAAACAGAAAACAAATAAATTTTTCAATCGGCGATTTGAAGGATACATTGTCGGAGGGTTTGTTCGGTGAAGCTTTTGAAATAGAAGAAATAGAAGAGGTATTACTTTTTCTTGGAAAGACAAAAGTAATTGAATTGGTGGATGGATTTTTCGTGTATTATCCGGCTCTCACAATTGAGAGAATTGAAAAGAATAACCGAAAGAGATACACGCAGGATGACTATGCTGCCCTCGAAGAGTACTACCAGCATCGCATAGAACAGATACACATTGCCGGAGAATATGCAAGGAAGATGATTGACAATTATGATTCCGCTCTCGTATTTGTAGATGATTATTTTACCCTTGAATACTCAGATTTTATAAGGAAGTATTTCCCGAAAAGGAAGACTGAAATAAACCGCCCTCTTACACTTGAAAAGTTCAACCGGCTGATCAACGATGTCTCGCAGGAACAGCTTGCGGTAATACAGGATAATGTAAGTCAGCACATTATGGTAGCTGCAGGGCCGGGAAGCGGAAAGACCAGAGTTCTGGTACATAAGATTGCTTCTCTCATTCTGATGGAAGATGTGAAGCCGGAACAGTTCCTAATGCTCGCATTTTCCCGGATTGCAGCATTGGAGCTGAAAAACAGACTATTCCAGTTTCTCGGGAAAATGGCTTTTGTTCTTGATATCTATACTTTTCACGGGTTTTGTTTCGAACTCAATGGTATACAGGGGAATATACATAAATCCGAACATATAATTGAAGATACCCTAGAAAAGCTTGAAAAAGGTGAATTAGCCGATGATAAGATCACTACAAAAAGTATCCTGCTCATAGATGAATTCCAGGATGTTGGGTCAAGAGAGTTTGCACTGGTAAATTTAATCATTGAAAGAGCTGAAACCGTCCGATCGATAATTGTAGGTGATGACGATCAGAATGTGTATGAATTCCGCGGTGCCTCAGTGGAAAATTTCAGAATATTTTCCAGGCGGTATAATGCAAAGTCAATTGAACTGCTCACAAATTTCCGAAGTGTCAGTAATATCGTTCAGTTTTCCAATTACTATGTAAATACTATTCAAAACCGTCTGAAAAGTAATCAATTGAAGCCGCATCGTAAAGAGACAGGAGAGATAAAGATATTCTCGTATAAAACTGAAAATATATTCAAACCTGTCGTTGATCAGCTGCGCAAAGACCGTCCGAATGGCTCTACAGCTGTATTGACATTTACAAATGAAGAATCAGCGCTGGTTCACAGTATGCTCGAGCAAAATGGTATAAATGCAAGATTGATTATCTCGGACATTCACTTTGCGGTATCTGATTTATTGGAATTGAGAACATTCACCTTCTATCTGGAAAAAGAAAAGGAGAAAGCCTTCGGACGTATTGAAGAGCAATACTGGTATCAATGTGTACAAAGCATACAAAAGAATTTTTCTAAATCAATCAACCTCGGTTTATTTCAGGAATTGATTTCTCTCTTCGAGAATTCGTATCCGCAGAAAACGATCTCGGAATGGACAACATTTTTAGATGAAATAAAAGTAGAGGATGCGTATATACCGAAAAAAAATACCCTAGTCGTCACTACCATGCATAAATCGAAGGGTAAGGAATTCGATAATGTGTATATCATGCTTCGAAATTACTTCCTTAAAACAGATGAACAAAGAAGGCTTCTGTATGTAGCGATAACACGGGCGAAAAATAATCTATCAATTCATACCAATACAGAAGAAATTTCAATCTTTAAAGATATTCCTGATTTACAGTACGAAATTGATACTACCGAATATGAAACACCTAGGGAAATAAGTATTCAGCTCGGACATAAAGATGTAAATCTCGGAGGTTTTGAGCGTGATGTAAAGCAGCGTGTGATTAAAAAACTAACTGCAGGAGACAGACTTTTTACGGGGTTAAAGGAACATACTCTCTATAATTCAGGTGGTCATGAAGTCCTCTACTTCTCGAAGCGGTTTGCTTCCGAAATTGAAGAGAAATGGAAAAACAAAGGATACTCCATTGACAGCGCTCAAGCACGATTTATCCTTGTGTGGAGGGATAAGGCTGATGAGAAGGAATATCGGATAGTATTGCCGAATTTGAGATTAAAGAAGAAAGATGGAAAGCAGAATTAGTGTATAGTGATGGTATCCACCTGACAGGTGATTAAATAATTGCCTTAGAACCAGATTTTTAAAAGGATTGTTTTTTCCCTTTGGCTAAAAGTTCTTATTTATTTATTGAAACCTTACGCCTATAATCTATCTATGAGAAAAAAAGAACAACTCCTTGATATCTTCGCTAATTTGAATGTCAATAAAACAGGAAACCACCGAGCGCCGCATAAACCGCTTCTCCTGCTTCACGTTCTCTCCCGCTGGAAGGCGGAGGGGAAAAGAGAGTTTCTGTATGATGAGATTGCTCCCGATATTTTACCCCTTCTAAAAGAGTATGGCCCGCCGCATGTAAAGAAGCCGAATCCTTCCAATCCCTTCTGGTATCTGCAGAGTGATGGCATCTGGCAGCTCATAGATCCAAAAGGTCCGGAAGAGATCAGTGCGATGAACAGGCCATCAATCACCTTATTTAAGGACCATAGCATTTTTGGAACTCTGTCGGATGATGTGTTGTATTATTTAGAACAGGATCCGGAGTTCTTTAACCAGGTTGTACAAACCCTGCTTTCGAAACATTTTGAATATACTCTGCATCAGGATATTCTTGATGAACTTGGACTCGATGTAGTTCCTGAAGGAGATCGGGCACAAGATGTTTCACATAAACAAAAGCGTCAAAGAGATCCGCTCTTTCGCGTTCATGTGCTCAGGGCATATGACTACTCGTGTGCCGTTTGTGCTTTCAAGGCGATGCTCGATACTACTCCAGTCGGAATCGAAGCAGCTCACGTGCAATGGCATACACACAATGGCCCCGATGCGGTGTGCAACGGAATTGCATTGTGTTCGCTGCATCATAAACTGTTTGACCGGGGGGTCTTTACTATCGATGAAAAACATAAAATTATCGTTTCCGACGCAGCACACGGCAGTGGGATGTTTCTGCATCTGGTGAAGCACTTTCACGAACAGGAAATCCGTGAACCGAGACATTCATATGATGCTCTAGCGGAAAAATACCGCTCTTGGCATGTGCATGAAGTTTTCAGGGGCTATGGGTAGGTGGTAAATAATGTACGGATTTCGCGGCAGTTTCTATGTATGCTCCCACGGATTGACGACTTCCACCCCGGTGTCTTGATAATCGGCTGTATTGCGGGTGGTCAGAACGGCTGAGTGCTGCAGGGCTGTGGCGGCGAGCATGCTGTCGATTACCGGGAGGATCCGGTCGGATTTCCGGCAGCGGGCGGTTACCGAGCCCCATACCACTGCGGTCTCTTCGTCGAAGGGCAGTATGCGGCCTTTGAAGCGCCGGCGGAGCTGTTCGAGCCAGAGTCTCAATGCTGCCCGCTTATCTCCCGCCGGCAGGAGTTCGGTTCCCTTCTCCAGTTCGCCGATGACGAGGGAGGGAATATATACCTGCTCTTCCGGCAGACTGTCCATCCAGGCGGAGACCTTCGGCGATGGTGCAGGGCGCAGCATTTCGGAAATGACGCATGTGTCGAGAAGGATCACAGCTCTACCTCGCGTCCGGTATCATGAGGCCTGTCAATATCCATCTCAATCGGGGGAGCAGCGAGGAAAAAATCTTTAAGACTCTTGTCCTGCGCCGTAAGCTTACGATACTCTTCGGCCGACAGCACAACGACCGCGTCATTTCCATGACGGGTAACCAGCTGCGGTCCGTTTTGCAGACAGACATTCACGAGTTCGCTGAAGCGGGCCTTCGCATTCTGCAGCGACCATGTGCGCATATCTACCTCCACTAAATATTATTAACAGACTAGTCGGACTAGTCAATAAAAATGTGTAGGATTTTCACCTCTACCCGTATCCGGCGGGGCAGGGTATACTTTGAAAAAAGAAAAAGGCGCGGATACTTTTATGAGCGGGGAATTGGAAAAAACCATCGAATACTACGAGACTCATGCGGCTGAGTTGGCAGGACGATATGAAGGGGCGGATGTGGAAGGCCTGCATGAAAGACTGTTAAGCACCTTCCCTCCACGGACTCGGCTCCTGGAGATCGGCTGCGGCAGCGGCCGGGACGCGGCTTTTCTAATCGGTCGCGGTTACCAGGTCGACTGTGTAGAAGCTTCGCCCGGGATGGCAGCACGGGCGGATAAAATCCATCCCGAGCTGCGTGGTCACATCAGCCTGGGGCAGTGGGGAAGCGCACGCGAAGAGGTCAAGCTCAAGGGCGGCCCATACGATGGTGTCTATGCAATTGCTGCTCTGATGCACCTTACGGACGAGGCAATTCCCCGTGCCCTTAATCGCGTCCATGCAATCCTGAGAACAGGTGGACGCTTCTTTTTTTCCGTGCCATTGTCCCGGCCGGATCTGAGCTCCAGCGGCTTCGATTCTGAAGGCCGGTATTATCTCTTGCTGAATCAGGAGCAGTGGCTCGCCTTCGTGGAAGCGGCGGGTTTCCGGGACATCAATTTTTTCACCAGCTCTGATGGCCTCGGGCGCATCAATATCAAATGGCTCACCTGCATAGCCAGAAAAGAGTAGAGTAGTCGGAAGCTTGCGAGCAATAAAGAACAACTGCATGAACGGAACATCCGCTGATCCTCATGCATAATTTCAGCTTTACAGATATCTGTATAAAGAGTAATATATCTGTATGAAGACGACCCTTAATTTTCCTGATTCCCTGATTCTTGAAGCCAAAATCAGGGCGGCCAGGGAGCATACCACCCTGACGGGGCTGATTGTGGAGGGACTGAAAATGCGCCTGCGGCAGAGGGACATCCCCAGGGATCTTCCCGTTTCTGGTTCGGGCGGCGGTCTGAAGGCCGGCCATACCTGGGAGGGTATTCATCGCTCGGGGGCGGGGAACGAGGTCTATCGGTGATACTCTGGGATGTGAACCTGTGGGTTTACGCTTTTCGCGGGGACAGCCCTGCTCACGGCAGGGCCAGAGAGGTTCTGAAGCGGGGTCTGGACGGCAGTGATGTATTTCTCTTTTCACCGATCATTACCTCATCCTTCCTTTGGATAGTTACGAATCCGAGGATTTTCAAAGATCCTTCTCCCCATGACGAAGCATGGGAGTTTATCGATACTCTCGAAAGTCATCCGAATGCCCGTTTCGTTGAAGCGGACCAGATGACCTATGGTATTTTTAAGCACCTTTCCCTTGTGAAGGCTGTTGAAGGGAACCGGGTACCCGATGCGCTTCTTGCCGCACTTGCTATCCGATATGACAGCCTCTTTTTAACCACCGATCGGGGATTCTCCGAATATCCCGGTCTCAAGTTAGAGATAGTTTAATCCTGTACTTCCACGAATTCACGGCGTCCACGTTAGTATATTCGTAATCTGATACATTACGGGTTTCCAGGCGGGTGGAGCGGTGAAGGGTTGTTCGATTGCCAGGGCTCGGCTCGACTTATTCTCGGGGTTCTTTTTCCGGCAGGCGCTTGTCTCTGAGGATGTTCTGAAGGACCTGCTCGAAGAAGATAAAAAACACAGAGCGTGTCTTCTCATGGGGCTTGAGGATGTCGGGCTGTTTGTGCTGTGAAAGGCAGCTGAAAGCTTGTATGTTCGCCTTGCAGCTGCCGTGATGCTGAAGATATTGATAATTCATGCTTAAAGCAGGGTTCGTGCAAGGTATTAAATATACCGCCCATTATCCAAGCCTGGAATGTCGTTTGTCACTTCCCGTCAACCTCTTTCTCCCTCGCTTCGACCTTGCCCAGGTACACCTGATGGATGAACCGGCGGTCGAAATCGTTCTCCTCCTGCAGCATAGCCGCCTGTTCCTCTTCGGTGAAGTAATCCATGACGGGGATGAAGAAGTGTTTATCCTCCTTCTCAATGTGGGGAGGGTACATGGCGGCCAGGGCTTCGAGTTCGGCGATGAGGTCCGGTATTACCGATTCGTCGCCGTCCAGGTAGCGGTTGTTGAGGGATATAATCCTTTTCGTGCGTCCTCGGGCGATCCGGTGTTCTTCGGTCAGTTCGTCCATGATCCGCTGGTGGTCGGGGCTGATCTGTTTTTTCTCCAGGTCCCGGAACAGGATCTCTTCTTCCTTGCCGTGGTGACAGCGGTCGGCGTAGACCCGGATGAAGTCCACTGCTTCTTCGATGAACCGGGTGTCTATTCGGTCACCCTTCCGCATGAGTTCGGTTTTTTTTCTGATTATTTCGATCATCCGCTCGATGAGCCGGTGTTCGATCATCAATGGTCCTACGGGCATCATAACAGGTACCTCCTGACAGTTTTTGTTCATATATCATAGGCGCTGCAGGCGCTCACAGCACCGCTGCGGCTATGCCTTCGGCGCAGTCGTTTTCACAACTGTTTTCTCAGCAAAATCGGCGCCGTACTGCTTTGCCTCTTCGAGTATCCGGTCATCCGGTTCCCACAGGGTTTTGAGGCCTTCATTGACCAGTTCAAATCCGGAATCCTTCAGGGCCCGGCTGAGAAGGGGGACTGATTCTCCGCTCCATCCGTAGGGGCCGAAGGCTGCGGCTTTTTTGCCCCGGAACCGGAGGCCTTTTATCTCTTCGATCAGGCCGGCTATGGAGGTCAGGACGCCCTTATTGATGGTAGGAGAGCCGAGCAGTATGGCTTTGGAGCGGAAAATCTCGGTGATGATGTCATTTTTATCCCGCTTTGTGTTGTTGAACAGCCGTACATCCACGTCCGGGTCAGCCTCCTGGATACCCTTGGATATCGCTTCTGCAAGCCTGCGGGTGCCGCCCCACATGGTGTCGTAGATGATGGCGATTCTGTTTTCCTGATATGAATCAGCCCATTCGAGATATTTCTCGACGATCTGTACTGGATTGTCCCTCCAGATGACCCCGTGACTGGTGGCGATCATGTCGACGGGGACTTTGAGGGCGAGCACTTCTTTGATTTTCTTTGTTACCAGGGGGCTGAAGGGTGTGAGAATATTTGCGTAATATTTGATCGCTTCAGCCTTCAGTTCCTCCTGATCGACCAGATCATTGTACAGGTATTCCGAGGCGTAGTGCTGGCCGAAGGCGTCATTGCTGAAGAGAATGCTGTCGCCGGTCAGGTAGGTGAACATGCTGTCCGGCCAGTGGAGCATCGGCGCTTCGATGAAAATGAGCTGCTTCCCGTTTCCGATGTCTATACTGTCCCCGGTTTCTACTGTCCTGAAATTCCAATCCTGATGGTAGTGGCCGGTAAGGGACTTGACGCCGTTGGCGGTGCAGTAGATGGGGGTGTCCGGAATGTGCCGCATCAGTTCGGGCAGAGCGCCGCTGTGGTCGATCTCGGCGTGGTTGGCGATGATGTAGTCGATCTTCGCAAGGTCGATTTCCAGGGACAGATTTTCTACGAACTCTTTGGAAAAAGGCGCCCATACGGTGTCGATCAGAACGGTCTTTTCCTCTTCGATGAGGTAGGAATTGTATGAGCTTCCACGGTGAGTGGAATATTCGTCGCCGTGGAACCTGGTCAGTTCCCAGTCGATTTTTCCGACCCAGTGTACGTTTGATTTAATATGTCGCTTCATGGAATCCTCCTTGATATAGCTTGTATTTCTGATTCTAATCTACGCTGATTTTTCAGAAAAAGATGTAACATGAGTTACACGAATACGAAAAATCCTTATCTTTTTGATAGTGTCCCTGAAACGGTACCTGAATTCTTCCTAAGTTTTCCTTAAGAATAGAATTGCAGAACAAAGCACCGAAAATTCCCGAGCCTGATCGAAAGTTTCAATATATGCTTCGGGTGGAACCTTCTGGCCGATAAAAAAGTGCCGTTTCGGGGACACTACCTGACGCTTCCGTTAAAATTTATTCATTCGATTTGCAGGTCCCCCAGTTTTTCCACCACCAGGCTCAGCACTGTTACCAGTACTATGGTGAGGCCCAGCCGGTACAGCATGAATCGGGCGCCCAGGAATCGCAGTTCCACCAGTTCCTGGGGCAGTTTGATGCACGCCCAGGCGGATATAAAGATATAGATATTCGCGGTCCTGGCTCCCTTATGCCGGAGGGTGCGGGCGATCGGAAAGGCCATGTACACCGGCCCGGTGGGAAGGGTGCCGAGCAGGAAGGCTATGGCCATACCCTTGAGTCCCGATTCGCTTCCAAGATGGGTACTGATAAACTCGTTGGATACGAAGAGGGACAGGAGCCCCATCATCAGCAGTACCGCAGGCAGGACGCTCATCAGTTCCAGGGTGTACGAGGCGATGGTTGCCGTGAAGGGGCTTCGGGCGCCGGGATTGGTGTACAGCAGAACCCCGCTGATCAGGGCTAGTACGGCCACAGGTATCCACTGTTTGTGCGATTTTTTCACAATATCACCCCCATCAGCAGAGAAATGATCAGGACCGCAGCTAAGCTGGTGCCGTTGCGCAGGGCGGCGAAGCGGCCGCCGAGCTCCTTGACTTCAAGGGGCAGGGTAACAATTCCGATCATGGTGAGACTGGTTATGAAAGCGGCGACGATCGCGATGGATGCCCCCCTTTCAAGCAGTGAAGCGGAGAGGGGGAAGGCCAGGATGGCCGGTATATGGAGCACCGCGCCGGTGGCAGTGACGATCAGTATCCCCAGCAGGCCGGTCTGAGCTCCGATAAATCGCCGCAGCTCCTCCTCCGATACAAAGCCGAACAGCAGTCCGATCAGGAGGATGACGATGAGCAGCATGGGCAGGATGCCGAGAAACATCTTCAGGGCAGCCCGTATCGATCTCAGTGCCTTCTTTCTGTCCCGGACGAAGGCTATGCCGAAGACCGTGATGGCCAGTATGTTTATGATGAGCGCGGTCATGAGCGCCTCGGCCTAGGGGTCTTGACGACCAGGACTTTGAAGGGGGCTTCGGAGGTATTGTGCAGGCCGTGGGGAATGTCCCTGGGGCTTTCAACAATGCTGCCAGCTTTCACCGGCTCACGGTCTCGGCCGACTTCTATCTCGCCGCGGCCTTCGATAATATAAAAGAATATATCCACCGGCGTTGTGTGAACCGGCAGACTGCTGCCGGGGGAGAGCTCGATCCGAACCACT
>Ga0272441_10016924_pt1 | contig 10022 bp, 8 predicted proteins | sample SSMProp6N_FD_193582 | JGI IMG/M metagenome (GOLD analysis project Ga0272441, IMG submission 193582) | Marine sediment archaeal communities from Little Sippewissett salt marsh, Falmouth, MA, United States - SSM-Prop-6N | ecosystem: Environmental > Aquatic > Marine > Wetlands > Sediment ...
CGGCAGGCGGTCGCCAGCCAAGAGCTGGCCGGCTTTGTGGCTTTTCCTGAAGACTTCACCAAAGGATTAACAAGAGGCTATGGTACCAATCTAAAGGTCGTGGTTGACCCGGATGCTACTTATGACAGAGCTGCTCTTAACTCGATGGCTGAAACTATTGCCACTCACGTTGGTATGCAATATGTAATCAGTGAAGCCATTAGTGAACTATTGCTGGAAGGGTGGCTTGATGATACTTCAGATATGGCTTGTATTGAACAGGAATTGCCGGAATTTCTGTCAGCACAGGGGAATATACCAATGAGATCATCTCTCATAGAATTTGAGGTAGAGAAGGTGGGTGAAGTGAGGGCAAAGGAACCATCAAACTTCGTTATTCCAGGTTATTTGGTCATGTTTGTCTTCTTTACCGCTGCCCTCTCCGCAGAAAATATAGTCCGGGAGCGGCAGAATAATACCCTGGAGCGATTGCTGGCTGGCTCGGTCAGACGTAGGTCAATCTTGGGAGGAATATTCATTGGTACTGCTGCTAAAGGGCTGATTCAGATAGCACTATTCTGGGTAGTTGGCATTCTGGTTTTTAACCTGGACCTTGGGAGTTCCCCGTTTGGAGCCATATTACTGTCTATACTGATGATTATTATGTCTTCGGCCTTCGGATTAATGCTAGCTACGCTGGTTAGGACCGAACGTAGTGCCTCGGCAATTGCTGTGCTCGCTTCTCTTGTAATGGCACCACTTGGCGGCTGTTGGTGGCCTCTCTTTGTTACCCCCAAGTGGATGCAGTTCATTGCTAAGATAACTCCTCACGGCTGGGCAACCACAGGTTTTAATAAGTTATTGGTTTTCGGTGCTGATTTTAGTGCTGTGGTTCCAGAAATGGTGGCACTGGTTGCCTTTGCTTCTATATTCGGTACCATAGCGCTATGGCGCTTTCGCGCCAGTGCAGTGTAAAGATAGGAGAGCCACGGTTATCTTTCCGCTACTCGCTTAACATCTAAAGAAGGGGCCTTAGCCCTTCCCTAATCTGAACATCCTGTACCTACTTAACGGGCGTACACCCTGAGAGGATATGCTGAGTGGAATTTACGGTGCCGTCCAATAAGTAATTATACAGAAAGACATCTGTACGTAAAAAGCCTCCTCGTTATCCCCTCATCACCACCCCGCCAGGGCCATCTCATCCACCCAGAACAAGCAATGTGGGAATTCCTCTTTGCATCTACCCCCACTCCTGTATTGTTTGCTCTAGGGGATAGCAAGCTGGAATGTTATTGTGAGAAGTGGAAGCCTTCTGAGGCTGGTCGTGGGAGATGCACAGGGGCTGCCGGCGGGCAACGACTTGCTGAAGCTGGGGGGGCAGAGGCGTATTCTACTTTATAGCCAGTTGTCTACCAGTTGCTCGCCTTGTTGCCACGCGTCGTGGCCTCTGTAAATGGCGTGGCCTGTTCTCCGGCGCAGGCTTGCTGTAATTAAAACCCTGAAGTCTCACCCGTGCCAGCGGCGCCTTAAGAAGCTGTTCAAGAGTGCGTATCTTATCCGCATCATCATCTGTCACAAATGTTAAGGCATCGCCACTTTTGTCGACTCGCCCGGTGCGGCCGATTCGGTGAATGTAGTCATCCGGACTTTCGGGCATATCGTAATTGACGACGTGGGAAATACTCAAGACATCGATACCGCGCGCGGCAATATCGGTTGCCACCAGAATCTTTTTCGAGCCGTTACGGAAGGATGTAAGCGCAGCCTGTCTCCGATGCTGGGGCAGGTCTCCCTGCAGTGAAGCCACCCGATATCCTGCTTTAACCAGTTGCTGCGCCACTCGTTCGGTGCGGCGCTTGGTGCGGGTGAAGACAAGTACCGAGTCAGTTTGGATTTTGTTCAGGATTTCTTTTAATAGCGCTGTCTTGAGGTGTTGCTTTACAGGGTACAGGTAGTGTGACACAGTTTTAGCTGGCAGAGCACGGTCAACCTGTACGGTGATCGGTTTATGCAGGATTTCACGCGCCAGGCGTTGGATATCGTCTGGCATGGTCGCTGAAAAGAGCAAAGTCTGCCGCTTCTGCAGGATGCAACGCAGAATATTCCGAATGTCGGGCAAAAACCCCATGTCGAACATCCGGTCAGCCTCGTCAATGACGAGGACTTCCAATTTTGATAAATCTATAGTTCCTTTCCAGAGGTGGTCGATTAGTCGGCCAGGGCAGGCAGCTACAACTTCGGGGTTTCTCTGCAGCTTCTGGACTTGCAGGCTCATGCTTACACCGCCATAGACGCTAATGCTATGGAGCCTGACTCTGCGCCCAAGGTTGTTGGTAGCCTCGCAGGTCTGCTCAGCCAGTTCGCGTGTGGGCGATATTACCAGAGCCCGAATACATCCTCGCGGACCTGACTGCAGGCGCTCCAGAATAGGCAGCGCGAAAGCTGCCGTCTTGCCCGTTCCAGTCTGGGCTAAACCAATGACATCCCGTCCCTGCATAATAGGGGGGATGGCCTGTGATTGTATTGGTGTGGGTGTGGTATATCCGAGCTCACGTACAGCGGCCATGATGCTCGGATGGAAATTAAAGGTATCGAAATTCATTAAACTCCTTGGGGGAATACGAGGTAAGAGCCCAAATTACAGGCAGGTGGTTCAAGTAGATGGTATTTTTGTTGATTTCTTTGATTATCCCGATTACTGCTTCTTATATTGGAGGTTGTCGTCCACTTCTATCTAAAAGGGGCAAAGTCTCGACTACACTAACAACCTGGTTCCTCAGTTTTTTCCCTTCAAGGTTATTGTAACATATCCGTAGTTTCTTTGCTGGCGCTACCGATATACCTGTCGTTTGTAATGGCAACGGATAGCACTTCCCCAAATTCTGCGAATGCCTATCGGGGCGGCGTATAAATTGTGGAGGCGTGATATAATAGCTGTTCTGTGAATACTTGAGTTTAAAGAAGTAGTCGCTGTTTAAGAAAAGAGGTGCTTATGCCCATTTATGAATATTTTTGCTCTCATTGTAATTTCAAATTTGAGTTGCTTCGCTCTTTAGCTCAATCGGGAGAAGCTGCTCTCTGCCCAAATTGCCATGGCAGCACCAGGCGAATTCTTTCCTCCTTCAATGCCCTTTCCGGAGGTAATGGGGAAATGCCTGCGTCGGCAGGGCAGAGCAATTCTTGCAGTACATGTTCTGCCCTTAATTGTGCGACCTGTGGAAAGTAAACTACTGTTTACCTCTGCTGGTGATTATTGATGCTGGTTTTTCTTGTATCCCTTTGCTTTTTCTAATAGTTCCCCTGCGCTCTCCAGCGTTGGGTCGCTCATGCTGCCCAACATTGCAGAGATTTCCTCAAGCTTGTCCTGGTCGGAAAGCTCCGTGATTGTGCCGCTAGTGCTATTCTGGAGGATGTCTTTGCGCACGGTGAAATGGACATCGGCGAATGCTGCTACTTGTGGTAGATGGGTAATGCAGATAACCTGGTGCTCATTGCTCAGGGCCGAGAGTTTTTTCCCCACCACTTCCCCGCTCCTGCCGCCGATGCCGACATCGATTTCGTCGAATATCAATGTTGGCGTGGCATCTGCTGTGGACAGGACGCTTTTTATCGCCAGCATGAGGCGCGATGTCTCTCCTGTAGAGGCAATTTTAGCCAGTGGTTTAAGTGGTTCCCCCGGGTTGGTAGAAACCAGAAATTCCACTTTGTCCACCCCGCTTTTGGTGAAGGCGCAGGTGCGTCCATCGGGGAGAGTGAGCTCATCTCCTGCGTCGAACTGAGAAAATAAGACGCGGAAGCCGACGTGGGCCATGTTCAAATAGCCAAGCTCCTTCTCTATCTCCTTAGCCAGCTTCTCAGCGGACTGGTGGCGAATTTTGGAAAGTTCGTAACATAGCACCTCGACTTCTTTCTTAAGCATTGTATATTCTTCTTGTAGTTGAGCTCTTTTTTCGTTTTGAAAGCCCAGCTGGTTTAATTCCTCTTCCGCTTTATCGGCATGCTGTAATATTTCAGTGATGGAATTGCCATATTTCCGCTTCAAATTTCGGATTGTGTCCAATCGTTGCTCTACCAGCTCCAGGCGTGCCGGGTCATACTCAAGTCCGTCCTGGTATGCCGTCAATGCACGAGCTGCGTCCTCGATTTGATAGGAAGCACTTTCCACTTCTTTTAGGAGTTTGTCCAAGCTGCTGTCTATTTGGACGAGGCTTTTGAGGCAGCGTATTGCTTCGCCGATTTTGTCGCCAGCCGAGGGATGGGAAGTCTCGCTTTCATAAAGATGCTGGTAAGCTGACAGGGAAAGAGATTTCAGGTTTTCTGTATTGGAGAGGGTGGTACTTTCCTTTTGCAGCGCCTCGTCTTCGCCCTGCTGGATTTTAGCTTCTTTTATCTCATTGAGCTGAAAGCTTAGCAGTTCGCTGCGGCGCTTTACCTCACGTTCGTCCTGCGATAAAGCTTCGAGCTCTGCTTTTAACCTGTAAAGTTTTTCTATTTTGTTTTCTACTTCCTGGCGTAATTCCCTGGCATTAGCATAGCGGTCAAGGAGAAGTAGCTGTCGATGTGGATTGTTGAGGGAAACATGGTCACTTTGCCCGTGAATATCTATTGCCAGATCTCCAATCTCCTGGAGTAAGCGAAGCGTAACCGGGCGCCTGTTCACGCGGTTGAAAGTGCGCTTGCCCCTTTCGATTTCGCGAGTCAGGATAATGGTATCCTCGTTTTCAAGCTCACTCTCTGTTAAGAACTTCGCCAGAGAGGAATTTTCCCCAACGCTGAAAACTCCTTCGATCCTGGTGCGGTCGGTTCCTGTTTTAATGACTTCCTCTCCCACTCTTTTCCCCACCATCGCTTCGATGGCATCGATTATCAGGGATTTTCCTGCCCCAGTTTCGCCTGTGAGAATGTTGAGACGTGAAGTCGGTCGCCACGTTATGTGGCGGATTATGCCGAAATTCTCAATCGATAGCTCTAACAGCACTGTTTCACCATAGAGGTTAAGATAGATTTTACCCTAATCTGCGCAAAATATCTCGTGGACACCTCTGCACGGGGGGAAGAACAGAGGGTTTTTCCATTGTGCGCCTGGATTATTCGCTGGCTAAAAGATGGCTGCCTGGCAGGGCTCACAAGATTCACAGGATGGGTGTCATTTTGTGCACTGGTTTTACAGGATGAGGTTCTGCAAGCTGCCCATGGTTAATGCCGCTGCTATCATTATTCCAGCGGCTTTGACTGTGTCCCTTGCCCCTAGCTCTCGAGCCAGTATCACGAAAGTAGCCGCACAGGGGAAAAACATAGCCAGAACCGTGCTGCTGATAACCAGTTGCTTTGAAGTTAGCGCCAGTGGTGCCAGCATGCCTATGGCTACATCCTTGCGCAAAAAACCAACAACCAGTGCAACGATTGTTTCCTTGGGTAACCCCAGCAGGTTGGTCAGTACGGGAGCGGCGGCGTTAGCAATAGAATTGAATATCCCTATGATGTAGAGAATATTTATCACCAGTACCGTGACAAGAACTACAGGCAGTGCTTCTCTAATAAATCCAGATATTCTTAACCAGAGCTTCTCTGCGATGGTTTGTAATAGCGGTAAACGATAAGGGGGAATCTCCACCAGAATTTCGGGGCTAAAGCCTCTGACGGTGTGGTTAAGTATGAACCCTATAATGAGCCAGGATACGAACAAACTGCCGTAAACCATGGCTACGTATTGCCATCCGTGCTGTCCTACCAGTCCTATTATCATAGCCTGTAATGCTGCACATGGAATGCCGATGGAAATTAAAGTAGCTGCGATAAATCTTTCTCTACGACTCTCTAAAATACGAGTAGCCATGATCCCGGGCACATTGCATCCGAGGCCGAGGATGGTGGGGATAATGGCATAGCCGTGTAATCCCAATTTGTGCATCAGGGTATCCATTAATATTGCCAGACGGGGCAGATAGCCAACATCCTCCAGTATTCCCAATACCAGATAAAAAGAAACGATATATGGCAATACTGCACCCAGGGGGATATAGAGTCCAGTGCTAAGCAAACCGAAGGATTGAGAGTAGTCGACTTGCCCATTGATAAGTTTGCCTATCAGTATGTTGTGCCAGAAACCGCCGGAACCCAGAACAAGACTCAATTTCATCAGCAGTGGCGTCCATAACCATTCGAATAGGGGCTCGGCTATGTGGCTAATAATTCCCTCACCAACAAATCGTACAAACCAAAAACTGGCAGAGAGGACCAGCAGGGCAATAAAAATTCCGCCTATGCGATCATTGCTGGCGTCTTCCAGGTGGTCATACCACGTATGGTGACGATGACTTAGCGATTGTACCTGTTTAACGATATTGCCGATTTTTGCCCATCGTTCGTCGCTGCCAGAGTAGGTAGTTTTGGGCACGCTTGCTTCCGGGAAGCGCCTGACCAGCTCTTTTATGCCCTGCCCGGTTACTCCTACCGTAGGGACAATTGGCACACCGAGCAGTTCTTCCAGCCTGGCGACATCGATATTTATGCCTCGGTGGCGAGTATCATCCCACATGTTGAGAGCAATTATCACCGGGATTTGTCTCTTCAGTAGCTGTAAGGTCAGGTTGAGGTTTCTCTCTAAATTGGTAGCGTCAATAACATTTATGACCAGGTCCCCGTCTTTGAGCATCTCCACAGCCACTTCTTCTGCCTTGGAGGTTGGCTCAAGGGTATAAGTGCCGGGGACATCGGTAACCTGGACTCGTTCCTCTCCTGATTTAAAATATCCTCTAGTAAATCCTACAGTGGTGCCGGGGTAGTTGGAGGCGACAATGCGTGTGCCGGTAATTCTAGAGAAGAGAGCGCTCTTTCCTACGTTAGGGTTACCCACAAGCAGGATGTGTGTCACCTTGTAATGGTATCTCCATGCAGGTATCTGTCCAGTTGGACTACTATTCTGTTAGCCATACCAAAACCAACAGCTATCTGCGTGTTATTCACTCTTAGAGTAACTGGTCCGTGGAAAGGAGAGGAAGTTATCTTAGTTACCTTTTTCCCTGGTCTGATGCCTAGGCCTTCCAGTCGCTGCATCAAACGTCGTCCGCCCAGGATTGTAACTACAGTGCCAGTCTGTCCAATATTCATCTGGTGCAATGTTATTTGTCTTCCTCGATGCATACTCATGGTTTACCCTTTCTCAAGGCATTACTCAGGATATTCTCCATGTTCCAGGTAGTATTTATACTTTTTGGAGAATTTAGTCTCTCCTGGAGGACATGCCTCTATAAATTCTATAAACTTAGTTATCCTTTCCAGGCTTAGCTGGCTAATCACGTGTTCAATCTTGCAAGCATCCGCTTCTACCGTTTCCCTCTCAATATCTAATATCTCAGTAAAAAAGTGACTCAACGCTTCATGGCGGCGAATTACATCTTTTGCTACCTTGTCGCCTCTTGCGGTAAGTTCTATGTACCCGTACTTCTGATGTAAGACCAGTTTCTTATCCGAAAGTTTCTTCAAAGCAGAGGTGACGCTGGGCATTTTTACCTTCAGTTTTTGACTGATCTGGCTTACCCTTGCGACTTTGTTTTCGTTGCGAAGCATGGCTATTGTCTTCAGGTAGTCTTCCATGCTGGGTGTATTTTGTCTTTCCGCTTGTTGTTTCGTCATTAGCTTAGTCGCCGTTTCAGTATTTGTTAGCCATGTCTAACAATGTTACACCAGGCTTTCTTTCTTTTCAAGTCGGATGGCTTCTATATGGGAAGCAATTTCGCTGGATATCCTTTGAAATTTTTTAGCTGAGAATGATTTTGCAAAAGCCCTCTGTTGAAACTCCATGATAATGTCCTGTAAACAACTCAATAGAAATGTGCTATTTCGGCGGCGGCAATCAGAAGCGACCTTATTATCGAGAAATCATGGCGAGTCTGATTTATGGCCTTAACACAATGTGCTTTCTACCCTCTCCTTTGCTTTTCTGCTCCATTATCAAATCCATGTTGTTATGAACAGCTACAATCGCATTAGTGATGGTGTTTGTCCTTGCCACTATACAGACAAATTTTTTAAGCATCCTCAGAAGATTAGGTCCAAACTTCTTGGCCACGATAACGTCCACGTTTTTTAGGCTAGAGGCAGTAGCTTTGGCTTTCTCTGGGTCTCCATGCTTCATGGATTCATCCCCTTTGAACTTCACATTCTCTCTTCGTTCGACAAGCTCTTCCTTGCCACTGGAGAACCTGTAAACATAGAAATATTTTGCCATGCCTACGTGATCATTATTCAAATTCTCACCGTCGTCCGTGCCGAAAGCTATTAGCAATTCCATTTTTATCTTCCACCCTGACCTTGGCCAAGGCCTTGACCCATGCCACCACCACGGCCACCACCTCGGCCCATACCTCGGCCCATGCCACCACCTCGGCCACCACCTCGGCCTATACCTCGACCCATGCCGCTACCACGACCACCGCCTCGGCCTATACCTCTTCCTGTACCACTGGCTCCACTTAATCCAGGCTGGTAAAATTCGGCACCAGGACTAAATTGAGAAATTGCTTCCTCAGGGACTTTGGCTCCCATAATTTGACACACTTGAGCAGCCACCTCTGCCCCACCAGTAACACACCCATAACATGGTGCCTTTTCTTCAGCTACTGCCCGAGCAAATTCTCCACAACTTTTGTATCCACATCGCTGATCATCTAACTTGGGTAAAACCTCATAGATCTTCTTTATCTTTTCTTTGATATCCTTTTTATCTGTCATTGTTACTCCTTCTAATTATGCTCAATTCATATTATTCGTATCGACTTTAAAGGAAATGTAGCTGAACAAGAGCCACAGAATACACGCATAGGTGCATTTTGCAGAGGAAAGCCATACAGTTGCTCTCGAAAGAATGTCTTGTGCGAGCTTGCATTTCTTGCTTTTCACTTTATTGCTCTGACTACAACAAACGACCCTTCACCATAACCTGCTTTTACTGATTCGATATCGGTTATCTGTGTCAAATTATGAAATATCGTTTGGGCGAAATTGAAATGTTTGAAACCTGCCTTTTTCAACAGGGAAACAATCTCATTTACCGAGTAGAAAGTAGCCACATCATAAAATACGCTTTTCTTCTTACGTTGCTGATATAGTTTGCCAAGAGGGCTATCCTTATCAATGAATCCAATTATCAGAGAGCCAGAGAGCTTTACTATCCTGTATGCCTCTTTCAATGCGGCTTCCACATCGTCCAAAAAACAGATTGTGGTGACCATCAGGGCGAAATCGAAGGAGGCATCGCTAAAGGGGAGGGCTTCTGCCACAGCGTCATAAACTTCAAGCCCGTAGCTCTTTGCTATTTCCCTCATTTTGGGCGAGGGGTCGATCCCAATTTCGATCCCCAGCGGGGCGGCAAACCTCCCGCTACCTGCACCTATTTCGATTCCCTTTTTGTGGTCCGGGATAAACTCTCTTATTGCAGCTAACTCTGACTGGTAGGCAAACCTATTCTCTTCAAACCAGTTTTCGTACTCTGTAGAGTATTGTTCAAAAGGCTCGGTTATTGGCGTTTTTAGTGTCTTTGCTTTTCCCCTTTCTCAGCCAAGCTTGCTTATTAGCCGCTGTAGTGGAACTGCTATCTGATCCTCTTGAACGCGAGGTGAATAGCAGCTATCAATCTGAACCAGTTCGATAAGTGGCATTTTACTGGCTATGGCTATGGCAAGTTTGTCAATCGTTCCGGATACTATCTCCTCGGATATTAGCTGAGCTCCTATCAACACCTGGGTTTTGCGCTCAGCAATGAGCTTATACCATGCGGGTTTACCATGCCTTGGCTCCCTCAGATGAGAGGTGTTAACGGTGACTGACGTTGTTTCTATCCCTTTCTCGCCAGCCTCTCTTTCAGTAAAACCTACTGCACCCACCTGGTAGTCAAATACCTTGGTGATAAAAGGCATGACTGTGCCTTTATAGGAAATTCTATTGCCCAAAACTGCGTTTCTTCCTGCTATGTATCCAGTTCGAACCGCATTGGCAGCTAATTGGTGGCGTCGTTTAGAGCCTATCACCATGTCCCAATT
>Ga0272441_10016925_pt1 | contig 10022 bp, 13 predicted proteins | sample SSMProp6N_FD_193582 | JGI IMG/M metagenome (GOLD analysis project Ga0272441, IMG submission 193582) | Marine sediment archaeal communities from Little Sippewissett salt marsh, Falmouth, MA, United States - SSM-Prop-6N | ecosystem: Environmental > Aquatic > Marine > Wetlands > Sediment ...
GGGGCATTTCGCCGGATTCTCACTGGGCGCTGCCGCCTTGTGGGCTCTGGCGGTCATGCTGCTTGGCGTTGCCGGTCTTCGCGGCCTGGTCAAACTGCTTCCGGAGGGGGCGTACTGGGAGGCCCTCGCGTACCTCATCGTGGTCATCGTCGCCGTGGCGATTGTCGCAATACTCGTGAAACTCGGTCCAAAGCCCGAAACCGAATCCGAACCGGCGCAACCTATTAACGGAGGAACGTCATGACCGTCAGCCGCGATGACCTTGAATCGAAGCTGAGGGACATCGAAGACGTAGTCGTCACGACCGAAGATGAAGCCAAACAGAACGTTGCATTGATCGTGGGCGGAGCCGTTGTGGTGGCCGCGGTGATCATTGCGTACGGCATCTGGCGGTCCCGCAGGCGCCGCATCCATATTGAGGTCTATCAGACGACATGATCGACCCTCGCTACTTCGTGCAGCGGTGGTGGTACCGGAAGGTCCCGGCTCTCGTCCGCGTCGGGACCAACAATGCTCGAGCCGCACTGCGTAAGGACGACTACCCGCGGTTCGCCTTGGCGCTGGCAATCGCCGCCTATGGGCTCTCTCAGAAGAAGAGGGCGCCGAAGCTCATCTACTCCACGTCGATTGACACCGACCAGAGCTTCGCTGTTCGCGTCAAACGTGGACGCCGGCCGATCGCCCGATATGACGTAACCGTGGATCGGTAGGGATCGGGGATGCGCAACCAGAAGACGTGGGTAAAAGTGTTCATCTGGCTGATTGTCGTGACGATGGTGTTGTCGTTCGCTATTGCGATCATCCCGGCCATCGGGTGACCCAGGCCACCGGAACGCCGTTCGAGCCGGGAGATGCCTGCCTGTTGTATGACGCCAAGGGCAGGCGATACCTCATCGACCTGATCCCGGGGCGAGACTTCCATTCCCATCGTGGAGCCCTTCCGCACGACGACATCATCGGAATGTTGGAAGGGTCATCACTCGAGACAACAAGCGGCACCCACCTCACCGTGCTCAGGCCCCGCCTCGCCGACTACGTCCTCAAGATGGCGCGTGGTGCGACCGTCCTCTATCCGAAGGACGCCGCAGCCCTGATCGTCTGGGCCGATATCGGTCCCGGTATGACGGTGCTCGAGGCCGGTACGGGATCGGGTGGCCTCACGATGATGCTGACGCGAGCTGTCGGCCCCACCGGGCGGGTTGTCAGCATCGAGCGACGGCCGGATCACGCGGGGCTCGCCGAGAAGCGTATCGCAGGGTTCTTCGGTTCCGTCCCAGAATGGCTCGATCTCCGCGTGGGTGAAGTCGCGGACTTTGTTGAAGGCATTGCACCGGATCGCATCGTCCTCGATGTGCCCGATCCGTGGGAGACCGTTGGTCCGGCGGCCGAGCACCTTCCCGGCGGCGGCGTGTTCGCGTGTTATGTCCCGAATGTTCCGCAGGTCGAGCAGGTACGAGCGGCGATCGACGAGACCGGTCGGTTCCTCGAGATCATGTCGTTCGAAGTGATGATGCGGGAATGGTCGGTGGGCGGCCGTTCCGTTCGCCCATCCCATCGTATGGTGGGACATACCGGCTTTTTGACGGTGGCGAGAAAGATCCTGGGCAAGCCCGTAGTCCGTACTCCGTAGTCCGTACTCCGTACGCGGCGGAGGGGCCCGGGCGCGATCCCCACGAACAAGAAAGAGGCCGCACCGATGGTGCGGCCTCTACGGACTACTGACTACGGAGTACCCCGCAGCAAGAAGTGCTGCGGTCTACGGCTCGATGAAGATGCACTCGCCCGGGCACTCTTCAGCCGATTCAACGACGGCGTCCATCTGATCTTCGGGGAAGTTCGCGAGCCCCTCGGCGCCCTGAGCATTCCCTTCGGAGGCGGCGAAGATCTTGTCACCCTCGCGCACATAGGCGAGTCCGTCGTCAAGGAGGACGAACACGTCGGGGGCAATCTCCTCGCAGATTCCATCTCCGGTGCAGAGATCCTGATCGATCCAGACCTTCATGGCTTGTGTCCTTTCGCAGTGTGACGGGAGAAACATAGTCCTCATTCGGCGGAACAACGAGTTCATCGACGGCGAAGGCCGCCGTCGATGAACAACGACTATGTCGCCGGAAGTAGACCTGAGGCCTACACTCGGAAGCCGAGGCGATACGCGACCTACGAATCGATCTGAGAGGCCGGGCCGTGAGCGAGCGCGATGACCTGCGATTGCAGCAACAGATCAGACTCCTCGAAGAGGAAATCGAGGTACTTCGGCGCCGTCTCCAGGAGGCACCCCGGCGCGTCCGACTCCTCGAGGAGCGCTTGCTCGAAGCGCGCGGCAGGATTGCCCAGGCAGCAGGCCAGAACGAGAAACTCGCGGCTGCGCTTGAGGAGACCAGGGATCAGCTTGCGCTGCTTCGGGACGAAGTCGAGAACCTGACCGCACCACCGAATCCCTTCGGCACCATTCTGCGAAGGAACGAGGACGGCACGGTGGATGTGAGCGCCGCCGGTAGGAAGCTGCGCGTCAGCGTCGATCCGACGGTCGAGGTCAAGGCGTTGAGAATCGGGCAAGAGGTGATTCTCAACGAGGCATACAACGTCGTTGACACCCGGGCATATGATCCAGCCGGCGAGGTGGTGACCATCAAGGAGGTCATCTCCGATGACCGTCTGATCGTGATCGGGCGGGGGGACGAAGAGCGCGTGGTGGGGCGTTCCGACGCCGTTGGTGACGAGTTCCTTCGAGCGGGGGATCATGCGCGAATGGACCCCTTGACGGGGCTGATCCTCGAGAAGCTGATTCGCCCGGAGGTTGGAGAACTGGTTCTCGAGGAAGTCCCGGATGTCACCTACATGCAGATCGGCGGGTTGAGCGATCAGATCGAGGTGATCCGGGACGCGATCGAGCTGCCGTACGTCCACAAAGATCGATTCGAGCAGTACGAGCTCGCACCGCCGAAGGGTGTGCTGCTCTACGGACCACCCGGATGCGGCAAGACGCTGATCGCGAAAGCCGTCGCGAACAGCCTGGCACGAGCGGTGGCCGAGAAGGAGGGAAGCGAAGACACACGCTCCTATTTCCTGAACATCAAGGGACCCGAGCTTCTCAACAAGTACGTCGGTGAGACGGAACGCCAGATACGACTGATCTTTCAGCGTGCGAAGGAGAAGTCGGATCAGGGTGTTCCGGTCATCGTGTTCTTCGACGAGATGGATTCGCTGTTCCGCACACGGGGCACCGGCGTCTCGTCAGATGTCGAGTCGACCATCGTCCCCCAGCTCCTCTCGGAACTCGACGGAGTTGAGGCCCTCAAGAACGTGATCGTCATCGGCGCATCAAACCGCGAAGATCTCATCGACCCGGCGATCCTCCGGCCCGGGCGGCTCGACGTCAAGATCAAGATCGAGCGGCCGGGCCGCGAGGCGGCGGCCCAGATCTTCAGGATCTACCTGACCGAGAATGTGCCGTACGACCCCGAGGAGCTCGCTGAACACGACGGAGATAGCGACGCACTTATCTCGGCAATGGTCGAAGCGGTCGTCGAGAGGATGTTCAGCGAAGATGCATCGAACCGATTCCTCGAAGTGACCTACGCCAACGGAGATCGCGAAGTGCTGTACTTCCGAGACTTCGCCTCGGGAGCGATGATCGAGAACATCGTGCGTCGGGCGAAGAAGGAGGCCATCAAGCGGGACATCGCGGTCGGCGTGAACGGCCTCCGCACGTCCGATCTCCTTTCGGCGATCACTCAGGAATTCCGCGAGCACGAAGACCTCCCGAACACCACCAACCCCGATGACTGGGCGAAGATCTCCGGGAAGAAGGGTGAACGGATCGTCTACGTTCGCACGCTGATCGAAGGAGATCGTGAAAGCCGAGCGGTGGAAGCGGTCACGCCCGGGCAGTATCTCTGAGGGTTCATGGCGCTCCGCAAGGTCTTCGGAACCGAGACCGAATTTGGGATCACCGTCCTCAACCAATTGGGATTCAACCCGGTGGTTGCCTCGTCTGCGGTCGTCAACTCCTATCCGGGGAACGTGTCGCGAATTCAATGGTCATACGACGAGGAGAGTCCCGGGCGAGATCTGCGCGGAACCGATGTGCATCGCTCTTTGATCGTCGAGCCGGACATCGGTCTTGTCAATACCGTCCTTACCAACGGCGCTCGGCTCTACGTTGATCATGCCCATCCCGAGTACTCGTCACCGGAATGCGCAGACCCGTGGACCGCGGCGTTGTATGACAAGGCCGGTGAACAGGTGATGGTCGAGGCGGTTGAGGCCGCCCAGCGGCTGCTGGCGCCCGACGAACGTATGGTCGTGCACAAGAACAACAGCGATGGCAAGGGCAACTCATACGGGGCACACGAGAACTACCTCATTGCCCGGGCCATTCCCTTCGGCGACATCGTGCGGCAGCTCACGGCGTTCTTCGTAACGCGGCAGGTGTTCACCGGCGCCGGCAAGGTCGGGGCTGAGAACGGTCGACCGGACGTCGGTTTCCAGATCACCCAACGGGCCGACTTCTTCGAGGAGGAGGTCGGGCTCGAGACGACGCTCAAGCGGCCGATCATCAACACGCGCGACGAACCCCATGCCGACGCGTCTCGCTATCGACGTCTTCACGTCATCATCGGCGACGCCAACCGGAGTGAACTCCAGTCATTCCTGAAGATCGGAACAACGGCGCTTGTCCTCGACGCGATCGAAGACGGCGTCCTGGTCGATCCCATCGTGCTCGCCGATCCCGTCGACGCGGTGTGGTCGGTCAGCCATGACGCAACACTCCGCGCGGTCTACGAGACCATCGGGGGAGCACGGATGACGGCGCTGGACGTGCAGTGGTGGTACTTCGAAAAGGTGGCCCACCACGCTCGAACTGTCGGGGTTGGTCCGACCTGGGAACGAGTCCTCGACGAGTGGGAGAGGATCTTGGTCGATCTCGGCCGCGACCCGATGACTACGTCGGATCGGCTCGACTGGACCGCGAAACTCCGAATCCTCGAGGCCTATCGCGATCGTGACGGTCTCGACTGGAACCACCCGAAGCTGCGGCTTCTCGATTTGCAGTACCACGATGTCGATCCAGCGCGCAGCCTGTACCAGCGCCTTGTCGAACGGGGAGCGATCCATCGGCTCTTCGACGATGTCGACGTCGCCGCGGCAGTTGTCGAACCCCCGGCTGACACAAGAGCGTTCTTCCGGGGTAGCTGTGTTCGACGGTATCCGGAGGACCTCGTCGCCGCCAACTGGGATTCCCTCGTATTCGACGTCGGTGAAGAAACGCTCAAACGGGTTCCTATGATGGAACCACTCAGGGGAACCAGCCAACATGTGGCTGACCTGCTCGAGGCCGCGCCGAACGCGGCTGCGATGGTCCGTGCACTCGGAGGGAACGATGGCTGAACAAGAACGCAAGCGGCGGGGGTCGGATCGGCAAGGAGGCGCGTCCGATCAGCAAGAAGTTGCTTCCACCGAGGACACCGAAGAAATCGCGGAACGAATTGACGACCTGCTCGAAGAGATCGATTCGGTCCTCGAAGAGAACGCCGAGGAGTTCGTGAAGAACTACGTCCAGAAGGGCGGCCAGTGATCGGCGGACTGCCGATGTCCCCGGACGCCGAGGGCATCGTGCCAACGGCCAGCTTCGCAGCCCTCCTGGAGCAACACGACCTCACCCCTTCGTGGGAGGCGGCCGCCGGCTCCCTCGACGCACCGGAGGCAACCACGATCCTGGCCTTGCGATGGGCAGATGGGATTGTGATGGCGGGCGACCGTCGAGCCACCGCAGGCAATGTCATCGCTCATCGCCGCGTCAAGAAGGTCTACCCGGCAGACGACCGTTCTGCCGTCGCGATCTCCGGAACGGCAGGTATGGCGATCGAACTCACCACCCTCTTCCAGACCGAACTCGAGCACTACGAAAAGATCGAGGGCACGCGCCTGAGCCTCGACGGCAAGGCCAACTTCCTCGCTCGGATGGTGCGCGGTAACCTCGCCCTTGCTTTCCAGGGCCTCATCGTCGTTCCGATGTTCTGTGGGTACGACGACCAGGAGCAGAAGGGCAAGCTCTACAGCTACGACGTGGTCGGCGGGCGCTACGAAGAGCAGGACTACGCCACAACCGGCTCGGGTGGCACCGAAGCGCGAGCGTTCCTCAAGGCGAAGTGGCGAGAGGACATGGACGAACCCGACGCGATCCGCGTCGCGCTTGAAGCACTCATCGCGGCCTCCGAGGAGGACGCAGCCACCGGCGGGCCCGACCCGAAGCGCGGCATCTACCCCAACGTCGTGACCGTCACGGACCAGGGATACCGGGAGATCGAAGACGATGAGCTCGGGCCCATCGCCGCGGCAGCGCTGGAGGATCGCCCATGACCGTGCCGTTCTACGTACCGCCGGAACAACTCATCAAGGATCGGGCGGAGTTTGCGAAGAAGGGAATCCAGCGGGGGCGCCCCATCGCCGTCGTGGAGTACGACGAAGGTATCTTGCTCATCGGTGAGAACCCCAGCCGTTCACTGCACAAGATCAGCGAGATCTACGACCGGGTCGCGTTCGCCGGCGTCGGCCGATTCAACGAGTTCGAGACGCTGCGTGTTGCCGGCATCCGCTATGCCGACGTCAAGGGCTACACGTACGCGCGCGCCGACGTGACCGGGAAGGGCCTTGCCAACGCGTATTCGCAGGCAGTTGGCCAGATCTTCACCCACGAGGTGAAGCCATACGAGATTGAGGTGCTTGTCGCGGAACTCGGGGACGATGAGAACCACCTCTATCACGTGCGCTTCGACGGAACGCTGCGAGATCAACCCGGTTTCGCCATCCTCGGGGGTGATGAGGATCGGCTCCTTGAGCCGCTCACGGTCGGTTACCGATCCGGCCTGAGCCTCGAAGACTCCATCGCTCTCACCACGTCGGCGATTCGCGACACCGCAGACGAGTCGACACCGGGAGCCGAGTGGGAGGCTGCCGTGCTCGACCGGAGACTCGGACGAAGGAAGTTCCGTCGACTCACGTCAGGTGAGATCGAGGCGGCAGGCTAACCGGCCGCGTCGGAGCGCCAGGCCTCCACGATGGCGCGCGCATCGTCCAAGCGGTCATCAGCAACCCATATCTCGACCTGGGCCAGGCCGCCGACGCCGACCGGATAGGGTCCAAAGGACTCGCCGTGCATCCGGACGGAGATGCCGTCTGCCCGGAGAAGAGCGGCCAGCACATTCGCCGCCGCCGGGTCCCCGACCACCGCAAGTGGCTCGTAGTTGGCGCCGTCTGGATATGGGTCTCGATTTCGCATGTGGTGATTCTGCCACTAGCTACGGGTTGCGCGAGCAGTCCATCAAGCACGGTACGCTGGTCGTGTGGACCGACGGATCTTCGGCATCGAGAACGAATACGGCGTTACGTGCACGCTGCGCGGGCAACGTCGCCTCTCGCCGGATGAGGTAGCCCGGTATCTGTTCCGGCGGGTCGTCTCGTGGGGTCGCTCATCGAACGTGTTTCTCGAGAACGGCTCGCGTCTCTACCTCGATGTCGGGAGTCATCCCGAGTACGCAACACCCGAGTGCGACTCGCTCTCGGATCTCATTGCCCATGACAAGGCAGGGGAGCGCATCCTCGAGGGCCTCGTCGAGTCGGCCGAAGAGCGATTGACCGAGGAAGGGATCCGCGGCGATATCTACCTCTTCAAGAACAATACGGATTCTGCAGGGAACTCCTACGGATGCCACGAGAACTACCTCGTCGGCCGGCAGGATGACTTCCAACGGACCATCGACACACTGATCCCGTTCTTCGTGAGCCGTCAGATCTACGCCGGCGCCGGCAAGGTCCTCCACACCGCTCGCGGGACGGTCTACTCGACATCGCAGCGAGCGGAACACATCTGGGAGGGGAGTTCGTCGGCCACGACCCGCAGCCGCCCGATCATCAATACGCGGGATGAGCCGCATGCCGACGCCGAGCGGTACCGCAGATTGCATGTGATAGCAGGCGACTCGAATATGTCCGAGTATGTGAGCTACGCCAAGGTGGGGACCACCGCCGCGCTCCTCCAGATGCTGGAGGACGATGTTGTGTTCCGAGACATGACGCTCGAGAATCCGATCCGGGCGATCCGAGAGATCGCTCGCGACACCTCGTGTCGTCGCACGGTGCGCCTGGCGAACGGTCGAGAACTGTCGGCGCTGGACATCCAGTGGGAGTACCTCGAGCGCGCGATGCGGTACGCGCGCACGTCGGGCTTCCCTTCTGAGGTCGACCGAGCGATCGGCATGTGGGAGCACCTGTTGACCGGCCTCGAGAAAGATCCTATGACGCTTTCGCGAGAGGTGGACTGGGTGACCAAACTTCAGTTGCTCGACCGGTACGCCGCCAAACACAACATCGCAATGTCGTCACCCAAGATGTCGCTCGTCGACCTCGCGTATCACGATGTGAATCGTCAGCGAGGCCTCTACTACATCCTCCAACGCCGCGGACTGGTCGATCGTGTGGTGACGGACGAGCGCATCACGCGAGCCATGACGAACCCTCCTGTCACAACACGTGCGCGCCTGCGCGGTGACTTCATCAAGGCGGCCAAGGCTCGGAACCGGGACTTCACCGTGGATTGGGTGCATTTGAAGCTCAACGACCAGGCCCAGCGGACGATCCTCTGCAAGGACCCGTTCCGAGCCATCGACGAAAGGGTCGAGAAATTGATCGCCGCGTTGTAGCGTCGCTTTCATGCAGAAGGTCATCGAGCGAATCCTCAACCTGCTCGCCTACTTGCTCACCGTTGATCGACCGGTGACCGCAGACGAGATCCGGCATACCGTCTCGGGATACGACCGTGACAGCGACACCGCGTTTCACCGCACGTTCGAGCGCGACAAGGATCTCCTGCGGCGCCTCGGCATCCCGATCGAGCGCGAAGCGACAGATGTGTTCGAGGTCGAGTTCGGGTACGTCGTGCATGACGACCGGTACGCACTCGAGGATCCCGGACTCACCGACGAAGAACAATCCGCCCTCGCCTTGGCAGTACAGGCAGTGGGGTTCGGCGGTCGACCCTCCGGACAAGAAGCCCTCATGAAGCTGGGTGGTGCCGTCGGAAGCCTCGACGGCACCGAACTGGGAGCCGATCTGGGGGATCAGGCCGAAACCGTTGCCCTGGCGTTCTCGGCGATCTCCGAACAACGCACGCTGTCGTTTGAGTATCGGGGCCGGGATCGACGAGTGCGACCGTACGGCCTCGTCCATCGTCGTGGGCGCTGGTACCTCGTGGCGGCCGACGTCGTGACCGACGATGTCAAGGTCTACCGGCTCGATCGCGCCGCAACGTTGACCGCAGGAGAGCGCGCTGGGGCGTTCACAATTCCGGAGGGATTCAAACCGGCCGACGCAGTGCTTCACCATCCGTGGGACGCGGGCCGCGACGTCGCAACGGCATCCGTGGTGTTCGACGAGAACATCGCCTGGATCGCCGAACGGGAGCTCGGTCCGAACACCGTTGTCGAACGTCGGTCGGATGGGTCGATAGCGGCCACCGTCGAGATTGCGGAACCGGCGGCGTTTCTCGGTTGGCTCATCGGTTTCGAGAATCAGGCGGAGATCGTCGGGCCACGGGACCTACGCGATCGCTACCTCTCGATGGTGGCGGGATCGTGACGAACTCGCCGAAGACCGCGGGCCGCATCAACCGTCTCTTGGCCATGCTGCCGTGGGTTATCGCAAACCCCGGAGCGCCGGTTGACGAGGTGTGTGAGCGTTTCGGCTACACGCGGCGCGACCTCATCAAGGATCTGAATACGGTATTCGTGTGCGGCCTGCCCGGATACGGTCCGGGTGATCTCATGGATGCCTCGATCGACGACGACGAGGTCATTGTGGAGCTGGCGGAGTACTTCGCCCGACCGCTCCGGCTCACCGCCCCCGAGGCGCTCGGAATCCTCGCATCGGGCAAGGCCGTCCAATCCGCGGGTTCTGGAGGGAAGGCGCTCGATCGCGCGATCGCGAAGCTCGAACGGACCCTGCTTCCGGATGGTGCCGATGCG
>Ga0272441_10016926_pt1 | contig 10021 bp, 11 predicted proteins | sample SSMProp6N_FD_193582 | JGI IMG/M metagenome (GOLD analysis project Ga0272441, IMG submission 193582) | Marine sediment archaeal communities from Little Sippewissett salt marsh, Falmouth, MA, United States - SSM-Prop-6N | ecosystem: Environmental > Aquatic > Marine > Wetlands > Sediment ...
TGCCTTTGCGCGCCCTTACCCCCCTACCCCCCAATCCCCCCTACCCCCAGGGGCCACGGGCGTCGCCCCTATCCGTCTCGCCGGCCATATCATGCAGCCGCGCAATGCGGTTGGCGGTGTTGGGGTGGGTTGAAAACAGCCCATCCCGCTTGTGGGCATGCAGCGGATTGATGATGAACATCGATGCCGATGCCGGATTGCGTTCCGCCACGGTGTTGTCGATGCGCGTGGCGAAGCCTTGGATCTTCTCAAGCGCGGATGCCAGCCACAACGGCCGGCCGCAAATCTGCGCGCCCATTTTGTCGGCTTCGTATTCGCGCGTGCGGCTGATCGCCATTTGCACCAGGCCTGCGGCTAGCGGTGCCAGCACCATCATGGCGATGGTGCCGATCAAGCCCAGCGGATTGTTGCGGTTGCCGCCGAAAAACAGCGCGAAATTGGCAAGCATGGAAATCGCCCCGGCAAGCGTGGCGGTGATGGTCATGGTTAAGGTGTCGCGGTTTTTCACATGCGCGAGTTCGTGCGCCATCACCCCGGCTATTTCTTGCGGCGTCAGCCGCGCCAGCAAGCCGGTGGTCGCGGCGACGGCGGCGTTTTGCGGGTTGCGGCCGGTGGCAAAGGCGTTGGGCTGGTCGTTGTCGATGATAAACACTTTGGGCATCGGCAGGCCGGCATTGTCGGCAAGCTGCTGCACCATGTGCACAAGCTCCGGCGCCGAGCGCGCATCCACCTGGCGCGCGCCATACATGCGCAGCACCATTTTGTCAGAGTTCCAATAGGCAAAGGCGTTCATGCCCATTGCCAAGATGAAGGCAATGGCCGCCCCGCCGGTGCCGCCGATAAGATAGCCGACGCCCAAAAACAACGCGGTCATCGCCGCGATGAGAACGCCGGTCCGCACTGCGTTGGCCACGAAAGAGATACTCCACACCTGTTGGCGGCGGCGCGGCGCCCCCTAGCCGGCGCCGCCTGAAACCCTATAGTCTTGCCCCCGACAATCTAACACTGCCCGGCCGTTCAGATATGGCTTGCACAGCTTAGGGCTTCAAGACCGGGGGATGTGGATGACCGACGATACGCCCAAACCGCCGGCGGCGAAAAAACCGCTGACACCGGCGGCCAAACGCGCGCTCGCCGAAGCGCACGCGCGCCGCACCGCTGCCCAAACCCGCCCACTGCCCACAGAGGTCGACGGGCGCGACGGCGCCGAACCCACCCGCTTCGGCGATTGGGAGCGCAAGGGCATTGCGTCTGACTTTTAAGCCTGAGGGGTTACTCGTAGCGGGCGGAGCGGCGGCGGGAAATGCCAAGCGCTACGCGCGGCGGCAAGAGCCGCGCGATAAGCGCCATAACGCGGTTGACGCGCCCAGGGATGATTTGCGCAAGGCCTTTTTCGTTGGCCGCCACGGCCTCTTCCACCACCGCGTCTGCCGTCATCCACATCCAGGCCGGTACTTGGTCGACGGTATCGCGGATGCCGGCAACGTCGTGGAACTCCGAGCGCGTAAACCCCGGGTTGAGCGCTGTGACATGCACGCCGGTGCCCTCGGTTTCCAGCGCCAGACTTTCCGACATCTTGATGAGAAAGGCTTTGGACGCCCCATAAAGCGTGTGGCCGATGGAGCCGGGTATCAGGCCTGCGAGCGATGCCACATTGATGATGCGCCCATAGCCGCGCTCGATCATTCCCGGCAGCGCTAAGCGGCACAGGTGCGCGTAAGACGTGACCATCACCTGGATGAAGTCTTGATGCTCCGGCCACGGATAGTCGACGAACCTGCGCATCATGCCGTAGCCGGCATTGTTGATGAGCACGTCGACGTGCAGCCCGCGGGCGGTGATTTCGGTCCACAGGTGATCGGGCGCCGTCGGGTCGGCCATATCGGCGGCCAGCGCTGTTGCGGTGATGCCGTGGTCAGCGGAAAGCCTGCCGGCTAGCGCCGTTAGCCGATCCTCTCGGCGGGCGGTGAGGATCAGGTCATAGCCTTTAGCGGCATAAAACGCAGCAAAGCGCGCGCCGATGCCCGCCGAAGCGCCGGTAATAAGGGCTGTCTTTTGGGTCATGAGGTATCCGATCGCAATGAAAAGCGGTGCCCGATTGCAGCCGTTAATGGGCCCTCCGGTCAAGCCGGAGGGCGAGCGGGTGGGTGGAAGGGGTGTGACAGGACGGGAAGCTAACAGATGCGGGCACCCCTCGTGCCTGCCCTCCCCCCGGCCAAGCCGCAAAGGCGGGGTAAAGGCGGGGTATCAGATAGGGCCGCCTGTAACATCTTCCGCTTTCCCTCCGGCTTGACCGGAGGGTCACAGGCAGCTTGCCGCACCATCGAGCCGGCATGCATGTTTTCCCCCGCCCAATGGGCCCTCCGATCAAGCCGCAAGGGCGAGCGGTGAGGGGGGTGGCGTATCAAATATAGGCACGCGTGGTGTCCGTGGGCCCCCTATCAGGCACCACCTGGGGACGGCGGCACATGCAACGGCCTAGTGGCTTTTGCCGCCGAGGTTTTGGCGGTTGGTGATCAGGTCATCGACAACGCCCGGGTCGGCCAGGGTTGAGGTATCGCCTAAATTGGAAAAATCGTCCTCGGCGATCTTGCGCAGAATGCGGCGCATGATTTTGCCGGAGCGGGTCTTGGGCAGGCCGGGGGCCCATTGCAACAGGTCCGGCGCGGCGATGGGGCCGATTTCCTTGCGCACCCATTGGATGAGGTCGTGCTTGAGCGCGTCGGACGGTTCTGCGCCCTGGTTGAGCGTCACATAGGCATAGATGCCCTGGCCTTTGATGTCGTGCGGGTAGCCGACGACGGCGCTTTCGGCGACCAGCGCGTGGGATACCAGCGCGCTTTCCACTTCCGCCGTGCCCATGCGGTGGCCGGAGACGTTAAGCACGTCGTCCACCCGGCCGGTGATCCAGTAATAGCCGTCTTCGTCCCGCCGGCAGCCATCGCCGGAAAAATATTTGCCCTTGAACTGGCTAAAATACGTCTCGAAAAAGCGTTTGTGGTCGCCATAGACCGTGCGCATCTGGCCGGGCCACGACTCGGCGATGCACAGATTGCCGGATGCCGCGCCCTTGAGCGGGTGGCCGTCATTGTCCACCAAGACCGGCTCGACGCCGAAAAACGGCCGCGTCGCCGAACCGGGCTTAAGGTCCGTTGCGCCGGGCAACGGCGTTATCAGAATACCGCCGGTCTCCGTCTGCCACCAGGTATCGACGATGGGGCAGCGCGCATCGCCGACCACGTTGTAATACCACAGCCAGGCTTCCGGGTTGATCGGCTCGCCCACCGAGCCCAACAGCCGCAGGCTTGCGCGCGAGGTTGATTTTACCGGCCCGTCGCCCTCACGCATCAGCGCGCGGATGGCGGTGGGGGCGGTATAGAAAATGGTGACCTGGTGCTTGTCGCAGATCTGCCAGCAACGCGACGAATCCGGATAGGTCGGCACGCCCTCGAACATAAGCGTCGTGGCGCCATTGGCTAATGGTCCGTATACGATGTAGCTGTGGCCGGTCACCCAGCCCACATCCGCCGTGCACCAATAAATATCGCCGGGCTTGTAGTCGAACACGTATTGGTGGGTCATCGAGGCGTAGACGAGGTAGCCGCCGGTGGTGTGCAGAACCCCCTTAGGCTTGCCGGTGGAACCAGACGTATACAGAATGAACAAAGGGTCTTCGGCGTTCATTTCTTCGCACGGGCATTCGTGCGCCACGCGGCCGGCCACCTCATGATACCAGATGTCGCGGCCCTGTTTCATGGTCACCGGGGTGCCGGTGTGCTCGACGACGATGACGCTCTTGACGTCCGGGCAGGATTCCAGCGCGTCGTCGGTGTTTTCCTTCAACGGTACGGACCGGCCGCCGCGCACGCCGGCATCGGCGGTGATGACGCAGGTGCTGTCGCAATCGAGAATGCGGCCGGCCAGCGCGCCGGGCGAAAAGCCGCCAAACACCACCGAATGGATGGCGCCAATGCGCGCGCAGGCAAGCATGGCGTAGGCTGCTTCAGGGATCATCGGCATGTAAATGGTGACCCGGTCGCCCTTGTTGACGCCTTGATCCTTCAGCACATTGGCGAAGCGCTGCACGTGGTGGTGCAGTTCCGTGTAGGTGATTTTCTGGTCGATGGACGGCTCGTCGCCTTCCCAGATGATCGCCACCTCATCGCCCTTATCGGCCACGTGGCGGTCGACGCAATTATAGCAGACGTTGAGGGTGCCATCCTCGAACCACTTAATGTGCAAGTCGCGCTCGTGGTAAGAGACGTCCTTGACCTTGCTGTAAGGCTTGATCCAGTCGACGCGCTTGCCGTGTTCGGCCCAAAAAGCCACCGGGTCGTTGATAGAGGCGGCGTACATTTCCTTGTATTTGGTGTCGTCGGCATAGGCGGATGACGCCCAGTCGGCGGGGACTTTGATCAAATCGTCGGACATCTAAACTCCACTGCCTCCTCTAGGTATATTGAGGCCCTCTTTTCTGGGCGCATTATGGGCAGCGGGCGGCAGTTTCACAACGAGAGATGCACGACCCCCCGCGTCATCCCGCCGCCTCTTGCCCTCCCACGCATTGGTAGGGCGGGGACCTTAGCCTGAAACTGCTGCGATCTCCTCGTCGCTCAAACCCGCTTCCCGCAACACGGCTTGCGTGTCCACGCCCAGGGCCGGCGGGTGGTGGCGGTGGGTGGCGGGGGTTTTTTCGAAGGTCACCGGGTGCTTCATGGCCACATAGGTGCCTTCTTGCGGGTGCTCATAGGTCTCGAAGAAGCCGACCGACTGCAGATGCGGGTCGTGGGTCACGTCGTCGAGGCGGTTGACGCGCATGGCCGGGATGTTCTTGTCCTTTAGCAGCGCAATCCACTCGGCGCTGGTGCGCGTCTGCGCCACCTCTTCCACCAAGGCATAAAGCGCCAGCACGTTTTGGGTGCGGTTGGTATAGGTGTTGAAGCGCGCATCTTCTTGCAGCAGCCCCTTGCGGCCGCCGAGCTCGAAGAAATCGTCCCATTGGCGGTCCGAATAGGGGACGATGGAAAGATAGCCGTCTTTGGTCTTGAACGGGCGGCGGTTGGGATTGAGCACGCGCGAATAGCCGTAGCCGCCTTGCGGCGGTTCGAAGCAATGGCCGTAGAGATTTTCGCTCATGGTGAAGCTGGTGAAGCATTCGAGCATCGGCACTTCGACGAATTGGCCTTCGCCGGTTTTTTGCTTGTGATAGAGGGCGGCCAAGGTGGCGTAGACCATGTGTAGGCCGGTGGTCTTGTCGGCCACCAGGCTTGGCATATAGGCGGGCCGCTCGAACCGTTCGCCGTCAAGGCCGGCGCGCTTGTTGACGCGCGGCAACAGGTCGGCGCCGCCTGAGGCGGCCTGGATCAAATCGTCATAGGCTTGCAGGCCGCCATAGGCGCCGTCTTTGCCGAAGCCGGCGGCGTGCACGTAGACGATCTCAGGGTTGATCTTTTTGACGTTCTCATAATCGATGCCCAGCCGCTGCATGCCGGCGTAACGGATATTGCTGGCAAAAACGTCAGCGCCTTTGATCAAATCCATCAGCGCCGCGCGCGCCTGCGGCTGTTTGAGGTCGAGCACGACCGACCGCTTGTTGCGGTTGTAGGTCATGAACAGCGGCCCCATGCCCGGGCCTTTGGGCGACTTGCCGCCCCAGCGCAAAATGTCGCCACCGGGCGAGCCTTCCGCTGTCGGCGCTTCGATCTTGATGACGTCGGCACCCAGGTCGCCCAATATCTGCATCGCATAGGCGCCAAGCACAACGGACGTGCAGTCAACGATGGTCACGCCCGCCAGCGGGCCGGTATTGTGTGCGTCAGGCATTCAGCTTCTCTCGTGCAATAGACGGGGGGTTATTTCAGGTGTGATTTCACACGTGGTTTCAGGGGCGATTTGCCGTGGTCGGGGCAAATAGGTCAAGGTGGCATCCCATCGCTACCCGTTCTTACCCGCGCGCAAAGGCGCTCTCTTATGCTGTTGCACCACTCCACCTGGCCGGAAATCGATGCCTATTTGGCCCGGTCGAAGGCGATTGTCATCCCCATCGGGTCGACGGAGCAGCACGGGCCCACCGGCCTCATCGGCACCGACGCCATGTGCCCGCAGATCATTGCCCATGCAGCGCAAGAAGACACCGACATGTTGGTCGGGCCGACTTTCAACGTCGGCTGCGCGCAGCATCACTTAGGGTTTGCCGGGTCGATGACCTTACGCCCCTCGACCATGATTGCAGCGGTGCACGATTGGGTGTCGTCGCTGGCGGTGCACGGCTTTGAACGGATTTTGTTTTTCAACGGCCATGGCGGCAACGTCGCTACCCTGCGCGCAGCGTTCTCTGAAATCTATGCGGACCGCTCGCTTGCTGGCGAAGCCTCCAACCGCGGGCCGATCAAATGCAAGCTCGACAATTGGTGGGACTACAAGCCGGTCATGGATTTTTGCGTGCACACCTATGGCAAGAGCCATGGCAGCCACGCGACGCCGTCCGAAGTGGCGATAACCCAATGGGCGTATCCTGACAGCATCAAGCGCGCGGAGGTGGCGCCGAAGGTGGCCCCCACCGGCCGGTTCACCGACGCACAAGACTATCGCCGCACATTCCCCGACGGCCGCATGGGCTCCGACCCCACATTGGCCAAGCCGGACGACGGCGGCAAGCTAGTGGCCCTGTCGGCGGCAGGGCTCAAGGATAGCTTCGCGCACTTCGCCGCGCATTAGGCCGTGGCAGCATGGACCCTCCGGTCAAGCCGGAGGGAAGGCGGAAGGTATACCCGTGTACATATAAAAATATCCGCTCACCCTCCGGCTTGACCGGAGGGTCTCATGCCGCCAGCACAGCGCCACTGCCAAGCCGCCGGCAATAGCGTCTAGGGGGCCATGTCTGCCCTTACGTCTCTCCAGCGCATGCGCTGATGAGGATCATGCCGTCTTTGACGGTCACCGGTATCGGAATGAGGGCCTTGCCGGTGCATGGGCCGGACGTGCACAAGCCGTCTTCGATCCGAAACAGGGCCCCGTGGGTGGAACAGAGGATCTCGTCTTCGGCTAGGGTCAGGAATTTGTCCGGCCAGGTTTCCAGCGGCGTGAAGGCGTGCGGGCATTCGTTGACATAGGCAAAGACCTGACCGCCGCGGCGCACCACGAACATGTCAAAGCGCTCAGTGCCATCACCGAATAGAAAGCCGCGCGCGCCCGGTGCGCGGATTGCGTCCAGGGGGCACAGCGGCGTTCCGGCGGCGGGGGCGCCGGGGCGGGACTGCCAAGACATCGGGGCCTAGCCGTCCGGGTGCCAGGCCGGCGTCATGGCGCGCCAGCGGGCTTCCAGCGCGGTGTCGGTGTCCGGCTGCCGCGCATAGGCCAATGCGTCGGGTGCGATGGTGCTATGGGCTTGCTTCGAGGCCACCCAGATATGGCCGGCGGGCGCCAGCCACGTGGTATCATCCAAGGTGCCGGCCTTGACGTTAAGCTTATCGCCATATCCCGGCCGCTGGTGGGTGAGCCGGGTACCGCAGGCGGGGCAGAAGGTGCAGGCCTGGTGGCCCCCTTGTGCAATGGGCCGCAGGAAGACCGCGGTCTTGCCCTCGATCACGAAGTCCTCCGCCCGCACCCGCAGGCTCTCGCCGAAGGCGCTGGATGACTGCTTCTGGCATTCGGTGCAATGGCACAGATAAAAGACCACCGGCGGGCCGGAGATCGTGTAGCGCACAGCGCCGCATTGGCAGCCGCCGGTAAGCGGCAGAGGCGGTGTGGCAAGGGGGCTTTCCATCGGCAAACTCTAACGACGCTAAAATGTCTGTTTCGGGCTCCATTGCGCGGGTCTCTATTTTGGGGCCGTCTTAAGGCCGCCCATTTTGCAGACCGTTTTCCATTCGGCCGGCGTTACCGGCTGCACCGAGAGGCGGGAATTTTTGACCAGCACCATCTCCGCTAGAGCCGGCGTGGCCTTGATGGCGGCGAGGGTAACGAAAGCGGGTATCGGTTTAAGCGCCTTAAGCTGCACCATGCCGAACATGCCTTTGGCATCCGTCGGATCGGGCACGTGTTCGCCGATCACCTCTACTAGGCCGACCACCTGTTTTTCGTTCACCGAGTGATAGAAAAACCCTTTGTCGCCGATTTTCATGTCCTTCATGAAATTGTTGGCCATGTGGTTGCGCACGCCGTCCCACTCGGTGCCTTTGGCACCGCATTTGACCTGGTCGTCCCACGACCATGTTCCGGGTTCGGATTTAAACAACCAATACGCCATGATGCGTGCTTTCCTTGTATTGCGCCCGTCTATTGCTTTTGGCCTAAAAGCCATTTCCAGGCGCGGATATCCACATGCGCGAACAGGCCAGCGAGCTGGTAGGGGTCGTCTTGTTGCAGCGCTTCGGCTTCGGCGCGGGTTGCCACGTCGATCACTAGAAACGAGCCTTCCATATGCGCGCCGGCGTCATCGGTGAACGGGCCGCCGAGCGCCACTTTGCCGGTGGCCGCCCAATAGGCCAGATGCGCCTCGCGGTTGGCCAAGCGCAGATCTTCGCTGCCGGGTTTGTCGATGCAAAAAAGAGCGTAGAGCATTGGGTCCTCGTGTCGGTCCGGCGGCGCGGCGGCGCACGCCGCCGCTACCGCCCGCCCCGTCTGCTATCGCAGCGCGGCTTTGCCATCAAGGGGGGTGTCCAGGCTTATCTTAGGCCTCGCGCTTGAATGGCCGGGCGATCAGCGCGGCGATGGCGTCATCGACGCCGATGGCGCCGGTCACCACCCGCGCTACCGCTTCGCAGATGGGCATTTCAACATGGTGCCGGCGGGCTAAGGCGACGACCGCCGGCGCCGTGGCAACCCCTTCGGCCACCGACACCCGCGCGCGCTGTATGTCTTCAAGGGTACAGCCTTCGCCTAAGGCGGCGCCCAGCGACATGTTGCGGCTTTGGCGCGAGCCGCAGGTGAGGATCAAGTCGCCCAAGCCGGAAAGCCCGCTCAAGGTTTCGGCGCGGGCACCGAGCGCGACACCTAAGCGGGTCAATTCGGCAAAGCCGCGCGCGGTGAGGGCGGCGGCGGCAGAGGCGCCCAATTGCTTGCCGTCGACAATGCCGCAGGCGATTGCCAGCACGTTCTTGACCGCGCCGCCGAGTTCAGCGCCGATCAGGTCGTCGGCCAAATAGGGCCGAAAGGTGGGGATGCCGATGGCGCTGATCAGCGCGGCGCCTGCCGTTTCGTTAGCGCAGGCCAGCGTCACCGCCGTTGGCAGGCCGCGCGCCACGTCGGCTGCGAAGGACGGCCCGGAGAGGACGGCGGGCACTGCCTGCGGCAGGGTTTCGGCGACAATTTGGGTCATCAGCTTGCCGGACGGCTGTTCGATGCCCTTGGCGCAAATGGCGACCGGCGTGCCCGCTGCCACGTGCGGGTGCAGGTCGCCGCAGACGCGGCGCAGCACCTGCGCCGGGCAAACCAGCAGCAGCGCGTCTGCGGCCGCTGTATCGGCAAGCGCTGTGGTGGCGGTAATCTTGGCGTCAAGCGGCACGCCGGGCAAATAGGTGGTGTTTTCGTGCGCGGTGTTGATGGCGTCGGCCACCTCGCGCTCATAGGCCCATAGCGTCACGCGGCCGCCGGCGCGCGCGGCGACGCAGGCCAGCGCCGTGCCCCAGGCGCCGGCGCCGATGACGGCGATGGTGCCTAAGGCCGTGGCCGGTTTTGGGTGAATGGTTCGTTGATTATTCATTGCCGCTCTCCGCCCCGCTCTCTACACTGGCAGACATGACAGAAAAAGACGACATCAGGGATAGGATATTAGCGGCGGCCGAACAGCGGTTTCTCCATTACGGATACGGCAAAACCACCATGGCCGAGATTGCCAAGGACTGCGACATGTCGCCGGGCAATCTGTACCGGTTTTTTCAAGGTAAGCTCGATCTGGCGGAAGAGATAGCCCGCGCCGCTACCTTGGACACCATGAACGAGCTGGCACGCGCCATCCGCGCGCCGGGCAAAACTGCCACCCAGGCGATGCGGGACTATTTGTTCGGTAAGCTGCGTATCA
>Ga0272441_10016927_pt1 | contig 10021 bp, 3 predicted proteins | sample SSMProp6N_FD_193582 | JGI IMG/M metagenome (GOLD analysis project Ga0272441, IMG submission 193582) | Marine sediment archaeal communities from Little Sippewissett salt marsh, Falmouth, MA, United States - SSM-Prop-6N | ecosystem: Environmental > Aquatic > Marine > Wetlands > Sediment ...
ACAGGAGAAAAATACTTTGACCCAGCAGGTTCTGTAACATCAATAGCAGGAGGGATGTTATCACTCATAGATTCAGCTTTCTCGCCGGTAAAAATATTGATCAGGTCCTCTTTTTCCGGCTCTGTTTTCGGTACTGATATGGAAAAAGACAGAAGCTCGGAAGCTTCCGGGGCTTCAGGAACTTCTTCGACAGGAACTTCCACCACTATTTTTTCCGGAGGCTCCTCTTCTTTTACAATTATTACGGGCTCTTCTGGTTCCGGCGGTGCTTCTTCAACTTGTATCTTCTTTTCCTCTATGACAGGTTCTTTCTCCTCCACAGGAACTTCGGGTTCTTTCGAGATTTCCTCCGGCGGTTCTTCCTCAATTAATTCCTGGCTCGGTTTTTCGAGAGGTGCAGAAGTTTCTGTTACCGGCTCTTCCTTTTTACACCCTGAGAATGAAAAGAGCACTCCTATACAGAGGGCTGCGGCGATTATGAATACCAAGGCTTTCATTCTCAGCAAAGACATCCTCCGAAAAGCGTTATAACCAATACCGCCGTGAAAATTTAAGGAAGAGGAAAATTGCTCCTGCCAGCAGCACGGCACTGCCTGCGATAAAGATCAGGTATTTCAGGGCAATATTGCCGGCCGGTACAGCTTCAGTCTCTCCCATAACAGAGGGAACAGCTGTTATTTCCGGTGACTCGCCGGAGGGTATTTCCGGAGGAACGGCATTTTCTATTTCTTTCAATTTATCATATGTTACGGGTTTTGGTTCGGATGATTCAACTGCCCTGGGTTTTTCAGCCGATTTTTCTTCCGGCGTTTTCTCGGGCTCCGCTTTGGCTGATACAGCTGTATTTTCAGGGGTTTCTTCCGGTAATGTTGCACTCTGGGAAAATTCTCCGAGCTTCGGTTTTCTTCCGCCAGTATAGGATACAACGGTTCCGGTTTCCTCTTTCTCGATAGCCTCGGAAGTCTTTTCATCCCTGGTAAAAATGCCTCTGAAGAGTCCGGATTTTTTTCCGGTTTTATCGGCGGCTTCCTTTGAATCCGAACCTCCGGAGAAGAAGGTCTGGAGAGAATTCAGCAGAGCGGAGCTTGTCTGGTTCAGGCTGAAGACATCAAAGAAAACACAGGTAACCTGGACTTCAGGTGTTCCACCATCATCGTCAGCACCGGAAACCTCAATATCAATACCGCTTTGATCGATATTATCATCCGTAACTGGATAGGTAATGGTAAATTTGTTACTTGGGTTACTGAAAATAATATCAGGTGTCCCAAAGATAGAAGAAACATCAGGGGTAAAAGTCAGGGAGGGCGATGAATCTGTTCCGTCCATACCTTCACTATAGGTAATCTGAATTTCAAATGCCGTAACCCCATTTAAAAGGGTTGTTGGATTCGCTGAGATAGCTGTTACATAAGGGGCTGATTCATTCCGGGTCAGACTGATTGAATTCGTGGATATTGTTTGATTTCCCGCTTTATCAGATATGATTGCCCGGATAACACCGATTTGACCTTCGGAAATATTAGGATCTCCGATGCTTTTATATTTTGCTTCAGTTACAGTCAGGGCTTTATCCGATGCGTCTGCTATTGAAGAATTTATTCCCAGGTCTGCAAAAGAACTCTCTGTGCTTTTCTTGGCTTGAAGCTCGACACTTCCGCTGATCAGACTTCCGTCTCCGTCTTCTATGGGAACATTCACATAAATCTCTGTGGTATCTCCATTCCAGTCATCAGGGGAATAGATTTCAGTCGGCTTAGGAGAAAAAGTAATTAAGAATGCCGCCGGTTCCGCGGTATCTATTACAATATCGTGACTGTAGCTCAAAGAACCGTCATTTCCCGGAGACACCAGGGTAAGAAAAGCGCTGTTTCCTGCAGGATCTTTGATCGTTCCTCCGTTCAGATCAAGGGCACCGGTTCCCGTATAGTCCAGATCGCCGGAGTTATGCCCGTCCACTACATCATAATCAAAGGTCAGTTCGCTAGTTCCCGTTCCGCCCGAATAGTTAACCCAGGCATCGGTTGCCCCGGTTTCAAGACGGATCCTCGGAGTTCCGGTAACATTAACTGGTTCAGAAAAAGCCACAACAATATCGATAAGAGCGGCGCTGTCATTGTATGAGCCGTCGGCTGTATCGGTGGATACTCCGTCTACAGTAGGCTCATCGGTATCGATTTTTATAGTCTGGTTATCACTCAGTGATCCGCTGGATCCGGGACTAGCAAGAGTCAGAGACGAATCGTTCCCGGCATAATCCTTTATTGTACCGCCGTTTAAGGTCAAAGCCCCTGTCCCGGTATAATCCAGAACAGCACTGTTTTCTCCGTCAGCAATGTCATAGCTGAATGTAAGCACATCTGTACTGGAACCGCCTGAATAATTTACAGTAGCTCCGGAATTTAATGTTATCTGCGGCATTCCGGTTACGTAGACAGTATCATAAAAGGCAACATCAATAGCAATCAGGTCGGCGCTGTCATTATATGCGCCGTCAGAAGTATCAGAGGATACCCCGCTTACCGAAGGTCCTGTATTATCAACAGTGAAGGAACCGCCGCTGTCCGGTGTTCCGGTTATTACATTCCCCGCTAAATCAGTACCAACAGATAATGTAATGTTCTCGGTTCCATTTCCTGCCCCTACAGTATGACTGATCTCGTACTGCACAGCACTATTTCTGGTCATCTGCGCGGCAGCTTGTGTGTAAACCCCGCTGAAAGCTATATTCGGCTGGGGGCCTGGAAGATCCTTCATGTCTTCACTGAAGCCAGCCGTTATAGTAATAACTGTACCTTGTTTATAAGGGCCAACGGAAGAATAGGAAATATCCGCAGTCGGTTCTACTGTATCAATCACGAGATTATGGCTGTACCCGAGGCTTCCGTCTGTTCCGGGTTCCGCAAGGAGAGGATCGGCAGTATTGCCTGCAAGGTCTTTGATCGTTCCTCCGTTCAGATCAAGGGCACCGGTTCCCGTATAGTCCAGATCGCCGGTGTTATGCCCGTCGGCTATATTATAATTGAAGGTCAGTTCGCTATTTCCCGTTCCGCCCGAATAGTTGACCCAGGCATCGGTTGCCCCGGTTTCAAGACGGATCCTCGGAGTTCCGGTTACATTAACTTTTTCTGTAAAAGCTACGTCAATATCGATAAGAGCGGCGCTGTCATTGTAATAGCCGTTCGCAGTATCCGTTGAGACTCCGCTGACAGAGGGTTCATCAGTATCGATTATCAGATCATGGCTGTATGCAAGGCTTCCGTCTGTTCCGGGTTCCGCAAAGAGAGTATTGGCAGTATTGCCTGCAAGGTCTTTGATCGTTCCTCCGTTCAGATCAAGGGCACCGATTCCCGTATAGTCCAGATCGCCGGTGTTATGCCCGTCCACTACATCATAATCAAAGGTCAGTTCGATAGTTCCCGTTCCGCCCGAATAGTTGACCCAGGCATCGGCTGCACCGGTTTCAAGCTGAATCCGCGGCGTTCCGGTCACATCAACTTCTTCAGAAAAACCCACATCAATATCGATAAAAGCGGCTGCATCATTGTAATAGCCGTTCCCGGTATCCGTAGAGACTCCGTTTACTGACGGAGCAGTATTATCTACATCAAAGGTTCCGCCGGAAGAAGGTATACCTATAATAGTATTCCCGGCAAGGTCAGTCCCGCCGGACAATGCTATTGTTTCAGTTCCGTCTCCTGTTCCTACAGAATGTACATAGGTATATTCGGCTGACGACTGACGGGTCATTGTCCCGGGACCTGATAGATAAACACCGCTGAAGGAAATAGTCGGCTGAGGACCCGGGAAATCTTTTATAGGTTCACTGAAAGTCGCTGTAATTGTGACATTTGTGCCCTGATTATAGGGGCTTTCGTTATGGGGACCATCAGAGGTATATGTTATATCAGCAGTCGGTTCAAGGGTATCCACGACAATAGCCCGGCTATAGCTTAAGGAATACGGGGCTCCCGGAGCAGGCAAAGTAAGAACCGCGTTATTCCCGGCAAGATCCCTGATCGTGCCTCCGTTTAGTGAAAGCGCATCGGAGTTTATGTATCCCAGATCAGCAGAATTCTCACCATCTGCAATATCATAGTTAAATGTCAGCCCTGGACTTCCACTTCCGCCTGAATAATTAACCAAGGCATCCGTTGAACCGGTTTCAAGCTGAATTCTGGGAGTACCGGTAACAACAACTGGTTCAGAAAACGCTACATCAATATCGATAAGACCTGCAAGGTCATTGTAATATCCATCCGCTGTATCCGAATTTACACTGCCAATTGTCGGGTAGACCGTATCAAGAGTAAGACCGAGATATCCGGATGATTCCGGTCCTTCATTCCCCGCTTCGTCAATAATCCGTGCTCTGATGGTCTTGGACCCGTCATCCGGCCCGGTCCCCCCATTATCACCCAGGGCCGCTGCAGGCACAGGCACATCACAGTACCTGTTCAGAATATCCGTACTGTCTATCAGTTCTGTCACAGCCGGACTGAATGAACTTGTATTGTTTAGCAGTTCAACCTCATCCCCTTCCAGGGCTCCGCTCGTACCCAATGGTACACGCAAAGTAAATCCGGCACCGTTCTCACTCCGGTTGATGTAGGTGTCATCGGGCAATATCAGCTGGGGCTGGTCCGCTGCCAATGGATGGGTGGTATCAATAACAATTTGCCTTCCAGCAATATTGAAGAGATTCAGGGAATTATATACTGCTGTATTCGGTACGGCTGCAGTGTCTATAATTGTACCGTTGTAGGGATCAATTGTTGCAGTGGTAAAATCAAGATTACCCGCCGTATCATCACCATCCTGAACTGTGTACCGGAACGTCATGGGATTTACACGAACACCTGTAAGTCCTGTATAAACAGCGTACCTGGTAACATCAGTATTAAGCTGGATCCTCGGGGTTCCGCTTACAACAACATCTTCGTTGAAGGTAACATTGATATCAACATAATCATCATCATTAATATGAATATTATTTTTATCCGTTGTAACCCCGGTGACGTAAGGATTAAGCATGTCATAGAGGTTTACATTATTTGTATCTCCATAAGGCTGCAATGGGTCATCATCTATAGCAACCATAGTATTTCCGGCCCTGTCAAAAACAACACCGCTTTTCGGCAGAATTTGAAGGTCCTCATCTCCGCTGGTTTCGGTATCGTTAAGGGTAATATCAAAACGTATCCGCGTTGCACCCTCCAGTTCTCCTTCGATGAGAGGAGCTTCTTCTAAAATAGTCATACTGGAAAAAGCATCCTCAACCAAAGGTGATACGCCGCCGGTTATTGCTATAGTAAAATCTTCATATGTTACTTTTTCGGTTCTATCGATAGTCCCCCATACAGGTTCAACAAATTCAACAATAAAAGAGGTGTTGTCTGAAGCAAGAGAGCCGTTTTGAATGTTGAGCAGATCAGCCACGGAATCTTGTTCAAAATTAAATTTCGGTCTGCTTTGTCTGAATTGATCATCGTAAACCCGCAGAGTTACTTCAACATTGCCTGTAAGTACGCTGAAATCAACATCAAAACTGAATTCTCCGTTTGAATTATTAAAGATAGCATAATCAAGGATGGTATCCCCGGTATCATCCGTCAGAATATAATCCGAAGAACTGTCAATGCCATTCTCATTATTGATTACACCGCTGAACGTTACCAGCTTCGGGTTGAATGGTGTATAAAAATCTCCGGATATGGAATCCACGGGAAAGATTATGCTTTGCGGTGATGAAAAGGTGATCTCCGGTCCTGTGGTACTGTCATACAGTGACATCTTATATTCTGTTTCATGACCGTTTGCATCTTCAGCAGTCAGAGTTATACCGAGGTTCCCGGACTGCCAGCCCGGAATATCATAAAAAAGAGAAAACGCTCCGGTGGACTGATTAAAAGAGTAATCATAATCCTCACTTGTATCTTTCGCCATGAAATCGATAACTTCTTCAATAAAAGTAACCTTGCAGGTGAAGGTATTAATCAAGTCAGTATTTGCATCATCCTCACTGTTTGTAATCGTACCGGAAAGATTTAAAAAACTGCCCCACTGGGTCTGGTCTTCGGGTTCTGCAACCACAATGTAGGGCCCGTCCTCATCCTCGTACAGAGTGATTTCCTTTTCCACAGCATTGCCGTTTTTGTCCTGAAGATTAAAATTAATCTTCCTGACTCCTGACAGGCCCACTGAAGAAAAAGACAGTCCGAAACTTCCATCATCCTGATTATAACTGAAAGTGCTGTCCGCCGGTTCAACAGTATATGATCCGTCTGCAGTAAAGGTAATAACTCTATCCAGGATCGAAGCATCTGACACGGTAAAATCGAGAATATCGAGGGTGCCCTGCCCGTCTCCTTCTTCAAAGGAAGAATCAGTGATATTTCCGGTTACAACAACATCTCCCTTATAATACGTATTGTCTCCGGGAGATGATATTGTTATTTCCGGGGCCAGTTTATCTTCAACGACAAGTACAAGGGCCTCATCAATCGGCTTTGGACAGGAAGTAAATACTATTACAAGGCTGATACTTAAAGTAAAGTATAAAAAATACCACAGAATGGTTTTTATCTTTTTCATGATTCCTCATCCGCATACAGAACCTGTTCTTTCAAGCGGGCATCAGTGGCACGGCTTTCGGAGTTTCCTCCTGAAAGATATTTGAAACGGTCCGCCCGGTCCGGATCGATTTCCACTACTTTTTCATAATACTGATTTGCCTTATCAAAGTTCTCCAATTCATAGTAGGAACGGGAAATATTGATCAGCACCTTAGCGAATGTAGAAGAACCGTCTAATCCCTTGTCCAGGAGAACCCGTTCAGCAGTATGAAAACTCCTGAGGGCATTCTGGTATTCCTGACGCATAAAATAAACGTTACCGAGATTGATTTTCGGATTCAGATAATTCCTGTCAATTTCCAATGCGGACAGGAAAGCATCCTCCGCATCATCATACCTTCCGTACTGGGCGGAAATTATACCGAGCATATTATAATCTTTTTTCCTGTTTGAACTCTCAGCAGTTTCTTTATAGAACGCAATAATTGTATCCACCAGTTTCGCAATAGTTCCGTCAAAATCCCTGATAATGTTCTTTTCATCCCCATACTGAAGACCGAGATCCGCCTCTTTAAGTCCCACAGGCCGGTAAATCTCCTGGGCTTTCTGAGAAAAAATGAATGACCGCTTTTCCGGAGCATCGTCAAGGGCGGAATATTCCTCTATGCCGAGACGCCAGGCAGCCATAAAATCGTCAGAACCGATCATGGTAATTTCCACGGGAACCCAGAGTTCTCCATTAATATTGATAGTCATATTCTGATCAGGATGGATTGATCTGAAGTCTCTGGAGGACACTTTTGTATTAAAGGCGGAATAAATATGCCCAGGCACTGTGATATAAGCGGTTTCAATACCGACTGTCTCCAGAAGCGAACAAAACAGCACAGTAAGGTCATCACAGTCACCGGTCAGCCTTTTCAGTGTATTTCTTGCCAAACTCACGGAATCCACGACCAGGGGATTTCCCTGTGCCGCGGTAAAAGGAGAAGTAGGATCGATCTGATAGAGACATCCCAGTTCCGTTAATGCGCTGTATACCTGCATAGCAATCTGCAGGGGCTCTGATAACCCGGGGATAACCTCGTTTTTTGTCACCTGACGGATGAAACTTGTGTAGTTCCTTAAAGCACTGTCCGCCGGAGTAATAAATGCACCCACCTTTCTGTCATCATCCCATGTAAGGGCAGTTTTATCATGTAGGTCATACGTTACCGAATGGGTCTGCTGCGCAGCCTTGTTTCTCGTAACATACTCAACAAGGACCTCACCGGTTAAGGGTGTAATCCCCTCAGTAGTAAATACTTCCTGATTAAAAGATGCCGGCAGATCTACGGTTACCGTTTCCCCTTTTTCCAAAGTATTGATTGTTGCAGCCTGGGTTGGATTGTCCATAAATCCTTTTTGATAAAAGGAAACATTAACATCATTTATCGCAAAATCCTCGATATTGGTAATTTCAATGCTTCCGATAGGATTCTGAACATAATAGCTCTGCATTGCTGCAAAAACCGGCGGAATAGACGCATCCCCGAAACGAATGCTTCTGATTATAGCCTGAGGAGAATCAGGATCCTTGCCGAACCGGTAACTGCCGGACAAACCAATTCCAAAAAGAAATCCATTGAATTTTTTCAGCGGGCTGAGGGATACCATATACTTCAGAGAAGGCCGGATATCCAGACTCATGTTATAGGAAGGATTAAGGGCAACTCTTCCGCCGATGGTGCTGAAAAAACTCATTGCCCCCCTGCTCTGTTCCGGATCAAGATTGGGAAACACCGCTTCCGAGAACCCGAGGTTAAACTCAGCACCTATTTCAAAATTCTTGGAAAACCGGTTTGTATATGCCACTCCTGCCGCTCCATATAAATGGGTATGGTCCCATTTGTCCGGATTCTCCCGATCCTTGGAATCAAACCTGATTATTCCGAGATAAGCCAAAGGCTGAAGATACGGCATTACCGGTATTGGATACCTGCCGCTGAGGGCAATATCATGAATACCATAATCCTCTCCATAATCGGATAATGGACTTAAATTTTGGTATTCAACACCTATAGAGAAAGGAAACTTGTAAAAGGTATTGTAATCGATAGTTCTTTGTTCAGGGAGTTCCTGAGAAAACGAAACATTGACAGACAACAGAAGCAGAATTAAACAGGATAATATTATTTTACGGATGAGATTTTTTGTCATTTTACCCTCTTGGGGTTTCTACTATACACTATATACCTTTTATTACTACTTTTACAATATTTATAGAAAATCAGTTTACCACCGGAAATGGACATCCTCTCTGCAGTATTTGTCATATATTTCACTGATTTTTTTCATTATTTCTTTATTAAGCTCAGGCATATCTGACGCCGCAGTATTCTGTTCCGCCTGGAACTCTGTTTTGGCTCCTGGTATGATGCATGACACCTGAGGTGCCATGAGAATCCATTTTAAAGCGAATTGTGCCATTGTCATGCCATCAGGCACTATTCGTTTTAACTCCTCAACAGCCTCAAGCCCTTTATCGAAGTTCACGCCTGCAAAAGTTTCTCCTTTATCAAAGGCCTCTCCTTCTCTGTTGTATAGCCTGTGGTCTGTCTTCTCGAACACTCTATCTTTTGTTATTTTACCTGTCAGCATGCCGCTTGCTAAGGGAACACGCACTATTATTCCAATCTCTCTTTTTTCTGCTTCTTTGAAAAAGAGTTCCATAGGCCTGTGCCGGAACATATTAAAAATAATTTGCACGGTTTTGACTCCCGGAAATTCAATAGCTTTTAATGCTTCTTCTACTTTTTCCACACTGACACCGTAATTTCGTAATTTGCCCTCTTCTACCAGTTTCTCAAGTGCGTCAAAGGTTTCAGGCTGATAATAGACCTGCGTAGGCGGACAATGGAGCTGAAGAAGATCTAAACAATCTGTTTCAAGGTTTTTTAGACTTTCTTCTACATATCCGCGAATGTTTTTTTCATTATATCCCTCCGGAACATGAGGTGATAATTTTCTTCCTGCTTTTGTAGCAATAAATATTTCTTTCCCGATGTCTTTTTTAAATTGTGCAATGAGTTTTTCACTTCTACCCATTCCGTATATATCTGCTGTATCGAAAAAATTTACTCCATTTTCTGCAGCTTTATATAAAGCTTTCAGAGATTCTGTATCATCTGTATTGCCCCATTCACTTCCGCCTATTGCCCATGCTCCGAAGCTTACTTCAGATATTTTCATCCCTGAGCGGCCTAACTTCCTATATTTCATTTCATCTCCTGATTATTATTCTTTTATGGTAGTCTACTTGATACGGCAAATCAGGTCAAATCTTTTCTTACTGTTCCGAAAATTGTTCTTAAAATTTGCATAATGTACCTTCACGCAAGAACATACTGCGGGCAGTAGGTTGTTTTGATTTTTTTTGGAGTAATCATCGCCCGCCGCCAGATAAG
>Ga0272441_10016928_pt1 | contig 10020 bp, 13 predicted proteins | sample SSMProp6N_FD_193582 | JGI IMG/M metagenome (GOLD analysis project Ga0272441, IMG submission 193582) | Marine sediment archaeal communities from Little Sippewissett salt marsh, Falmouth, MA, United States - SSM-Prop-6N | ecosystem: Environmental > Aquatic > Marine > Wetlands > Sediment ...
TGGGGCGGAGATCGGTGGTGAGGTTCGCGGCCCGTCTGCGGAAGAAAGTACTGGCCCACTGCTAAGGGACCAACCTGCCTTCACTTGGCATAGGCTTGCGTACCATCCTGACCACAAAACCCCTCGTGGACCTACAGCGTTCGAGGCCTCGTGGCATGAGTCAACGCATGGGATCGTAGTCACCACTCGCGACGAACCGGGCGCACGTTCGTTTTACGTGTCGGACACGGGCTCGGGAAGACGTGACAGGTACCTCGATACCCCGATCTTCATTGAGGAGGTGAGTGGCCTGGGTGGAGGGCGTCGTACTACGAATCTGAAGAGCCGTCTGCTGGCAGCGAAGCGGAGCGTGGCCGAAGCTAAGGCTGAGATCGAACTCTGCGAGACTCCTGAGGAGCAGCGCCGGGTAGGTGCGGAGGATTGCAAACGTAGGATCAAGAACGCCAAGGCGAGGATTCGTCGCTGGGAGCCGTTCATCGAGAAGGTGGAGCCGAAGCCACAGAATCGTTCTGGAGGGAATGCGTACGACCCAGAAGCCACTGAGAACACCTTTGCGGGCATCAAGTTTCAACTCGTCCGTACTGAAGGAGCAGGGGTCCGCTACTGGCGCGTACGGAACCTAACGACGGGCGAGGACATTGAGAAGCCCGGCCACGGTACAATCTTCCCAGGTACGACAAAGCAAGAGAAATGGGAGTCCATTGCTAGGACGCTCAGGTTGATTGGTGAGGAGCGATTCCGCCAAGAATTGTAGGCGCATTTAGGTGAACGTACTACATGGACGCGAAAGCCACGTTCGACAGTCCACGGGTGGAGATCTATCTGACTCGTAACGAGGACAGGGACTGGCGGCGCAGTGCCCTCCAAGATTCCGCTTCGGGGTTACCTCTGGTGGTCATCAACAAACGGAAGCGGTACGTGGAGCCACAAGAGCGGACCGCCCTACACCCGACCGTGCGGGAGGAGTTGCAGTCTCTGGTGGACGTTCTCCCGGAGGTAGCGGACTTCTCCGTGGTTTTCGACGGCTTTGATGCAAGGCGGTTAGGTGACTTCATCGATAGCGATCCCGTGGTAACCCATTGGTATCACGGGACCAGCAGCGAAGCCTGGAAGGCTATCCAACAAGAGGGGCTCCTCCCTAGATCGCAGACGGGAGCGGAGGCGACCTATGCAGGGCTTTCAGCACCTGAGGGGGATCCTCGATACACCTACTTGGCAGCAGACCCTGGAAACGACGTGCGGTTCGCAGCGCGGGAGGCAGCAAAGAAGCACGGCGGGGAGCCGGTGATCCTGGAGATCTCAGTAGACGGGGTCGTACTGGATGATCTGGAGCCCGACGAGGACGCTGGTGTTGATTCCTGGGAGGAGAGCCTCGCGTACATGGGGACGGTTCGGTATGGAGGGCCTATCCCTGCGTCTGCGATTAGCTTGCACTTGATGAATCGGGGTGGTGGCTGGACCACAGGCTCCCCCACGACGAGACAGGTCTACCACGTCGCCCAGGCCACAGACCGGGCATCGATTCAGAGCCGGGGCCTGATTCCTTCGAGAGGGTGGCAGCAAGAGGGGGTGTACGTCAGCACGAATCCGACAAGCTGGCAGTTCATGTACGAGCCCGGAGGCGTCTACGAAGCCGAGGCTATCGATGTGTGGGAGGTCGATGCCAAGGGCTACGAACTTGAGCCCGATGACAACGAGACCGCTGACCCGGAGGAGGATTATGTCATCCTCCACGAGGTGCCCCCTTCCCGTTTACGGTTAGCGTATTCTTTGGTCTGGGCAGGTGATGATTGGGTTGCCGATAGTCCTCGGTCTACCACAGGTTCTTCCTCGGCTAAGAAGGCGAGAGCAGAGATGAAGTACGCCTATCACGTCACACCTGAAGGTAACCTCGATGCGATTTGGCAGCACGGGCTGCAACCCGGACGTGGTATGCGCCTGGGCGATACCCCGGCTGTTTACGTGACGCTTGATCCCCGTGAGGTACTGCACTGGGCCTTCGACCGGGCCACGTTCTTTGAGTCTCCGGTGGCGGTGCTGCGGTTCCCCATTCCGAACCGAGCGAAGCTGATCGGTGGGGAAGGTTGGCCGAAGCGGGTGCCACCACAGAAGGTCGAGATCCTCGTCGGCGCAGCGGACCATCTCTACGATGACTACCCGTACCCCGATGAAGAGAGCGAAGACAGGGAGGTGTTGTTTCGGGCCGACGTGGTTGAGTGGTTGGAGGAGCGACACGCTGATGCGATTCGCACGGCAATGGCCGATGAGGATAACTGGCGTCCATCCACTGGTGGCCCCATCCCCGGAATCGACGTGTACCAACCGGGACGGTACTGGTTCGAGTATCACTGCTTTGAGTCGCCCGAGTCCGGCGATGCTGAGGCGTGGTATCGTTCGCACCAACAAGTAGATTTACTAGGCCTCGCTGAAGGCGGTACTAACGACCCTGGGAACCGGTTCGCAGGGGCGGGTCAGAGAGCGGAGTGGTGTACCCCCCTGGTCTACCGAGCCCGCTTCGATGATGGACTGGAATGGGACCTGTGTGAGGATGAGATCATGCCCGGTGGACCGGAGACGTTCTCCCGTCCGGACCCACCACCACCCCCTGGAACCACAGGTTCTCCAGAGGTCAGCTTCCTCACGGTCACCCAGGAAATGGCAGAGGCCTTGAATAGCGTGGGCTTCTACCACGGCACCGGCTACCTTGAAGACGAAGACGACGAAGAGGAGGACTACTACGGCGACGGTGGGGTTGAGATGACACCACTGGGAGGCCTCTACGTGACGCCCCGCAGAGACTTCGCGAGCTACTACGCGGAGTCGAAACGGCTGTACCTCTCAGGAGCCCGAGGCACTCTCGATGAAGGCGACGAGGTGATCCATCGCATCACGATCCTCCCCGGCGCGGAGATTGCCCTTGATGAGGACCCGTTCGGAGCCTACGACGCCTTCAAGCACTACCAGCATACCCAGCCATTCTTCGGCCTTTATGGGGCCTACGGAGTCGTCCGTGACCTCATGGCCGAGGCAGGGGTTCTGGAGGACTTCGAGGCGGATCTGAGCCGGATCGGAGCGGAGATCGAAGAGGAAGGTAACGAGTGGGACTTCTCACCCGACGACTTCGAGGACGACCTCGCTCGCTGGACACAGGACTATGCAGCCCCAGTGTTGGGTGAATGGTTGAAGCAATACCGAGTGGCAGTTAAGGCGGGGGTGCCGGTTCCAATGCCCCCTGAACTCCGGATCCTCAACGACCAGTTCGTAGCCGACCCGCCACTGCCTAGCGATGAGTGATCCTGCGGATCAGCTTGTAACCCCAGACGATGGCGAGAGCGATCAAAGCCCCGATGAGGATGTCAGCGGTCATCACTCCCCCCTCTCGTTGTGCAACACGACAGTGAGTAGCCGGAAGCCCTCCTCACCGTCGAACTTCAGCGTCCACTCGCCGCTGACGGTGTCCACCCCATCTACACGGTCGAAGCGGAGGGATCCATCAACGATCCGGATATCCCCTTCCTGTTCGATCATCCATTGGACCAGCTGTTCGAGGCGTAGCCCAGGCGGAACGTCAAACCTCCGGGCACTGACCGATCCGAGGATGAACTCGACCTCACCACCTTGGTCCCGAGAATCGACGTAGGGGCTCAGGAACTCCTGCATCTTCTTGGGTGGAGGTGGCGGGAATCGGTTGTAGTCAGGCTTGCGGTGTCTGCATTTCATGGGTTGCTCCGGAGATCATCGCGGCGACGACGGTGTCTACAACGTCTTCGCGGATGTCGGTACGCGGGAATCCCTTTTCGTAGTTTCGCATCGTAGGAAGCGCAGGGCTCATGTCGTGCAGCTGGACTGGAGGCAATGTACCTACAGCGTATACGTCCAGGATCGCAGGCCCTCGCCCTACGAGCAAGAGCCACGAATGCTCGACGGCACCGAACTTCCCGTCTTCGACGTGGACCTGGATCCCTTCCGTAGGGTCGAGCAGCCGAGCCACTGCTCTCACCATCTCATGGCACCGTAGCGTTACATTTGGGAGGGGGTCCGGGACTGCGAAGTAGGCATCTACGAGATCACGAGCCTGTGTGAAAAGGCCTACTACCTCTGGAGAGAGAATGTGTTCGCTGTAGGGCCGGTGCATTAGTTCAGGCTCAGAGGAAAGAATGGGTTGGTTTCCCACCCCGGCTTCGCGTCTCGCGCACCCTTGAGAAGCGGTTGGGCCTGTTGAGGGTCGTACCCTTCCTCATCGGGAAAGACGCCCTTAGGATCGGGCCAAAGCACTTGAATTGCGGAGATACGGGGGTCGTACAGTTCCTTGTGGTTTGAGGCGAACTTGATACCGAAACCGAAGTGGCTGAGTTCGTCCTCGTCGGTGAACCCCCATAGATCCCCTAGAAGCCTTAGCTTCAGGTCGTGGCCTTCGAGGATATCCGGAACGCGCAGGCCGTCTTCTACGGTGATCTTACCTTCTGAGAGTCGGTCAGCGACGGCGTTGACTACATGAGCAGCTGCGTGAGGGTGGATGTGCGCGAAGAGGATTAGCTCTGGGAGACGCTTCGCGTAGAGGCCTATGGTGTAGAAGAAAGGCACGTCGTGGGAGGGAAGGGACTGACAGGACTGGCAGGACTCGCAAGTACACGATCCAGCGATAGCCATGATCGTCCAATCGCCTTCTGCAATGCGCTGCTCCGTCTCGTGGAATATCTCGTCCTTGTTCATTTTGCTCGTGGGGTTCGAAAGATCCAGGACTTCAGCTTCCACACCAGAAGCCTTAGGCGGTTGGCGAAACCGAAATGGTGGGCTCCGAGTCGCCCTTCCAGTTCGTCCAAGCGGCGGAGCCACATGGCCTCAGCCAGTTTACGTGGCATGGGTACAATGCGTCGAGGTAGGGGTGTGATGTGATCGAACCCCCAGCCCTCTGTACCGCCCATGAGGTCACGAATCTCGGTGACCAGCAACACAACATCCACTCGGGAAACTTCGTCTCCAAAGGGATAGGGGATCCCGAAGCGAATGGCGATGGCCTGCTGGATCTCGGCCTCTAAGACCACGTACTGAGGCAGAAGAGCCTTGAAGGGCGTTGGAACGTCTACATTGAGGTATTCACTACCGTCGTGCAAATGAGCCGTTTTCTCGTGCCCTGGAGCAGCTTCGTAGCTAGCTCTCCAGCAATGCTCCGCGACACTCATCGGAGGATTTGTGTGGCCTGCAAAACGAGTCTGGTTGGAGAGGGAATAGGCAATGTCCTCCGGGTGGATCTTCTCGGGGTCGATCTTCCCCGGCACGGGGATCCGGACCCCGGAGGGAGAACATTGCATGAACCCAGCGTTGTTGTGAGACATAGCAGTACTATCTAGCTTTGAGCCCCTTGCTCATTCGAGGCATCCTCCAGAACGCATTCCACGGGAAGAAGAGGCAGCTGGCGATAGCAACATGGTCAGCCCCTGCATCCCGGAGGTCGATGTAATCGTCCAGTGACGTAACACCTCCACCTCCAATGATCCGAGCAGTGGGAAACTCCCGACGCAGCCAACGCACCCCACGGATAGCCAATTTCTTCAAGGGCCTCCCGGAGATCCCTCCCTTAGGAGTTGGGATGGTATTGCAGCAATGGAAGATCGGAGGACTCCCGGTGAGGTCCCGGTAGATCTGGGCAGTGCCCTCAGCCAAGGCTTCCATTCCGTAACTCGGAGGGGGCAGCTTCACGATCACAGGCCGACGTTCGGTACCCATACCCTGAAGAGCCATCTCGAAAGCCAGAAGAGGCTCGTCTATGCACTGGACGTTTGGGCACGAGAGGTTGAGTTCTATCGCAGCAGGCCAGCACCTCGCAACCATGGCACCCAACGCCGACCACTCGAAGTTGTGGAAGCCGTGGATGGAGATGATGTGGTCCTTGTGGCTACGCTTTGGAGTCAGCCTGTCCTCGGTCTCGGAGGGATCTTTGAAAAGGCTACTGATCCCAGGGTTCCGCAGGCCGATCTTGTTCCGCCAGGAGCGGTGGAATGGATTGTAGCGGACCGTTTTGAGGATCCTCCACAGACGGCCCCCCGAAACGGGCTCAATCGGATTCCCTGGAGGCCTTCTGAAGAGGGTGAAGGTGCCTAGGGTGCGTGTAGCCCAGCCCCGGCCCAGGTAGTTCCCGAAAGGGGCTGCGACGATCAACGGGCGAAACATCCCGCCTCCTCTTGTTAGTTGAATCCTGTGATCCAGTCCCTGGCTTGAGTGGGGGAGGTGAGAAGGCCGGTGAGCATCTGCATCTTGCCGAGGTCGATCCCCGGATGGTCCCGGAGATCTTTGTGCTTGCCCAGGTCGCTGAGCATCGAGGTGACTGCCCCCGAGATATCACCTGAATCGAGGAGTCCTAAGGCACGGCCCTTGGCCCATTGCAGATGCTCGGCGCGGTCCATCGCGTCCATCGCGATTCCTTTCAGAGGAAACTGACAAGGGCCGACCGGGTGGCCGACCCTTACAGTGACGTAGCAGGGATTCGTCTAGACCTTCCAGGCGCTGCTCGGCTTGAACTTCACCACGGTCTTCGCCGCGATCTTCATGGACTCGCCGGTCTGCGGGTTGCGACCCTTGCGAGCAGGACGGCGCTGGGTGCGGAAAGTGCCGAAGCCGACCAGCGCAATGGAGTCCTTCTTCACGCCCTTCTTGATCGTAGCCAAGGTAGCGTCGAGTACGTCCTTGACGACGGCCTTGCTCACATCCCCGCGACCGAGGTTCGCTAGAATGCCTTCGATCAGTTCCTGCTTGTTCATCGCAATGCTCCTGGGCAAGAGAGTAGGGAGAAGTGTGCTTCCGGGCTTCATGCCCGGTGGGGTATTGTGACAGTTACCACTCGGCAAGGGGAGTGGCCATAAGGGTATCGTAATCGTAGGTGGGCTTCTTCTTCTTCTTCAGGACATCACGGACGGAGACCTTCTGGGGTGAATGGCTTAATAGCCTATTCTTGTATATCAACACGAACTCAGGAACCTGAACTCGTTCGTGGACGAAGTCCAGTCCTACAGGGGTCACACGCCACCACCCCGCCCGGTACCCGTTCCCGTTTTCCCAGAGTCGTCTTTCCAGTAAACCCCAGTAGACTAGCTTACCCTCTTCGCGGCTTCGGAGTACGGCCTCCCCAGCTAGCGAAGGGATGTGGATCCACCCGTCGTCCAGTGAATCCTCGTTCTCTTCCAGGTACCGAACGAGCCAGATCAGGTTGTACACCATCCCATCGTTGAGCGTACGCCGGTAGACCTTTACGTAGCTTCCGCAGCAAGGGCATGGCACTCCTTTGCTGCGGGTGCAGTTCTGGACGAGGTACTGCTGCGCTTCGGTCACAGTCTTGAGGCCTTGGGTACTACCTAGCGCCTTCCACACCTCAGCCGCAGCAGTCGCATCAAGAGGGGCGGTGGTCAGGGCGTCCTCGCTTATCTTTGTTGCACTCCCTTCGACCATCTTTTTCAGGAACACCCCTAACGCCTGTACTTGGGGATCGGGTTGGATGCCCTGCGCCGTCGCTTCCTTGTACAGTCGGCGCAGACCTTCCAGGGCCTTTGTGGGATCTAGCACTGGAACTACCTTCTTGGAAGTGGCCATCACAAGCCTACGGTTCGGGGGAGGAAGGGATCTCGGACTCGGATGTCTCCATCGCTTCTATCTGGTGACGTATCTGATCGAGGGCCTCAGCATCAGAGAAACCTTCTCCGGTGAAATGGAGTTCCCCACGCCCGAGAACCCACTTCGTAGAGAAGATACCGGATTGCTGCTGATCGGTGTGCGCTACCACCAACCACCCCGAGTACCGGAGGTCATCCAGACTCGCGGAGCCCAGTGCGCGACAAGGCAGTACAGGCCGCAAAGGCCAGTGTAGTTTACTCCCTTCCACAGGAGCGCCCATACAACCTTAGTAGCCGCCGGGATATGAGGATCATCCAACATCAGTTGGAGGGACTTCCCAACATCCGGCTCGTTCACAATCGCCTCTACGCACCTCATCTCAGGCGTCCGATTATCCAGCATCGCCTGGACCAGATCGGGATGATGTTTCGACGGTACACCGTCGAGCGCATCGTGCGCCCCAGACCGGAAAGCACCCGCCATGACAGGACGGTCGCGAGACGACTGGTACCCCGTGAGATTCGCCGTGATCATGTCCTCCGCGTGGTCCACAATATCCGGCGATTCCCGCACTAGATACAGCACGACATACCCACTCAGGTAGTCCTGCACGTCCGGTGCAAGTTGCTTCAATCGTTCCTTGATAGCGTCTAGCTCGTCATTCATAGTGAGCAGCCCAGTTTACTTCAATGACTCCATCAACGTCGTCAGCAGGAGACTCTTTGCCATCCGGAACCGATCCCCTGACAACGGAGCAAGAGTACCAACCGCTGTACCGCGAAAAGTAACCTCCGTCCTTACACTGTAGTTGCCGATAGCCGTTTCAACTTCACTGGTGGCACGATTACATATTTCCCGAACCACGGCCCTAAGCGCCAACAAAGAGTCCGATGTAGTTGTATGAGAAACAGTCGCATCCTGGTGTAACCGTCCCTTGATAGTATCTGAATCACCAACATCAGGCGGTCCGGTGGTCTCAGGGGGAGGGGGCACTTGAACTTCGGGGATTCGATCCACCATCGCCATTAAACCTCGGATGGCTTCCCGGTCCGTCTTCCGCCACCGCTCGTGGCTCTGTATGACTAGGGCTTGCTCTTCGAGTTGCTGCATGAGGCCTCGAAGTCTAACGTCGATAAGCTGTCCTGGCTGGAGTCGCGCTATCGCCGCGCATTCGCTGATGACCCTACGAGCATACTGGTAGTTCGCGGAGGTTTGGATCGCTGTCTTCAGCAGTCCATCGAAGTCCGGGGCGCAGAGGTAGCAGACAGCGCCCTCTTCGCCAGCGATTGGGCGGGCCGCACGTACTTCTCCGTCTCGGGCTGTACGGGAGGATGCCTTCCCCTCCTTGAGGATGTCCACGATCTCCACGGGATGGTAGCCGCACAGTACACAGGTGTTCCCTGGTTCTTTAGCCATCGTCTTTCTCCATCAGTCTGTGGTCGAGGGCGAAGCGCCCCATACGGCACTCGTCGGTCGAACTGCTCTCGATCTGGCCATGCGAATGGCAAGGCGTCTTCCGGTACCAAGGATAGTGATGTACCGCGCACTCAAACTCACCTGGACGGTCCCCTCGAAGATGTTTGCAGGGTTCGCCTTGTCCCAGATGGGGAATCAGGTTTCCCTCGCAGACCCCTTTCTCAGGATCGTCTACGATGATTACCGTGTAGTGGTGGCAACAGTACCCGCAGCGGAGGCAGAGCATCTCATCCTCTGTAGACGAAGAGGAAAGTGGACCGGACGGGAGTTGAACCCGTAACACGTTGCTTTACCATTAAGCTACCGGCCCTTGGGGTCTAGTCGAAGATCTCGTTCATGTCGAGTCCCGTAGCCCGTTTGATTTTCTGGAGGGTGAGGTAGGTTGGGGCACGAGTGCCGCGCAGGTAGTGGCCGATCAGCGAGTCGTTGACCTGGAAGAGTTCCGCACACTGCACGTTGGTCATCTGGGTGGCGTTGAGGTACTTCTGGAGCCACAGCTGGAACTTGTTCGAAGCCATTGGGATCGTCCTTTCGGAGGGGGAGGTAGTCGGAGGCCGCACAGCTGGTCAGGCCCAACTGTGCGGCCCAGTGGAGGCGCTGGGAATCGAACCCAGGTCCGGATCCGCCCTTCGCAACAGCGTCTACGTGTGTATCCAGTGGTTTAGGATTTCGCCCGCTAAGACCCCCGCTGGCAGGGTTCTTGTTGGGCTATCCCGGAGAGTCTTACTCCCCTACCTCCAGGCAGCAGTAGGAGAGCCAGCCGACAGCAGCGACCTTCGTGACCGGTCGGCGCGGTCACGGGGTCGAGCGGCTTAGGCCGCTAGGCGTACAGGTGCTTCGTCAGTTATTGAAGCAGTAGTCGGCTTTTAACGAGGCCAGCCGACCAACCTCGACACGCAGCTGGAACGTCGGTACGTCCGTCGAAACCATGTCGCCCCC
>Ga0272441_10016929_pt1 | contig 10019 bp, 9 predicted proteins | sample SSMProp6N_FD_193582 | JGI IMG/M metagenome (GOLD analysis project Ga0272441, IMG submission 193582) | Marine sediment archaeal communities from Little Sippewissett salt marsh, Falmouth, MA, United States - SSM-Prop-6N | ecosystem: Environmental > Aquatic > Marine > Wetlands > Sediment ...
CAATAGCTCAATTCTGAACGATGTTTTGAAGAATCCGGTAAGAGGTGAAGTCGATCCGGTCCGGCTCCCCTTTGAGGAGGGGGGCGAGAATTTCGTCCTCCCAGATCCGCCAGCCGGCCGGGTATTCCTCCCGTTTTCGGGCGGTATTCATGGACGCTGATCACGCCGTTCACGGGCTCTTCCTCCGCGGTTCCGGTCCGAACCAATCGGCGCGGGTCTTGACCTCGCCGCGCTGGCGCTCGACCAGCTCTTTAACCCGGCGCCGCGCGTTTGCGAACGCTTCCCGAATCGCGCGGGGGAGGGTTTCGTGAGCGTCTCCGCGGTGGTGACCGTGCTTCACCGCCAGCTCGTGTCCCGGTGGAATCCGGAGGTCGATCCGGATCCGGTAGGGACTCCCCGAGCGCTGGTGAGCTTGAGCTTTCTCCACCGCCACCCGGCAGCTGATGATGTGGTCGCAGATCTGCTCGAGCTTGGCGACCCCGACCCGGATCAATTCTTCCAGTTCCGGCGTCTTCTCAATCCCCCGGAAAGTCATTTCCAACGGTATTTTCATCCTTTATCTCCTCGCTTATTTCTTTCAGGGTTTTGCCGCTCAGAACAGACTCAGGTTCGGTGATTACAGGATTGCGGCGCGCGTCGGCAGCGTCGTCCTTCATCTTGATCAAAAGCCAGTTTTTCATTTTTCCGCTTCCCCAACCGCTTCGGATCAGGGCGTAGCCGCCTCTCAATTTCTTTCCGGAAAGTTCAACTTCGATCTTACCTTCCTTAAGCGATTCCTCCATGGACTTTTTTTCTTTCTTCTCCTTATCCTCGCGGAGATTGCGGTAGGTCCCCCGATCCCAGATCAGGACCGTTCCCGCTCCGTACTCTCCTTCCGGAATCACGCCCTCGAAACCGGCGTAGTCGAGGGGATGGTCCTCGGTGGGGACGGCGAGGCGCTTTACCCGCGAATCGGCGGACGGACCTTTCGGCACCGCCCAGGATTTGAGCACCTTTCCCACCTGGAGGCGGAAATCGTAATGGAGGTTGCGGGCATCATGTTTCTGAATAACAAAGATGGGCTTTTTCCCATCGCCCTTTCTCTCTCCGGAGGGTTCCGGAGTCTTCTTAAAATCTCGCTTTTCCCGGTACTCCTTCAGCGTATTCTTCGCGCTCATTCTTTTTCTCCGTTAGTGTTCACTCCCGGAGGAGAAGGTTTGAGAAAGCAAAAGCACTTCTCTGTCAGCGACATCTGATCAAGCTTTCCCGATCTATCCGGAGGCGGTCGATCAGGGGTTCAATCTCGTTCAAAAATCTACGGGCGTCGGTGGAATAACCGAATGTTGGCTTCACTTCCGGCGCGTGCAATTTCCAGAACTGCTGGAAGCGGATCAACAGCAGCTCCCGGACGTACTTGGCAGTCATCGAAGCCAGGGCGACCGGAAAATGGAAGCGTTCGCTCGCCACCCGGACCTCGACTTCCATGGCTCGCCGCTCGTTTCGAATCCGATAGCGGCTGATCACGGCATTTTTCTCCAGAACCTCCACACCGGCACGGGGAAAGAGCAGATATAGCAGTTGAAGATAATTTCTGCGCCCCCCCTGGCGGTCAACGGCGACGCAGGGATGGAGGTTACCGTAACGCTCCCAGATCGCGAGGAGATGGCCGCCCACGAATTTCCAGGAGCAGGCGGCCTTGGATCGGGTGGCTTTCACGATCCGGTTGAAGCGCTCGGCGGAGACCACCGCCGCGCTCAGCTCGAGCAGCCGGACCCCGCTTTTCTCCGAGCAGCGCCTGAGTCGGTCCCGGTCACGGGCCAGCCGCTTTTCTTCCGACTCCACCGGTAGGTGGGGACCACCGCTTTCGTCGAAATACCACTCGCCGACCAGGCGGCGCGATTCCTCGTCATAAGCGAGCTGATCCAGGAGATGTGATAAATTCTGGGGTTCGATATTCAGGGTGTGGAGAAAAGCCAGAACCCCCCTTTCCAGGTGAATCACGCCGAGGGAGGTATTGTAAACGGCTTTTGAATCGTTCACCGGAATCCGATGTTTTTTATCCGCCACTTTTTTGCAGACGGCCGTTTTCAGGAGGCTCCAGAGATCGGGGGGGGAACGCTCCGCTTCCTTCTGCCGGATCGCGAAGACGCTCCGCCCGATCACCAGAGGACCGAAGAGAGGGCCGTAGCCCGATTCGTCGATCCCGGCGTAAATAAATACATTATCATCCATTTGTTCGGGGTTTACTTTCCGGCTGCGTTGAAAATATTATACCCGTATGATCCCGCTACCGTCAATGATGAGATCGATTCACAAAATATGATTGTAATACAAAGAAAAAAAAGCGAATGTATTAATTCTACCATCAATCTTTAAAAACGGGGACGCGCGTGAAAAAAAACATCGTTACGCTGACCATGAATCCCGCCATCGATACCAGCGCCGCTGTGCGACAGGTGGTAGCCGAGCGCAAACTCCGCTGCTCTTCTCCCCGGCGGGAGCCGGGAGGAGGGGGGATCAACGTTTCCCGGGCCATCCGGATTCTGGGAGGGGACTCGCTCGCCCTCTATCCGTCGGGGGGCCCGACCGGAAAACTCCTGCAGGAACTCCTGTCAAGTGAAGGAATAGATCACCGACCGCTTTCGGTAGAGCCATTGACCCGCGAAAACTTTACCATCCTGGAAGAATCAAGCAATCGGCAGTTCAGGTTCGTAACGCCCGGTTCGAAGCTGCGGGGGAAGGAATGGGAAGAAATCCTGAGGGTGATTTTTCAAATCAAACCGCCCCCTTTTTTCCTGGTGGTTAGCGGGAGCCTGCCTCCCGGCGTTCCGGAAGATTTTTTCGCCCGTCTGGCCGCAAAATCCGCTGAACTCGATATTCGGGTGATCGTGGATACCTCCGGCGCGCCCCTCCGGCAGGCTGCCCGAGGGGGAATCTTTCTGCTCAAGCCGAATCTTCGTGAGCTTAAGGAGTTGGCCGGGGGAGAGATCCAAGGGGAAGCGGATCAGGTGAAAGCGGCCCGAACACTGATCGATAAAAAAAAGAGTGAAGTGGTGGTCGTCTCCCTGGGCGCGGCCGGAGCGCTGGCTATATGGGGACAAAACAGCCTGCGGTTCCGCGCCCCGGCGGTTCCCATCAGCAGCCGGGTCGGGGCCGGAGACAGCATGGTGGCGGGGATCGTCCTGAGCCTGGCCCGGGGAATGGAACTGGAAGAAGCCGTCCGTTTCGGCGTCGCCGCCGGCGCCGCCGCGGTGATGACGCCGGGAACCGAGCTCTGCCGGCGGGATGATACCGAACGGCTCTATAACGCGCTCCGGAAAGAAAAGGGCAGAAAATAGCCGAGAAAATGGTGGAAAGTAGAAAGATCCGCATCGGGACCTCGGGCTGGCATTACCGGCACTGGCGGGGACCGTTTTACCCTCCGGATCTGCCCGCCTCGAAGTGGCTGGAATTTTACCGGGACCGGTTTTCGACCGCCGAAATCAATAACTCCTTCTACCGGCTCCCGTCCCCCAAGACCTTTATGGGATGGAAGAAGGCGGTTGATAAGAATTTCGTCTTTTCGGTCAAAGCGAACCGTTACATTACCCATATGAAAAAGCTGAAGGATCCTGAAGATACCCTGAAAAAATTTCTGAAACAGGCGGACACGCTGGGAGTTAAGCTGGGGCCGATTCTCTTCCAGCTCCCGCCCCGCTGGAAGCGCAATCCGGAGCGCCTGGGCGCTTTTTTAAAGATGCTGCCTAACAAATACCGCTGCGCCTTCGAATTCCGCGATCCGAGCTGGTTCGACGACCGGATCTACGACCTTCTGGAAAAGCACGGGGCCGCTTTCTGCATCTATCAGCTGGCGGGGAGGATCTCGCCGAAGAAGGTGACGGCCGATTTCGTTTACGTCCGCCTCCACGGTCCCGGTGATAATTCCTACCAGGGAAGCTATTCCGCAGGGGAGCTTTCCGGCTGGGCCGCGATTTTTTCCGCCTGGAGGCAGAAGGGAGAAGACATCTACTGTTACTTCGACAACGATCAGAACGGCTACGCTCCTCTCAACGCTCTCCGTCTGAAAGAAATGATGGAAAAAGAGTGAAGCATAACGAGACCATTAAAAATTATGCAAATTCTGACGATCGTCAGAATTTGCATAATTTTTTTTCATGATTGTACCTCGGACGGGTGACGAAAACTGCATAACGGAAAATCATTAACCAAAATGATGATCACACATGGAGAGTCAAAAATGTTTATCGATCGAAAAGATGCCGGGGAAAAATTGGCCCGGGCACTGGAGAAATACCGGGATAAAAATGTCCTGGCCCTGGCCATCCCCCGGGGAGGGGTTGAAGTGGGTTATCAGGTGGCCGATTATCTCAACGCCGAGTTTTCCATCATCATCACGAGAAAGCTCCCCTTCCCGGACAACCCGGAGGCCGGCTTCGGCGCGATCGCCGAGGACGGGAGCACCTTCATCATCCGAGGGGCCGCGGCCTGGCTGCCGGAGGAAACGATCGAAGCCATCAAACGCGATCAGATCGAGGAGATCGAACGGAGAAAAAAAGTTCTCCGCGGCGGCCGGCCGCTCCCGCCGATCGCGGGGAGAACGGTCATTCTGATCGATGACGGGATCGCCATGGGTTCCACCATGACCGCCTCGATCTTCTCCTGCCGGAATCAGGGAGCCGGCCGGATCGTCGTCGCCGCCCCGGTCGCCGGTAAGGAAGTGGCCCAAGCCCTGGAAGATATGGTTGATGAAGTCGTTGTTCTGGAAACGCCGCCTTTCTTCCGGGCGGTGGCTCAGGTTTACCGGAACTGGTATGACGTCCCCGACAGCGAGGTGATCGCTATTCTCCGGGCCTGGGAGGAGGGAGCTAATTTACTGTATCGGGATTTCAATAATTTGGTACCTGATTGACCTGAAAGAGAATTTAGCACCTGATTACTCTGATTAACCTGAAAAAAATCAGAGAAATCAGGTAAAACTTGTCCTGAGCGAACTCGAAGGATCAGGTGCTAAAAATTAGGGGGCGAGGTTGGGGTATCTAAATTAATTAACCAGCTGCAAAAAAAGTTGCGAAGTTAAGTTTTAAAAAGGCCCGCTTCCCCTGTTATAATAACGGCGGCGGGGGATATCATAGCCATCCCTTGACCATACGGGAGAAGAGCGCGATGAAAAGCAGAAAGAAAAATCTCGCCGACGGTGTCCTTTATACCGACTTCTATCAGCTCACCATGGCCCAGCTCTACTTCCGGCAGGGTCTCCACGAAACGGAAGCTCAATTTGATTATTTTTTCCGCAGCTACCCCGACTACGGCGGCCAGCAGGCCGGATACTGCGTCAACGCGGGAATGGAGTGGCTCCTGGACTGGCTGGATTCCGCCCGCGTCGGGAAAGGGGAGATCGAGTGCCTGCGCCGACAGACCGGACGGAGCAAGGAACCCGTCTTCGATAAAGATTTTCTAGCTTGGCTCGAGGGGAAAGACCTCCTTAAAGGGCTTTCAATCCGGGCGATCCCCGAAGGGAGGATCGTTCATCCTTCCGTTCCCCTGGCCGTGGTCCAGGGACCGCTCGCCATGGCCCAGATCCTGGAATCATCCCTCCTCAACCATCTGAACTATCAGACGCTGATCGCCACCAAGGCCTGCCGGATCCGGGAGGCGGGAGAGGGAAATCTTTTGATCGATTTCGGGATGCGAAGGGCCCAGGAGCGGGGAGCCGACGCCGGGGCCCGGGCCGCCCTGATCGGGGGAGCCGATTTCAGCTCCCACACCGGCCTCTCCTGCGCTCTCGGATACCCGCCGAAGGGGACCCACGCCCACAGCATGGTCCAGGTCTTCATGGCCCTGGGAGGCGGTGAAGAGGAGGCCTTTCAGGCTTACGCCGATGTCTATCCCGACGACTGCCTCCTCCTGGTGGATACAATCAACACCCTGGAGAGCGGTGTTCCCAACGCGATCCGCGTCTTCGAGAAACTGCGCAAGAGGGGCCATGAGCCGGTGGGGATCCGCCTCGATTCCGGCGATCTCGCCCACCTCAGCATCAGGGCGGCCCGGATGCTCGACGATGCGGGCTTTCCGGATGCGGTGATCGTCCTCTCCAATCAGCTCGACGAGATGGTGACCTGGCAGATTCTCACCCAGATCAGAGAGGAGGCCCCCCGCCTCGGCGTGGACCCGGATAAGCTCATCGGACGCCTCGCCTACGGAGTGGGAACCAGACTCATCACCTCAAAGGGCTGCGGGGCGCTCGACGGGGTGTATAAATTGACCGCGGTCCGGAAAGGAGGCTCCTTGGTTCCGGCTTTTAAAATCTCGGAAAACCCGGAGAAGGTCATCAATCCGGGAGATAAAAAGGTCTGGAGGATTTATGACCGGCGGGGGAAGGCGGTCGCCGACCTGCTGAGCCTCGGCGACGAAGACCCCGGGCAATTGGAAAATCTGGTTCTGCGTCATCCCGTCATTGCCGCCAAGCAGCGGACACTCTCCCGCGATGATATATCGGAGATCGAGCCCCTCCTGGACGAAGTTCTGGTGGAAGGAAAGCGTTTTTCTTCTCCGACGATCGAGGAGATGCGCCAACTGAGAAACCGGGATCTGGAGCGCCTCGATTCGGGCGTCAAGCGCCTGGTCAATCCCCATGTCTATCATGTCTCCCTGACTGAGAAGCTCTGGAAGCTGAAGCAGGACCTTCTTACAGCATATACAAAGAACGAAGAATAACGGAAAGGTGGCGATTGCCAGCAATGGGAAGGGGATAATCCGGCACCGGTACCGTTGGAAAGAGAAAAGTCGCTAATCGTCAAGCGCCGCCCGGAGTTTCCTAGTCAGGTAACCGCCCACGATCTTCTGGATTTTGATCAGTATTTCCGGCGCCACCTCCCGGATGTTTTTCAATGTTTCTTCATCCCAGCAAATATATCGCACCGGCCCGGCCGCCCGGGCCGATATCCCGGCGGTCTCCTCACCCAGGATGTCGCTCGACTCGGCGATAAAACTTCCCCGCCCGATCGCGGTCACCTCTTTCCCCCCCCTGATGATGGAAACCTTTCCCTCGAGAATGAAAAACAGGGTTTTGAGTCGACTGTCGCTCCGGACCAGATGGGTATCGGCAACGTCCTTTTCCCGGCCGGTCTGCCAGAAATACAAAAATTCCCGCCGGGTCAATCCCCGGAAAGCGAGGCGGTAGATTGTATCCAGCCCGGGGGAAAGGGTTATCGGTTTCCTCATTTTGAAGATCCGGACCGCCTGAAAGGCGTTGACCGCGATAAATCCAACGTTCCACACCGTCATGGAAAGATTTTCGGTCAGCAGCGCGTAGGCGATAAAGAAGAGCTGGGAAACGACCAGAAGCGTCCGCAGCCAGAGGACATCGCGGATGAGGAAAGCCGCCAGCATCAATCCGTAAGCGATGTTGAGGAAAACCGTGTTCATGGCCCGTTTTCAGTATAGCAATTAACTTCGGGTAAGGCATCCGGAAAAGAACCGGGCAACATAGTGGACCGGCGCCGGCCATAATGGAGGAAAAATAGGTGGCGAGCGCGACCGCTAACCTCTCGGACGTTTAGGGCCGGTGAAGTTCTTTCCCGGGGTATCCGAGCGGACCGCGTCGACGACACGGGCCGGATCGGGGAAAAATCCTCCGGCTGGAAAAGAGGAACTTCTCTGAACTCAGAGCCATTTCTTCCGCTTGAAATACATTATCATGGCGAGGAAAACGCCCGCCATCACCAGCCACACCGCCGGATAAGCCCAGCGCCATTTCAGCTCCGGCATGAACTCGAAATTCATCCCGTAAATCCCGGCGATGAAGGTCAGGGGGATAAAGATGGTGGCGATGATGGTCAGGACCTTCATCACCTCGTTCATCCGGTTGCTGAGGCTGGAGAGATAGGTATCGAGCATTCCCGATACCATGTCCCGGAAGGTTTCGACCGTGTCGATCACCTGGATGGTGTGGTCGTAAACGTCCCGGAAATAGATTTCGGCGCCGTCAGAAATCAGCGGTGACTCCCCCCGCTGCAGGCCGCTTATCACTTCCCGCAGGGGCCAGACCGATTTCCGGATGAAGAGCAGTTCTCTTTTCGACGAGTGGATCGTCTGAAGCGTCCCCGGGCCGGGCTCGGAAACCAGTTCCTCTTCGAGCCCCTCGACCCGATCCCCCAGTTTCTCCAGGATCGAAAAATAATTATCGACGATCGCGTCCAGCAGGGCGTAGGCGAGATAATCGGCCCCCATTTTCCGGATCCTTCCCTTGGCGGATCTGATTCTCTGCCGGATCGGTTCGAAGACGTCTCCGGGTTTTTCCTGGAATGAGATGACAAAATTGGTTCCCAGCACCAGGCTCACCTGTTCGGAAGTCACCTCCATCTTTTTATCGTCGTATCCCAGCATCTTCAGGACCACGAAGATGTAATCCGTGAAATCCTCCATCTTCGGCCGCTGGCCGGTATTGACGATGTCTTCGATGACCAGGGGGTGGAGACCGAAATGCTCCCCCAGTTTCTCGATGATCCCGATCTCATGGAGGCCGTCGATATTGATCCAGGTGGCGGTGGATTTATCCGTGAAAGGAAAACATTCCTCGACCGTGCCCGCTCGCTTCTCCTCGAATTGACTCTCGTCATAATCGATCACCGAGATTCTGACTTCCTCCGCCCCGCGGTCACCGACATAAACCGGGGTTCCCGGAACGAGACCCGCCGTCCGGGATTTTCGTTTTAGGAATCTGGGCATGATCGGGCAGCTCCTTTATCGTATTTCTATTTGACTATCCGGTAGGTCGGATAGGCGAAATTCACATTTTCCTCTTTTTCGAAGGCCTCCAGTATCATCCGGGAGAGCTCGTCCTCGGTGATCCGGCGCTTTCGCGCTTCGGTGAGGTATCTCAGCGTCAGTTCCACCCCACTCTCCTTGATGTTCACGTACACGATGGGGGTCAATTTACCGTAGTGAATCATGTAGCGGCGGGACATTTTCTTGATCTTCCGCTTCACGATGTCTTCCATCCCTTCGGCCCGGGTCCGGGCGTAACCGAGCATAATCTCTTCGGCCCGCTTCCAGTCGCTTTCGAAGGTCACCAGCACCTTCAGCTCGTTCCAGATGAACTCGAAACCCCGGCTGTAGTTGTAATTTTCTTTTTTGAAGATCTCGCTGTTGGGGACGTGTACTATTCTTCCGGTGCTCTGATCCGCCTCCACCCAGTTTCCTATCTCCAGCAGCGAGGTCTGGAGGAGGCGGATGTCGATCACGTCTCCCTTCACCCCGCCGAGTTCGATCCGGTCCCCCACCTCGAAAGGACGCCGGATCAGGATCACGAACCAGCCGGCGATGCTCAGTATCACCTCCTGAAGGGCCAGGGCCACGCCCGCCCCCACCACGCTCAGGAAGATGGTCAGGGAACCGAGGTGCTGAATCCAGATGAAGATGATGAAGAGAAAAATCAGGAGGTTGATGAAGTAGATCACGTTCTTCCTGACGACGTGCTGGATCCTGAGCTCCTGGATTCGATTGTTGATTATCCGGACCAGAACGAAAATCAGCAGGTAGCCGACGATCAACACGATTCCGGTCCGGATGAGCTTCGGGTATAAAACGCTTTTGCCGACATCTTCCTCTTTTTCGGCCAGTTCCGCCCGGGCGAGCGCCAGGGACAACTCCTCCTCAGCGATTTGGGCTCTTTCCTGGGCGGCCCGGGCTTTTTCCTCCGCGAGCCTGACTTTTTCACGGGCGGCGGAAACCTCCATCTTCTCCTTTTCGGCCTTCGCGTCGGCTTTTTTGATCTCATCCTCGCCCGCCTCGATCCTCCTGGCAACCTCGGCTTCCTTTTCGGCCAGTTCCGCCTCCTTCAACTCCACCTCGGCCTTCTTCTTTTCTAGTTCGACGGCTTTTTCCTGGATCTCCATTTCTTTCTTGGCCGCCGCCGCCTCCATTTTCGCTTCTTCCGCCTGCTCTCTCGCCTGCCGGGTTTTCTCGGCTTCAGCCTTTGTTACCCCGGTCGATCCCGGAGAGGGCACGGCCAGCGAATCCGGTGTGGAAAATAATTTAGC
>Ga0272441_10016930_pt1 | contig 10019 bp, 5 predicted proteins | sample SSMProp6N_FD_193582 | JGI IMG/M metagenome (GOLD analysis project Ga0272441, IMG submission 193582) | Marine sediment archaeal communities from Little Sippewissett salt marsh, Falmouth, MA, United States - SSM-Prop-6N | ecosystem: Environmental > Aquatic > Marine > Wetlands > Sediment ...
ATTGCATTTGGATAGTGTTTTAAAATTACGTCTTTTTTCATTGTACCTAATTTATTTCTAATCCATCTACTATATCTTAATTTACCATCAATTAATACTGAAAATCTTTTACATTCTTTATTATGATAATAATTACCCGACATTACACCAACATACCACCAATTTAATGATTGATAAATTGTACCAATTTCACCTGCTGCTGGGTCTATTGTGGCTGTAATTATTTTATACTTTGTGTTATTTTTTAACCATTTACATGCTCTGGATATAAAAAATGATGCAGTATTTTTTGGTGTCCACCATAAACAAACACCTCTACTTAATAATAATAATTTATTTTCAAACCCATATTTACCCCAAACGCCAGTATTATCAGCATAATCATTACTAAAAACTAAAACACCACCTAATTTTTGACCATTATTTGTATTAAAATAAATACCGAAACAATAATTAACAATATATGGCATTGTTTTTAACCATTCGTACTCAACAATAATCTTAGTTGCGGTATTTTTATCAATTATTTTAATTTCAGAATTTTCTAATGTAATATCATTTAAATTAAAATCTAAAACCTCACTTTTTGATTTTTCATTTCTAATTTTATATTGATGCGCTTCCATAAAAGTATGTTATTATGCAAATTTAATATAAATATGCATATAAACAAAAAAAGGTTACAAAATTTGTAACCTTTTTTATTAAACTAATATGTATTGATTATTGTAAATCACCAATACCGAAAGTTTGTAGACCATCACAGAAAATTCTACCGTAGTAACGGTTTAATACCATTTTCTTAGCGTAACGTGTCATAATACCACGAATTGGAGTAAAGTCAAATGGATTGTACATTACTGGAGTCAATTGCATTGGTACGTATGGAGCGTAAATGTAGCCGGTCTCTAAGATACTAGTACCTTTATGACCAATAAGTACAGTGTTTGCTGGTGAATATGGGTCACGATAAACGATGTAACGTCCACCTAAAGTACCAATTTTTTCAATACCCATGTTGTACTTATCTTGTTCTGGAGATGCGTTAGAAACGTGGAAATATTCTAAATCATCAAATACAGCAGAAACTTCAGGAGATACAACTACCCAAGAAGCACCACCACGAAGGGTTGCTTTATGAATTTGTGCAGAAATTTGGTTAATCTTTGTTACCAAAGTTTGATTCCAGTCTTTTTGCACACCGTAGTATGTATTAGTTCCTTTACGTAATCCGTTGTAATCCCAACGAGCAGTCCATGCAGCACCACGTCTTAGGTCACGAAGAATTTCACGGTCAATTTCAGCAGCCATTTGTTCTGAAAGAAGAGCAGTTAATTCTGCTTCAGCATCAATGTTATGGAATGCAGAAACGTCTTGTGCTAATTCAGGAGTCCACATAGCACGCATTTTACGAGTTTCAACACTAACAGTTACTTGGTCTAATACAAAAGTAACTTCAGCCATTCTTGAATCTTGTTCAAGGTCATCGTAAGTTCTGTAAGTAGCAGTAAATGTTGGAGTGCTTGCACCTGATAATGGTTGATAACCATTAGCACCTGGGTATTGTACGTCAACAACTAAAGTAATTTGACCTAAAGTGTTAACAATACCTTGTCCATATTTTTGAACTTTTACGTTGTATGGAATTGAACTACCAGAAGTAATACCTTCACTTGCGTAAGGAGATGGTGCTGTTAAGTTAATGCTTGCAGTAATTTTTAATCCAGCAAGGAATGATTCAGTATCAATCTGAACACCAGCAGGACCGATTAATTTACCGTCATTGGTTGTTGAGAAACCACTTAATATAATGGTAGCATATTTATCAGTACCAATGGTAAATGATGAATCTGTTAAACCAGTTACAGTTGTTTCAGTAATATTACCCTTTGAACGGTCAAATAATGAAGTACCTTCGTCACCATATTCAGTTGCATAGAATGCATCATATAATGAACGACTTTCAAATTGTGTTGTCGAAGTGTTTGCTTTTTCAGCAGCGTTTCCATATGCACCATCAGGTGAAGTATGTAAATTACCAGCAGTAGTAGTAGTAGTTGAACTTTCAACTCTAGTACTTGCTTTAGGATTGATGAAGTACAATTTACCAATAGGTAAGTTAAGTGCTTGTACAGACACGATGTCGTTTGCTAAAAGTTTAGCAAATACCCTACGGATTACAGGAAAAGCAACTGTTTCAAATTGACCACTAGATGCTGAATCACTCGATTCATTAATCATATGTGATAACTGATTTTCAAAAAGTTGAGCACAGTTTTCTTTTACGTTACCTTCCAATCCTTCTAACAAACCAATTTTTTCCCAACGGTTTGTAGTTATTTCTCTTTGTTCACGGAGTTGTTTTAAACCAATGTTACCAACTTCCGCACTTTCCATTAAAAATCCCATTTTTAAAATGTTTTTATTGTTTATTTAATTATTTTTTTGCCCCTATTCTCTACGTATTCAATCAACTTTTTCATTTTATTAATATGTTCATCGTTTTCGTAGGCTGTTTTTTCAACAACTTCGTCAAGTTTTTGCTTTGAAGACGGCTGTATTGAAGCAGATACTTTAGTCTCAATGCTTTCAGTTAAAGTTTTACGACTACTTTTCATTTCATTTAGAATTTCGTTATACTTTTCCTGTGACTTCGCAATACTATCAACCTTTTTAAATTCGTTGATAATTTTTATTTTATCATCGTGTGTTAAAGCAAGACTTTCATTAACCAATAAGTTGTTGACATGTGCTAAATTGGTATTGAAAGTTGCCATTTCTCTCAATTGGTTGCGATACTTTTCAAGTGCACCTTTATACTCTTCAACAAGAGTTGATACACTTTTTTTGTAATTTTTGGCTTCATTTAATTTTTTTGTTAATTTTTTGTTTTCATCAATTAAACTACCAATTTTTTTCTCTGTTTCCCTCATTGCATAACGCATACGTTGTACATTACCATCACTTTGGTATTCTTTTCCGGGAAGTGTTGCAGTTGTAACTCTTTTATTTGGGTGTGGCATTGCTATGGTTTCATCAACTTCTTGTTCAGATAATGCAGCATCAATATCAGCATCAGTTATTTCTTCTTCATCAATAAGTGGATTACCTTGATGTAATTGTGCTACTTGATTTGATGTACCAAATCTTTCATCACCAGCAGAGTGCATTTCTTCCATATTATCCTCATCAATCATTGATGTGGTAGGACCGCCATTTTCACGACCTGAAACATTTTGCATTCCACCTTTATTTTTTTGTTCTTGAACACCACCCATGTTTTGAAGAATTTCATCCAGTTGATTTTTTAACTCATACAATTGATTATATGCATCATCACCAGTTTGAGTTTCTGGTTCAGCATCGAAGTTATCCATTGCAGCAATTTCTTCTTCAATATCATCAATTGTAATTTCATCTTCTTCGCCAGCACCTTCTAATGCGCTACCAACTTGACTAACATTTAGGTCTGTTATGTCGAATTCTTCTTTTAAATTAGACATTGGTTTACCAGAAGAAGGTTCTTTAATTTTTTCAGTAAATCTATCACCTTTTTCACCACCATTTTTAGCGGTATTTGGTGTTTCGGTTTCAACATCAGCCATGAAATCTTTTTCTCTTTCTTCGCTAACATTTTTCTTACCCTTAACTTTTTTATCATAAGGGTCACCATCACCAACAGTATCGGTAATTTTTACATCTTCTTCAACGGTTTCAACTTTTTTTGGATTTTCTTCAAATGGTTTTCCATCTCCAGCAGTCTCATCAACCTTTTTGGTCTCTTTTTCGTCTTTTTTCATAACAGATTCTTTATTAGTTTTAATATCATCCTTATCGGATTCTTTAGCATCATCCACTTTTTTATAGGATTCTTTTGCTTTATTTTTATTTATTTCTTCCTTAATTAAATTATTAAACTTTTCAGGATATTCATCAGCCAATCTTTTTTTTGCACTGGCTTCAGCAGCATCCTTAATTGCATCATAATCAGTTAATGCTTCTTTAATAATTGATGTTTTTTTATCGTCTTTCTCTTTCATGTTATTAATTGTCGTATGTAATACAATAATTTTTATATAAATACATTCTTTTTAGTAAAAAGTATAATTTTCACTTAAATTTCTTGGGTCTATCAAACAATATGATTTGGTTTATAGTAAAAATTTATTAATTGCTGTTAATACTTTACCCTCATTTTCATTAATATAAATACCATTTTTATTAACATAATTTTCGCCAAAACTAATATTACTAGATTTTTCAGGAAACAAATATGCACCTGGAGTACTAGGCGTTGCAACTAAATCAAAACCAATTAACTCAAAATCATCTTGAACCAAATTTTGTCCATTTATTTGCTTCAATGTACCAACACCACGACTCGATATACCCAATTTTATTTTATTTTGTAGGTATAAAACAATTTTATCACCAATAACTGACACAACACCGAATTTAATATAACCTGGTGATACGATGAGTTTTAATTGACCATATAAAATATTTTCTTGGTCTCCTTTTCCCCACCACATTTTTGTTATCATGTGAGAAATATTTTGTAATGAAATAACACTTGAATCAGGATGGTCGGCTTCAGAAACTGCGCTATTTGATTTTACCAAATCTTGATATATTTCAACTTGTGGTATTAAAACATCTTTTGGATAAATTCTACCATTTTTATTTTCAACACCCCATTTTTGTAATATACAGTTTACTAATACAGGTTCATTTGGTTTTAATTCAAAATTTTCATTTAGAATATCTTTATTTATTTCACTACTAATGAATCCAGCATCTGATTCAATTAAAATACCAAAACCAATATCACCTCTTTGTAATATTTTGCTCATATTGACTTTATTTACTATAAATAGTTATTTTTATTATTTTTGTTTATTAATAACTATTTGTTTATTATTTTTAATTTTATTATCACTATTAATACAATTAATGAATAATTGAAATTCAAGTTCATCTAATACTTGTTTTATAGTATTATTAATTTCTTTTAATTTTTGAATTTTTTTTGACATGTAAATCAAAATTATTTTAATGTATTTTTAGTTAATTTTAAAACTTGTTCTTCAATTTCATTTAATTTATTCAAAATTTTTTCAGATTCTACTCTACCCAATTTCTCACTAAGGTCTAATAGTATCGAAACACCGTTTAATACATTTAGTGTTTCTTTTTCAGACTCAACCCATTGACGACTTCTCTCTTCTTCACGTTTAAGCATTTCAACCCTAATACTTTCTAATGTATCTGAATGTTCTTTTCTTATAATATCCACTTTAGCAACATGTTGTTGTTGAATTAATTTTAATTCAATTGCTTTTTTGCGCATTTTATTATAAAAAATAATTGATATGATAATTGTAAGAATTAGCAAACTAACAAATAAATAAAAAAATATGTCGTAATACCATATAAGGTGTAATACTTCCATAATTAACATCGTTTTCTTTTTATTAATAAATAGTTTAAAACCTTGCAATGGCATTAATTAAAATAGATTTTTTATTATTTCGTATTTATATTAAATTTAATTTCAATGGCTGAAGAAGAAGGAAAAAGTAACGTTGTTTTAATTGAACCGAATGATATTAATATTAACACCACATTAGTAAATGGTGTGCCATTCGTAAATGGAATACCACAATATCAAGACATGTATATTTTTGCAGAGTTAATTGCAATAAGTAAAGGTAGAACAGTTCTTGAAATGAGTGGTGAAGATTCAAGCAGTACTAAATCAATAAAAGTTAATTTGATAGGTAATAATCAAGATGAGAATACAAATAACCCAAATTTTTTAAACTTTACAACAAATTATTATGATGGTAGTACTGGCAATAGAACACAATATGAAAGTTTTGGTATTACCAATATTAACATAAAAATAAATTCATCTTATGTACCACAGGTAAATATACAATTTGTTGATATTAGAGGTTTATCTTTTTTTAATCAAGAAAATTCACCATATAGAATTCTTTTTGATTTTCCCCCACCAACTTTTAAATTAACAATTAAGGGATATTATGGTAAACCAATTACATACATATTACATTTACTTAAATATACCACGGAATTTCAAGCACAAAGCGGTAATTTTGTTATTGATGCACAACTTGTTGCAATGACATTTGCACCATTAAGTGATGTGTTATTTAGATATATTGTTAATTTTCCATTAATTAATAATAATAAATCGGCAGAACCTAGTGCGTTAATAAGACCAACAAATACTAATAGTTTATTGCTCAAATTACGATATTTATACAATGGAATTAAAGATAAATTAGGTGGTTCAAATACTTCAAAAAACTACGATAATACTCTTAATGAGATAAAAACAATTAGTTCAACAATTGATATATTAAAAGGTTATAAAACTAGTGGAGATTTAAATGCTGAAGGTAATGAAAACGTATTCCTAGTTAATAAACAGTTAGATTCAGAACAAAAAGAATTTGGTAATGATATACTGATTCAAGTAATTAATAGTTTGGATGAATATAATGAAAGAATTAAAAGTGAATCGAAAACAGGCATTCCAGTAAAAATGAAAAATAATGGATTGTCAATTGTATATATTGCTGCAACAAATATTGTTGAACAAACTGATGATAGTGATGAAAATGTTGTATATGTTGGCGATGAAAATAGAAAAAATAAATTAATTGAAGCATTAAATAAATATCGTGAAAGATTATTAAAAAGCACAAATGATTCAAGAATTAATATATTTAGTAATGATATTGGAGAACCATCAACATTTTTTAGTGACCATTGTATTTCACCATATATTAAAAAAAGAACCGAATATGTTGAACTAGATATTACAGATTTTTATCTTAAATTATATAAATATGGGATTGAAAACGAACAAAAGAAATCTGCGTTAGGTATTGAATTGGCTGATGAAATAAATAATATTGTTGCAAATGATTTAGGTATGATACCAACAATATATAATATATTTGAAATAATTTTAAATGATGTTGATGAATTTTTCAACATTCTTCGAAAAACATCAAGTGATGCTGAAACCGCACATAAAAAAGATGAAAATACATTAAGTAGTAGATTTAATGGCATTGATTCATCAATCTATTCATTTCCCCTTGTCATCGAAAAAACTAATGTGTACGGTGGTGAGAAAGAAGAAAGAGTTGCACCAATTAAATTAAAAGAAAGTGGTATTGAATTTCCCGAATTGGATTTAGTACAACAATTTATAGATACTTTTAAAGACCAATCAGATATTAGAAGAGCATTTGAAGCAAAATACACACTTAACGATGATGGTAGTTATAAATGGATACCGATAACACCTCAAGATTCAAAAATAGGAAGTAGTTCACCAGAAAGTCCATATCCTGTTAATAATGGCACTAGTGTTAATGAAATATTCAAAACATTAATGAAAAGATTTTATATGTTATCGCAAGGAATATTAACGACAGATTTTTATGATACGAGCAATGGTAGTTCAAATAAAGCATATGTTGAATATTTTGCAGAAGGTGAAGCAACTAATATCGCAATAACATTAACAAATAAAAATGTTATAGGTAATTTAAAGGATGAATTAAATAGATTTTCCAATCTTACATATTTTTATACTGAATATCTACCAACATTAAATGATAATAATATTAATTTATATAATTTTCCTGATAATACAATTGAAGATTTTAAATTAACCACAAGTGATAATATTTATGTTAATAAAAATACCAATAATTTTAAGGGGATGAAAATTTATAATGAGGATGTTGTATTACAAGAATTTTCAACCGATGAAATTAGTGATAGTGATAAACCAATTGATAAATTTATTAAAAATGCAAAAAGTAAAATTATAGATAGAATATTTTTTGGAAGTGAATCATTGGTAGAGTTCAATTTTACCGATGAAAATATTCTTTATATACCAGATTATAAAGATAATCAAAGCAATTTTTATAATTCATATAATATGGATACAAGATTTATTTGTGACCCGTTGAATACAATAAAATCTAAAAAAACAACAATAACGATTAATAATCAAAAAGAAATTTATAATGGTGGTAACTCAACATTATTAGATTTCGTTGGTATTAGTAATTATAATACTCGTGAAATAAGTAATTTTAAAAATCATGTTGATATTATTACTCATTGGGTTACAATTTTAAATTTGTATGATGATAGTATATATAATATCATAAAAAGTACAGAAACAGATGATGACTACTATTCACAAATGCTCATATTATCAAATTTTGGATATACATTAAGTCCATTTAATAAATATCCCAATCAACTGAATTCAATTGTTTTTGATACACCTGCTGTTATTGAAACTCCACTATTTTTTAACGCATATGTTGGAATGTTATTAACTTCAATTAAAGATGGGTGGGACGATAAAATTGTTAATTTTTTTACTGGTAATACAATTGGTGATACTTCTGAAGATATAAAATTTTTATCAACTAATTTACCAAATAGTGGATGTTTCATTCTTGCTGATTTACATGATGTTGATAATTATTTATCTAATAAAGATAAAGAAACCTACATATTAGAATATGAAACGTTTTTATTTGAATATAGAAACATTAAAGAAAGTTTAATTAATTTGTTTGAAAAGGTTATTGAGGGTGGAAATACAGAACCAAAATATAAACAATATGATTATTATTTGTATCCTAAAAGTGGAAATAATTTTAGTTTTGGTATTAAGGGCGATAATTTTGATATAATAAAAGGTTTAATTGGAAGAAATTATATTATAAATTATAATCAATCTACATTTAAAATGAAGGAATTAGATACATATAACACTCATTATGAATCAATTTTTAATAAAAATTTAAATGCTGATTTTAAAACAATTAATGATAATTTTTTTAATAAATTTTTTACTAAATTAAAAGAAGAAATTGATAAAATAAAGGATAATTTAAAAGAAGAAGAAAAAAAACAAAATGAAGTAAAAGGTGATGTTGATATCATTACTCAAACATACTATTCATTTAAAAACATAAATGATAAATGGTTAACTGGTGGTAATAATAAAGTAAATGGGTATCCATTTAATGGTAGTAGTGGTAGATTAATTGATAAATTTGCGTTTGTTGATAGAGCAATGAATCCGATTGGTGATACAATAATTAATGCTGAAGCACTTATTCAAATTTTCGACAATCCAGATATTACGGTATTTACAGCATTATCACAACTATTATCTGCAAATGGTTTTGAGTTTTTTCCATTACAAAATTTTTTAAGTTTTAATGGTGGTGAATGGAAAGATTGTTTTAGTATTTATTCTAGTGCTATTAGTGATGAACCATCTGCCCATTTTGTTTGTATGTATATTGGCGGTTCATCAAGTTATCCATCTGTTGATAGTAATGGATTTGTTAATGATGGAGTGTTAAATTTAGATAATTTACCTGATTTTAATACAGTATTACCAGATGAACCTGTTGGTTCTATTAATGATACGATGGTAAAAAATAATAACAATTTTCCTTGGCAAGAAGTACGTGCATTTAAAGTTAGATTTGGTGAACAGAATCAATCAATGTTTATTGACATGAAAATTGATAGTAAAGAATACCCAGAAACAAATGAAAGTATTCAAATATTATCAAGACTTGCTGGTGATGAAAAAAATAATGCACCCACACCAAAAGGACAAAATTTATATAATTTATATGAAAATAGGGCATATGGTGCAACAATAACTTCATTAGGTAATGCAACAATACAACCAACACAATATTTTCAAATTGAAAATGTTCCATTATTTAATGGTGCGTATATAATATTAAATGTTGAACACAACATTGTTCCTAATAAAATGACAACTACGTTTTCTGGAACTAAAATATTGAAATATCCAGTACCTAGAGTAACAAACCCATTTGCATTTACTGGTTTCAACGGTGAATTTTCATCAATGTCAAGTGGTGAATTAGTAAGAGGTGCGATATTAACAGAATATAATAAAA